>Ga0065711_1045231_pt1 | contig 13608 bp, 8 predicted proteins | sample Hoacrofraction12_FD_59098 | JGI IMG/M metagenome (GOLD analysis project Ga0065711, IMG submission 59098) | Hoatzin crop microbial communities from Cojedes, Venezuela - Epithelial fraction 12 v2 (version 2) | ecosystem: Host-associated > Birds > Digestive system > Esophagus > Crop | place... | reverse complement strand
CCTTTCCTTGTTGGTTCCTCCACCACTTGCATCAGAAAGTTATCATCGATGCTCTGTAGGAACCTCCTGGATTGCGCCTGCCTAGCTGTATGGTCTTCCCAGCTGATGTCAGGGTGGTTGAAGTCCCCCAAGAGAACCAGGGCCTGTGACTGTGAGGCTGCTTGCAGCTGCCTGTAGAAGGCCTCATCAACTTCCTCCTCCTGGTCAGGTGGCCTGTAATACACACCCACCGTAATGTCACCTGTATGAGTCTGTCCCTTAATTCTAACCCACAAGCTCTCAACTTGTTCCTCATTTGCCCCCAGGCCAAGCTCAATGCCTTGCTCTTTTATCTCCAAGGCAGGTTATATGGAGAAAAGCATTGGACACCAACCTACCTTCTCAAAGAGCTGCAGTAATGCACCATCTAATGCGCAACCACTCCTCTGCACTTCACTGCTTTTCCTTACGGGGAATGATTGCAAGGGTTCTGCTTAGCGTATCTGTACAGGTTTCATTGATATCACTCTCCTGATTGACCTCGGCTTAGCAACACTGGTCATTTGAGCGATGGCACTATTCAAAGAGACCTGCTGTTCTCATGTGGGTTGTGGATTTCGGTTTCCCTGAGAATCCCTGGCAAATCCTGACACATCCACTTAAAAAGCTGTTTCCAATATGTTCTTTCAGCTGCACTCAACCTCTTTAATAAGTAGCTGAATATTTATGTCTATCACTGGATTCTATGTACTGTTTAGGGACCTCTGGACAAGATTCCTCTAAACGTGCTTTATATGTTTTTGGAGTGTGTTTTATTTCTGGCAGCCAGGCTGGTGGCCTGAACGACCATTTCAAAGATTGCAGTTGCCGTTGGCATAGGAATGGGAGGACAATAACTGATGGAGACACCTCCCAGGCCACTGAGTCCAGCAGAGATGATCTGGTCCAACAAAGGTGATTCACCTGAGGGCTGAGGTGTACCCAGTTTCCAGGAGGCAGAACTGGTCATAGCAAAGATGGAGTCACCAAGAGAAACCTAAGTTAATATCAACACTTTATGTAAGCAGATAGTGTTTTAACCACTGAAGTCCTTGTTTATGTATAATGGGCTGAAAGTTAAAATGCCTGTAAAGGTGGAGGTGAGATTAAGGATGTGGTAGACATTACTCACAGCATGATTTTTTATCATGGCATGGTAATTAGGTGAAAATGTACATTTCTCCATAACTGCACTTTGAGAAAATGTTGAATATTTGTTAGATGACAGGGTTTCAGTATAGTTGCTTTGCTAACTGAAGCTTCAGTTACTCTAAATACATAACTGCATACCTTGTGATGAGAGCAACACAGAATACAAAAACAGCTTCCAAATGCTAAATACAGACATTGATGAAATTTGTCACCTCAGAGGACTAGCATAAGATTCAATAAGACTTGCTTTGGTAATGTTTGCTACCTTGCTTGAAGTCTCTTCCTCTTGGAAGAATAAATTTATAAAGAATTCAGGTTTTATTTTTAAATAAATTTCTAGCTTTGTGTTGCAGAGAAAATCTGGAGTATATTACTCAGGTGTACTTTGAAAGTGCCTGAATCAGAAATCTAATAGAATAAAATTACTTTTCAAAATCTCATGGAAAGGAAGGAAGACATTAATTTCCAAAGTTTATTTCAGCGCTAGGTTGCTGAGATTGAAAGCTGTGGAACTTCCGTCACACTTTCACAAAAATATGAAGATTTTTGTGGAATTTCTCCATACTCTTTCCTACACAGAGTTTTCCTTCCAAGAGTGCATGTATTTGAACGCACGTGCAGTTATGTCATGTAAAGCCTTAGTTCAGCTATAGAAGCATTTAGATGTCTGTATCTTATTGTGCTTTCTCTCAAGACTATATGCCAACAAGAAAATCCACGCCATCATTTACATCTTATATAGTCTTCCTGTAAAGCTTCTTTGCAAAACTCACAGAGCCGAATGAAGCAACTATTCCAGTTTTCGTCATAGTCAAGACAATGTTTTCTATGTTCTTGTTGCTCAGCCTTGTAATTTCATGGTAAGTCTCACAGGTTTGGATTAATTAAGTCAATATATCATATTAGAAAATCATCTTTAAAAGAAAAAAAATCTTTCCTGACCACCATTGTTGAATATAAAAAATTGTACTCTGAGGATACAGAAAAGTTAAATAAAAAGTATTATTCTTCAATAGCCTAACCATTTCTAAGTCAGCAGCATTAATTTACGGACCTAACGCAATGTGATGCTTTAATTTTACACTTAATAATACTGTCTAGATACATTTTTTTTTCTGTTTCAATATTGTGTTAGGTTTTTTTAAAGATCAGCAAAATTCCTTCTATTCTTCCTGAGATATGGAAGTGTAAAAGACAAAAATATTTTACTTACTGTCAAAGTTTCTTTTCCTAGTGCTCTCTGTAGAAATAACTGAAGGTAGAACATACATACCTTTTATATAGAAAGATAATAATGCTTTCAATCAATTTCCTATTTAAGATTCTAAAAGAGATAACAAATAGCCAACTACTATATGCAGTGATTGTGGCACCTTTGGGATGCTAGCATTCCCTAATCATTCTCAGCCCTTTTTTCCACCACTGCTTCATTTTCTCTTCTAAGGCCAAACAGTGTACAAGCTGTGTTTTTAATAATTTTGCTAAATTCGTAATACCAATGTGATGTTTTGATGAAGATCCGAGGAGTAAAGGGGCAGCAAGCTGACGGTTTTCATTGAGACACTTTGCAAAGTGAGATATACAGCAATGGAATTCTTTTTTTTCTTGTCAGTCTTTGTTGGATGCTGTTGCAACCTGCAAATGCTACATTATAATCGTACAGAAATTGACTTCTATCATTCTCTACTGCAGGAAACAACCAGTGTGCTGTAACAGACATACTTCTCTATTATGCCTGTTTAGTGTCTCCAGTCAAAAAACAACAACAGCAGTTCATCCTTGGTCAGGTCCCAATTGCAACTTTGTAATTACTGTTGCAGTGGATCAGAAGCAATTAATTTTATTCCTCTTGCTTTAAAAAGCAGCAATCGGAAGAGGGGGACGGTGAGGATTTTAATGCCAGAATACAGTCCAACACAGAGGTTACACAATTAAAATAAGAAAATGTCAAGCAACAGAAAAGTTAAAATAGCACTACCTCATCTGATGTACAGTGGCAGAGCACTATGGGGAACCAAGCCAGTTTTTACTCTCTAAAGATCTATTGCAGGTTTCCAGCAGTTCAGACATTGCTATTACTAAACCATATTTTTTATTAAAGCCATCACAAAGTGCAGTCTTTTCTACTACAACAGGCTTTTTTGCTTGATTGTTCTTAATCAAATCTCAGACTAGGAGAAGACAATGTAGCCTTCTTGGATAAGTGTGATTCGTCATGGCTATCATTCTTCAAGGTGCCTATTTACACAGATCCCCAATAACAATCGTTTCACCCCAAGAAAAAAAGACTTCTAAGTAGCAAGATCAACCTGCAAGAGGTTTGTCCAACTTGTTTACAGGCTCATATTGCATTTCATTTTCAAAATAAGAAATCAACTAGAGGAAGAAGTCCAGTCTGTCACCACACCCCTCTTTTGCCTTATGTATTAGATTCAAAATAATTTGGGCAATATGTAAAATACATCTTAGAGGTCTTTTCCAACCTTAATGATTCTATGATTCTACATCCTTTCAAATGTCCACTGAAGTTTGTACAGTGAAAACATATCGTACATGAAGAGGACGTAACACATATAGAGGGCATAAGTTGTTTGCGATGCACTTTAAGATGGTTGAGTAAGCTGTCAGTGATAATCATCAAATTTTTAACTGTCTTCAATGAATTCCCAGCAAAGAAATAAAGCTCCCTTGAAAGTCAGCCAACAGGTCGCCTTGTCCTTTTTCAAAAACAATGTCCAAAAAAAATGTTCTGTACGGGTAAGAGAATGGTACTTTTGTTAGACATGTTTCAAAGGAAAAGACTTTCTAAATTATGTGACAGAAAGTATTTTAGATCTAGTAAACTATGTCCTCATATCCTTTGAAACAACAAACTCCTTAATCTGACAGCAAAAGTAAATTCTAGTTCTGATCCACTATAGTAGTCTTGAAAAAGAGACTGTCATAAAAATGATGTACATGCTTTGCTAAACGATGCATTTCTATACAGATAACAAACCTCTCAACATCTAAAAATGTTATCTCATCTCTTTTGAAACTGAATGGTCTTGTCAATAGACTCTTGCATGGGTGAATTGACTCAGGCTATTTCAGAGAAGGTTTATGGGGGAACTTGAGATAAATATATAGAAAATATGAGACAGGATTAGATTATGTTCTGTCTGCTATATCGCGCAGCTAATCCATTTATTTATATTTTCCCTAATTTTATTTTAATGTTTTGCTTTCTGGTTTTATTGGATTGTTTATTAATATTATCAGAAAGCCTGCCAGGTGAAAACATGGATGCTTATACTCTAATAGTTCAGGCTTCAGGTTTTTTTAACCTCTAGCGTTGGGAGTCATGCACTTGCTTGACATCATGTGGACAAGGCAAATAACTAAATGAGTACCGGTCAGCTATCCTGCAGTGAGTCATTTGAAGGCTCTTACTTTATGTCCTCCACTGTTATGGAGGCTACAACAAACCAAGTTAGTAAGAATAGCACAGATTTGTCTTTGTTTTTCACTTTGGGAAGTGAAGTGCCACACTAGCAGCAGAAGGCTGGAATAAGAGACGAGTTACACCCTCCTGTTGTGGTCAGGGAATGTGTGCCCCAGTCAGGGTCAGCACAACGAACAAGATGTCCTCCCCACTCACAAACTTGTACTTGTCTGCCGCAGTCTACCACTCACCTGTCACACAGTGCAGGATCTGGGCTATTCCCAGAAGATGACACTGCATATAGGGAAGACCTTTTCTTAAACCCCAGCATTCAGTGAATCAGCTCACAGGCATCAAGACTTCAGAAAATCAGGACCACTGTAAGAACAATTATGCTTGCAATCTTAGGTTTAAGTTATGAGGTGTAATATTACACATGCAATATAAGTGGAAAGGTTAAGTTGGACTGAAAATCAAGGCCTTAAATTCATTATGGGTAGTCCGCTCACTACATCTGTTTTACATTGACATAACACCACTAGACTTTTTCATCAGAGCATTTTCCTGTACATTAGAGCAGAGTGGAATATATCCTAAGTACACATTCAGACCCAGGCCCAAAGGCATGGGGAAGGTATGGGAGCCACTCAGTGTACAAGAACAATCATCAGAATGTTCTTCCTGGTATGAATGTTAACTTTTCAATGCTTTTGTCAGAAAAGGCTAATACATGTTTAAAACCAACATACTGGATTACAGAAAACATAGGTTATGCATATAGCTGTTACACACATGCACACAAAAATTGTCAAACCACACATTAACCTGAGCAAGCATTTGCTTAATAAGCAGGAGTGATGGAGGTGGATTGAGGTAGACTGTTTTGCTTTGCATTACTCATGTATCTCTGGGTAAACAACTTGATATCTTATGAATAGCCTCAGTTTAGATTCTATTTTACATGGTACACCGAGAGTTTGCACTCCAAAATTTTTGTGTGATTTGTGCAGTATATCCTTGAGGATCTTGGTGGAAATATTGAGGAATCAAAGGCACAAAGACATTTATAATAATATGCAATCTCAATTCCTAGCTATTGGTTTTATTTTTTTCTCAAGAAAATGCTTCAGGTTTACTGTCTATCACAGTCAGCCTTTCAGTTCCTAGAGTAGCATATGCAATACTGACAGTCTGGCTAATACCAGCCTACCAGGAGTGGAACCTGCTGAATTGCCTGGATTCTGGCTTCATAAAACAGCCTTCACACCTGAAGTCGGACTAGTTTGCATCTGTGGCTGTCAGGTTTCTGGCTTGCAAATGAAGAAATCAGCTGCTCCTGTTCGTTAAAAAACACCCAAAGGTACTAAACTTCATGCATAAAGTCAAAACACACAATCTGATTTCCATACAAGATAAGAATAAAGTATCTTGTTAATAAGAACTTCTCTAAATTATTGTACCTACCTTTTTTCTTTTTTTTTTTTTTTATGCACAGAAGATACCATAACATGGTACTGAGAAGAAATTAAATCTGACTTCTATTTAAAATCTAGATCACATCACTTTTGTAGCCAACCTGTCTGTAATCTCAGTTGTGTCATCTGGGTCCACTCAGACATTTTACTAAATCCATTTTGAGTGACATGTTTGAGCCATTTTGTTTTTTATTAAACAAAATGTTCTTATAAAAAGCCTGCCTCATGGCAACATGTACTCCAAAAACTATCAACCCACTAAAAATCCCACTTTTCAAAACTAAGCATCAGCTCAGTTCAAAGGTATGGAAGAAGACAACCTTGTTGCTGTAGAAGGAATAGGTTATTTGACTCCCATACAACTTACCTCTTTAAACACAGACTTGAGTCAAGGTAAACCAATTTCTTTACTGTAAGCATGAATGTTAAATAACTACAAAGCTCCAGCTTTTTGAAAAGAAAGTGAATGCTCTTATAAATCATAAAAGAGGTTTACTGGCATAATAATTCTTCTATTGAAAAAAAACCTGCAGGGCCTACTTTACCTTTCCCCACAAAAATTACTTTTTAAATAAAAGACTGTGTACACTTTTCCACATTTGGAAGATACTACTGTATTCAGTGAACATTAAGGATAGCAAGTTAATTCCTTAAATAATAAAAAATTCTGGAAATAATTTTTTTTCTACTCTAGATTTTACTTCAAAGTCCATCACTGTGGGAGCTGAATATCTTACATACAAAATCAATATCAATAGCATAATCCTCACAGCTTTTATAGCATTTTTCATACTTATCTGTTTTGACATCAGAATTGTGTCTGTACATTATTAATTCGACTGTGCTGTTTATGTGTATTGGTGATACAATCTTTAATTAGGTAATTACCTGGTATTTTTCAACATGATGCACAAGATGACTGGTTCTCTCTTCATGAGCAGTTAATCAATATTTCTTCTTATCCTCTCATTTACTGTGTAGTTCTGAGCTTATTTATTCCAGAGTCACTTCATTCAGCAGAATAATATTTATCTCTCAAGAGACTTCTTTGTGATATTGTTGTCACCACAATAGGGCTCAAAGGCAAATAATCCATGTTTGCAGTATTTTCAGTAGGTAAAACCTTTGCAAATTAAGACGTAGGGAATAATTGCTTTCTGGTAGGATCTGAAAGTGTTTTTCTCCTGATCATCCTTCTGGCTCACACTCTTGGATTTCTATCAAAACAGCAGAATGGGAGAGAAGAAGTTGTGGAATGGCACGTGTCAAGGTCACACTGAATGTGGGATCAAGCCATGCCCCTGGACCTGGCAGCTTAAAAGATTTTTTGGGTTCCTCAATTTAAACTTGACCAGAGAGAAAAGGTCTGACTTTTGCCCCAATTTTATGTGCACAAATGTGGGAAAATATTTCTGTACCTTTTCCTAACTTTTTAGCACTTCACCAAAGAAGCTCAGCTGGACAATAGCTCAGAGCCAAAGAGAAAGATTGAAAGTGTAAAGAAGTCCACTCCCTTGGATTATGGGAAATGCGACTGGAGCCTGCCCAGATCTTCCTCTTGTAGACAACAGCTCTAGCCCCTAAATCATCACATATAAGAAATATGATGCAACCATCACCACTGATTGAAGAGAAACATTTCAGTCCCCTGAAACCAAACTTTGCGTGTCTACTAAGTTCCAGACTACCTTCACATCATCTTACACAGCTTTGGGCAGTTAGAGTGCCATGTCCTGAATACTAGACATTTCTTCGTCATGTAGAGCAAGTAGAAAAATAAAAGATACTAATCAGACCTTCACAGAGAATTTCAATACTTTCCTGACATAAAGTTTCAAAATTTGAAATGTACATGTAACGAAGTTTGAAATGTTTTCTTCAATTTGTGCTGTCTCCTACCACCCATGTTCCCTGTTGCTGTTTTAATTTGTAAGCTTAAGCACGGAAATTTCACAAGGTGAAAGTCAGATTTTATGTGCCTCATTTACTTTGCAGTGCTGGTTTTCACTGGTCAGCAACAATTTTTATCCAATGACCAGAACCTAAAAACTTGGGAGAAGTAAAATACCCACTAAAGTTCACACAGGAATTTAGACCTCACCTTAGCAGTGCTAGCCGTTGTGACATTCTTCTAGTACGAAAAATTTAGTTTCCCAATTAGACACCAAGAAGTACATCTTTTTGATTTTCCACAGCAGAGGTAGAAGGAAATGAGGTCCAGAAGGAAAATAAATAATTGTATGACCATGTATACTGCACATGGTATCTCCAGATTTTCAGACTTACATAGATCACCAGGCTTACATAGACCACCATCTCCACAGCATGTTAAATATGCAGCTTTCAGCTATAGGGGTAAATAGAGGGGGTAGAAGCAGTGAAGCTACAGTTTATGCACAGGTTATCTTTAATTTAGCGAGAAATCAACAAACTGTACATTTGAATTCTTCTGCGCTGAATCTACTTTGGTCCGAAAACAAACCATTAGAAGTCAATTTTCTTTCTCTTTATCCTCATGACCTGACAGACTGAAGAAAATGAAAGACAGAAAGTCTGTCTTTTTTCCCTTCCTCTTTTTCTTTTACAATTTCTTCTATAAAAAGAAAAAATGAAAGCCCAATAAATATAGCTGAGGGAATGATGCCTGAGTTGTTGCTACACTGCACATATTCTTATAGCCTTCTAAATCGTAAAATGTTAACAGCAAAACTAAATCTTGACATGTTGATAGCTAAAACTATACTGCAATATGGCACATCAATTGCCTGTTATGTTTTTGAGGACCAAAAAATATTCTCTTCTGTACTATTAACATAAATCAAACTGGTTAAATCACTTTAATACTTCAGGTGCCTTTTTTTTTCCTCAGATGGCACAATGGTTGATGTCAGTGCTAGTGGCAGAGGGGGAAGTGAAGAAAAGGGGGAAGGGAAATCAGATAGACTGTAGATTTGCAGAAGGGTACCGTACACAAATCAAGCTCAATAATCTTGTCATATGAACATTTCACATTAAAAAAAATAATAACGTCACATGATTTTAAACAGCTTTTTTTTTCCTTTTTTTTTTCCCAGGTTTCAGAAGAGCAATGCAGGGCTGTAAGTACAGTACCACAGCTGTATTTCTCAAACTCAGGAAACATTTAAAAGCCTCTATACCCTTGGTTCTTGCCAGATGTTGACTCTGACAGGAGAAAAAGTACCAGATTTTTCCAAAACCTCAGCATGGGTGAATTATAGCTAGTGCAAAACAAACAAATAAATATAAATAAAATCTCTAGTTCTGCAGGTCTGGAAAATTACTGTGCACAAGTAACATTTCATGACCCAGAAGAAAGATATCAACTAAAATAAAATAAACAGAAAAAAACACAACATGCCCAACTGTCATTTGACTGCTTTGCATGTTTGAAGGGCTAAATCTCATGCCTTAAGTAACCAAGATAGGAACTCAGCATCCTCTCTGCTAACCACTAGTAAGTGATTTCTCTCAAAGCAGCTCTATCCAATCTCTAATAAATATTTAGGTGTCTCATGATGGCATAAGCTCATGCTGGAATTTCTATACTCAGAGAAGGAATGGACCTTATAAGATCTCAGGGTTCATTCAAGGTAATTTGTCTAAGAACTTATTTTTTCAAAAGAAGTTCAGTTACATGAGCTGTCTCAATTTCAGACCACTAAAACTGTAATTAATGGTAATGGAGTGACTAGACCTCATTTGACTGATGAGTGCACAGTCCACCTGATGCCCATTCTTATATTAGGGTTTGCTGCTGTGTTCAAACATGATTATACGGGTTAGCAGTTGAGAGACGTATGTTCATTTCTGGCTTTGTTTACATATACTCTTGACTTTTGCTTTCTCATTTGTGCCTTGGTTACTCCTGACTGTAAAGAAAAGGTGAAAAAAAAAAAAAACTATGCAAATCACTTCAAGTTTTGCACATAGGGGAGTCCTAGCGTTATGTAGAGAGCATTAGCCGATTCATTCTCCAGTGTAATTAGGTTGCTTGTAGCTAATTCTCTTTGTATCATGATGTATTACAAAGCTGTTATCAAAGACCATATTTCTGAATGCCTTTAAGAAATTAGGTTCTGATTCTGTTCATACTGACTTTGATGGCAAATTTCCCATTAAATTCATTGGTTCAGGATCACAGCTTAATGACCATAATTCTTTGAGTCTGCTCTTGGTATAACAAACAGTTTTCATTATACTGTAGTCTTTGTTCATTGCAATATTCAGGATATAGTCAATATATCATTAATGGAAACACAGTAAATGTGTAACTACATTCAGAGTGACTCAGATTAAGATTTTAGTATAAAAGATACTGTAACAAAAACAGTGTATATTTGTACATGAAGGAGAATTGAGATACAGAACTATTGGTTGAAAGAGTATCTCAAGTCCTCAATCTCTCTTGTCTATAAATTGCATTCATAATCGACATCTCATTAACAACTCGTTATGGATACTGAATATTGCACAAACTGACACAGTGCAGCAAAGGAGACAAAAACTGAATTCATGAAAGGGAAAACAGGGAGATATTTTTCAATCGTAGAGTGTGACTTCATTAATGGCATTTGTGTTCTTTCTTCTGCATTTGAGTTGCCACAGGCAGATCTAGTGATAACTACCACTTCTCAGTAGCTGAGGAAAAATGTGTGTGCTATATGTAAATAATAGACCAGCTGTATAGCCATACATTGCCTGCTTTCCACAGACTACAAGATTTAGGAATCACAAATTAGTAAAATTCTGCTAAAGTGGGTATAAAGCTAATAGGAATTCACTAACTCTTTCTGTATCATCTGTGGAAAGAACTCAGCCTTCATAGTGCAGCCTGGGAAACACTCCAGCTTCTTTACACCGACAGTTGCCACAGCACATTGTCATTTGACCCTAACCACCTATCAATTGCATTTTAATTATTCTGTTTCATGGGAAAGTCAGTACCAAAGGACAAATGTTATTTTTCAAGTCTACGAGATCACACATAGACTGAGAGCTCCAGGGAAGAAGGCTAGCTCATCTTTCCCATGTTCTAGCATCATTTCAGAGGTGCTGCTACTGCAGATACACTGGCATCCTTGGATTACACAGCTCCACAACCATTTGTCAGTACAATAGGATCAATGACTCCTGCCAGGCAGTAACACCGATACATCAGATTGCTTAAGTTAGGAAATATATCGTTCTTCTGCAGTAATATAAGTAACAGGAAAGCATGCAGTAGTCAAAGCAGACCACTTTAAGAAATCCAGGAATTAGCACATAAAATACTGTGAAGACAAAAGCTTATATATTCTTATCTACAAGCAAAGGAATTAGAGACTTATAAGAATTCTGCACATTCAATATCTTAGAGATTATTTATTATTTCACTACACTTTATGACAAGATCTATTTTGTACAAGGGAAATTAAGAGCTAATACATCTCTTTTTTCCTTCCTTCAAGGGAAAGCCCAAAGCTCAATTATGTTATACTCTGTATGTGGAGCTTCTGCCCACACAGAGCTCTGCAGAAAGTACTGCCTGAAGATATTTGGGCATGCACATATGATAATCTTGATTGTGTGTCAGTTTTCCTCTCCAAATTTCTGAATGGATTTATCCTTTTTGAAAAAAGATTCTCCTAGATTTGAAGAATCTCCCTGATTTTCCCTCTGCAGGATCTATCTCCATGCTGACAGCAGCAGAGAGCAAAAAGTCATAACTGAGAATTGTCAAGCCAAAATAAGAAAAATTAATATTTGTTCACAGGCTTCTAAAAGACTGTTTTGCCTCCAAAATAAAAGGATGCATTCTTTAAAGCATGTGCCAAGACAGGTGAAAGAGCACCCCAAAAATCTAGACAAACCTAAATTCATCAGGAAAGCATTTAAATCATTACTTTCAACATTGTTATGCAGAAAGACAAGTGGAGATGAAGATTTCTCTGCATGGCTACCTGTTGAAATCCACTTAATTTCAAGAACAAAATGTTTGTGTAAAACTGTAAATACTGTTTCATGCAAAGACTTTGAGATCTGTCAGACAAGAAGGAATATTTCACTTTCTACTCTTACCAATGTTATATCCAAGAATTGTGCATGTAGTGACAAAATTAACTTAAAGATTAACACCAGTGAAAGACAGAGCGACTCAGAACTACAGAACTGTAAGATGATCTAAAGATGATGTCATCTATATTTCATTTATTTAAAATTGTGTAATAACATTACTTAGAATGCCAGTTTTCAAATGCATGACTGGCAGTCAGACAATGGGAGTTAGACAGCCAGCATCACTGAAAATGTCCTCCGATGATGACTCAAGCACCTTTATGAAGGCTCCAAAACAATTAATGGTTGTACATGTATGTGTGCCTATTATAACAAAACCCACATTACATTGCAGTCCCATGTCTTAGCATTAACAGAAAATGAATCACAGGTGGAAAACTGTGGAAGACCATATATGGTGTGATTCTGTTGATCATAGGATGCACATGAATAAACAAAGTTTTTCAAATGGAGGAAAGCAAAATAAAAACCTAAACAAGTCTGGCTTTTTGTACTATTCTTAAACTTCATTTACTGTAATGAACTCTGCATGTCACATTCTAATTGGTGTGAAAATGGAGAAAATAAGTCAGTGGGAACGAAAGCTTTGATGAATGTCTCAGTCTGGCCATACAATGAATTGAAAATTTTTGATTTTTCCCTGCAAAAATTGTCAATGGTACATATTTATGAAAAATGTTCATATGGATTTGGAACTATCAATTGAACATCATTCAAAACTTTAGGTAATCCCAAAAAGCCATGAGAATGTGTGCATTATTATTTATTGGTGAAATTCCTTGAAAAATACAAGAAGAGTAGAGTTGACCACTTCTAATAAAATGAAAGCATTCATTTCCTTTATCTTAACACCCCAAAATTTCTCTAGTCACTCTAAAAAGTCTTTGCAAGCAGACAGCTGTGCAGACTTCCATATTTTTCCAAGCTAATATTAGGTCAGCACTTCTTTTCTAAATTGCTGTCTTCAGTGATAACCAAAGCTAATAAGTCATTCTTATATATGCATTCCAGGCTGAAGTTTAGAAAACTAATTTCAGACTAGAATTAACACAGGTCTTTTATCAAGTTTGTTTAAGTATTTTTTATTTTCAGTAGGTATTTTTTTCCTGATACCTGCTGCATTGTACATGAAACAGAATCACAGAATCACAGAATGGTAGGGGTTGGAAGGGACCTCTGTGGATCATCTAGTCCAACCCTCCTGCCGAAGCAGGGTCACCTACAGTAGGCTGCACAGGACCACGTCCAGGCGGGTCTTAAATATCTCCAGAGAAGGAGACTCCACCACTTCCCTGGGCAGCCTGTTCCAGGGCTCCGTCACCCTCAGAGGGAAAAAGTTCTTCCTCATGTTCAGATGGAACTTCCTGTGCTTCAGTTTGTGCCCATTGCCCCTTGTCCTGTTGCTGGGCACCACTGAAAAGAGCTTGGCCCCATCCTCCTGACACCCACCCTTCAGATATTTGT
>Ga0065711_1045230_pt1 | contig 13608 bp, 5 predicted proteins | sample Hoacrofraction12_FD_59098 | JGI IMG/M metagenome (GOLD analysis project Ga0065711, IMG submission 59098) | Hoatzin crop microbial communities from Cojedes, Venezuela - Epithelial fraction 12 v2 (version 2) | ecosystem: Host-associated > Birds > Digestive system > Esophagus > Crop | place... | reverse complement strand
GGGGGGCTGCGACCTTTGTCCTAGTGACCGCCGGAGGGAGCAGGGCGACCCCTAGCAACGAGTACGCGCAGCCGCGGAAAGGTACCAGGATGGGCTACGCAGACCGTCTGGAACCTTCTCTATGAATATGTATTAGGAACAAGCAGAACCTATGGCAAAGTCCAGAACTTTCTGTATGAATATGTATTAGCAGACCATGTATAAACTGGGGAAGGGGACTCTCCCGGCTGCCCAGCGCTGTTTTTTGCCTGCTTATTTGCTTGCTTAAATAAATCTGGCTTTAATAAATATAACTGGCTCTTAGCCTTTATAACAGGCTGAGCTAGACAGCAAGCAGAAGTCTGAGAGCCAGCAGCTGGAGTGGGACCATGAGCATCAGGGGTTGTAGATCCAGCAAGAACAGGGGATCTGGGACAAGCTGTTGGAGGGACCACTGGTGAGCATACACACACACTCCTACACACACATGATATTTCCATTAGCAGATTAAAATTCTGATCAGCTCGAGAATAAGAACTTGATGGGGCTATCCATGCTGTACATGATTGAGTGCTGTGTGTTTAGGTGGACGCTGGTAAAGGCACGATTTTCTGCCCGAATGTGTCTGTGTGTCTGGTCACGTATACCCATACGCTGTGCATGTATGTGTGAGCTGAGCTGGGGACACGGAGCCCCAGTGGCCATGTATCTGTCAGGTCACTGCTGGACTCGGCAACCTCTAATGCCACTCACAAGCCTTTTTTGATGTTAAAAATTACTATGATTGTAACGGATCTACTCAGCCCAGATGATGTTTTCTGAAACTATCAGCTTTACCACAATTTTCATAATAATACTGTCTGGCAAACAAAAAGGAACACCTGAATGGATTATTTCTAGCTGTTGCTGAGTTATCATCTCTAATGGTCCCTGAGATTCTTCACGATGTAACAGAGTTGAGATATACATTATAAAGAAAAAAAGTTATAAACAGCCTTCTACAGAACAGAAAATGTATTTCGTGGTGCGTCAGTATCTTCACTCTAGAAATAATTTTGCAGGTGAATAATTTTGATGTAGCATGAAGACAATGGAGAAAAACACATCCTCTAGGATGTCACTGTATTGGTATCTAAATGCACAGATGTGATCTATAGATTTATGTATTTTTATTTATATATCCACGTATGTATGTGGCTATTCACTACAAAGGGTAAGTTAATGTTTTAAGCAGAAAAACATTATTTCTTCGATATTTATATTCTTTCTTTTTAATCGGGTAATCTAGAAGGCACGTTTTAAAACAGGAGTTTTTTGGAAGGGAGCCAGCTTACTAAAGTATTGGCATATAGCTGCTGAAAGAAATCTTGCTTCCATAGGGCATCTGCTAGACGGTCTAACTCTTCTGCCACACAACTATGTTGCTTTAACAACGGGTCAGCCTGTTTGTAGCAGCAGTTCAACTCATTTTGTGCAGCATAGCTTTACCAGAGTTTTGTCATTTGCACATCTTGCATACAGATCTAATATTGTGCTGAATAGTAGTTGTTCTTAAGACTACATATTACTCAAGCTTAGCACTAAACTTAATACAAATTTTCAAATGATAGTTCTGCAACACATTATTAGCAAGGAAATGTCTTTCACTATGGTCAGAAGCAGGCATTTCCACAGGCAGACTAGAAAATGTGCAAGATCCCTCAGCCATTCACACAAATAAAATTCAGTAAACACTTTGCTGCCCTAGGCAATCACCCACTCTATCTGTTTGGAAGAGAGAGGTCAGCTTCTGATGCCTCAACAGTAAAGCACTGAGCAGCATCAACCCAATACTGTGCTTGCTTTTTTAAAAGAGGAGAAAAATGCATCAAGATACTGTGGTTGGGCTTTCTTTGACTTTTTTGTTTGGTTTTTTTTCAGCAGAAGGAAACAGATCAATTCTGCAAGCACAGATATGCCAAAAAGCTTTTTGTCTCCCCCCTATTTAGGTTATGGATGTTCAAGAATAAGTTTTAGAAGCAAACACAAAACTTTCCATTACAGTAAACTAATGAATGTAGATCTAAATTATGAAAGTTCATGACAGCAATTGCTTGGATAAATTATCAGGCAAAGTGTAGTCATCTCAAGATATCTTGAAGGGTTGATGTTTTACAGACCACTTTAAAATGTCTGCTTAAATGCTAAATTTTCGCTCTTTTAAAAGTCATTACCATAAAGTTAGGATGCATACACAACAGTTTCCAGGATCAACCCTTAGAAATTTCTTTTATCTTTATTGGATAGGAAGAAAATGAGATGGTAGGAACCGTAGGTGAGGAACAAAAGCTGAATGCTATTGAAATTCTTTTTTCCCCATAGTATATCTCCCAAACTGCTCTACTATCTGACATTATCAGAGCAGTTGGTTTGACTTCGGGTGCATTCAGAGCACTATCATTACTGTATGGTAGAGATATATCAGATTATTTTAAATGTTCTTCAATCAGTGTTTAGTCTAGCAGTACAGTCCCCTGCAAGGAACACTTGCACACTAAGTTCTAACCTCTTAGTTATGGAAATGATAAACTCCCCTGAAAATCAGTAACAAACTAATAATCAGCTGCACTAATATGGAGCTTAGGGTAAACTAACAGACTATTAAGCCATGTTATTAGCCAGCCTGTCTCCCATGGTCTGCTTCAAGGTGCTTGTTGCCATTCACCTACCAGAGCTTTTTGCGCGCTCTGATTTCCAGGCTTTGACTCTAACAGACTCAAATAAGCCACAGTAAGAAAGGCCTGGACCAGAGTTCAGACCTGTAGGTAGGGATAGCAGTGCAGCCCCATCCAGAGCTGGCAGATCTTCAGACAGAAGATGACATTTGGCTGCGTAATTGAGCTTGCCGATATAAACTTCTGCAGGTCTACAGAATGCTACAGTCCAAGTCAATACGGGCAGAACTTGCAGAGTCAGAGATCCGAGGTCCTCATGAGTGTTTGACCATCTAGTGGTTTCTGCATAAAGGGATGGACTGTCACAAATGCGTCCTTCTGTTGCTGAAGCGTCAGTGAAACTGTAAAAGAAAAATAGAATTAAAGTGGGTTTTCATTATGGCCCTCCAAAGACATACGAGCTGTTGCTTAACTGATTCACATAACTCATATATGGTATTCGGCAAACATCAGAGACCAAACAGTACCGTTGTTCTTAATTGCATTAGTAGAATCTTCTGTAATAATTACGCATAGGGAAAGGAAGTCCTCAGCTCTGGACACTGCTTTGTAATTGCTTTCTAGTTTGTGTATGTCAAAGGCATAATAAACTTCATAACAATGTCATAACTCTTCAAGCTGCAAATTAAAACTAAAGTTGGCCTTAAAAGCCTGTTCAAAAAAACATTGACTCCCATAATTTCACTGTATTTGCATAATGATTCATAATACCAGAAGTTCTGTTCACAGGTGAGTGAGCAACACACAAACAAAATGCTAGGGACAATTTCTGGTTTTCCAGGTAACTGCTTCTGAAGCGACTATACATATTTAAATCGGTGAAGCTGTACACTAAGTAGTAACAATGTAACATAAGATTGCAGATCAAATGTCGTAAAGGGATGAGAAAAAGCTTTTTTTCCCAGGACAAATAAGTCCTGGGAAATTAATTATTATTAATTATTATTTGTCTTAATTTATTAAGACAAATAAATGAATTAGTACAATTTGTTGTACTAATTCATTTATTGTTTGTTTTTATTTTTGTGAAGTAAATTTTGGGACTAAATCATTTATGCAAACAGTTTTAACAGTATGAAACAGTAAATTTTATTTGCTGGATTTAAAATGGTATCAGAACATGAGTTTTGATTTGAATTCCATTTTAATGAAAATAATAATGAACAGTTAGTGTAACAAAGAGACAACAATTGTTACTCTAATTTATTATGGCCTGATATCATATAGTCTATTTTCCCTTGAGAAGCTCATTTTTGATATGATATGCCAGTGATGATACAATTGAAAAAGCTGGAACACTGTTCTCTAACTCAACCCATTTTGCAGCACTTGTTTATAAACAGCTTCTTCTGGCAGTCTTTTTCTTTCAATGGATGTTCATTACAAAGATGTAGGGCAGAGTTTCCATCCAAAATATTTACGCCAAAATATTGAGAAAGAAATACTTCCTGCAAGTTGCGTCAGACTCTTGACAAAACCTCTAAAAAATGAGTTGAAATTTGGATAGCTCTCATGTCTCGGGTTCAGAGTAGGGAAAAATATATTTGAAACTTTGCAGGGACTGTTTGGATATCTACTGATACTGCAAGGACTCTTGATTTAGGATTGCTTGATCAAAATCTTTTTTCCTAAAGAGTCTAATGGCAGTTCTCTTCTGAATTCGAGGGATGAAAAATGATCTGGATTTTCTAACTGTTGCTTACTTGTTAATATTTTTGATGTCCGTCACTGAAGTCTTGTCGTTGATCTTTCTTTGCGGGGAAAACAAAGTAAGTAACTGTCTCTATGGAAAACAGCAGTGTAGCCTACTGTATCAGCCTGACTTTGGATTCATCAGCCAGTTTCCCACCACAGCCTTTACTAGTTACAAGTCTTGAAGCAAGTCAGGTAATCTGTCTGTATTTCTACCTCCTTGATTCATTACACATTAAGAGTAAGACCCATTCTTATGCAAATATTTGTGTAGTAAGTTGTATTTATGGGTCTAACTCATTATAGGGACTACTATACACTATGCATTACAAGGGAAAGTAAATAAATTACAAAGCAAATTACCTTCAGTCATCAAATAATTGTGGTATTTTATCACAAATGTAGAAGATGTAGTTCTTGGAGGAATCTCTCAAATGTATCATTTCTTGGAAGGAGAGAAAGTGATTTTGTAAAGAAGCAAACTATTGCAAACTATAGACAGACTATGGCTAATTCAACCATCAAAACCACAGTCCCTGTCAAACTTTTCTTTGCAAAGGGAAGAAGTTTACCATCATGTCACAGTCAAGATAGCACAGGTGGCTATATGCATTGCGCACAAAAGGTAGAGCGAGCTTCGTGGTGGATGGTGAGAAGCACTTAGATGCCTAATTTTTCTGTGTACTATATATATTTCTTGTCTTGAAGTCTTTCTTAAGCTTTCTGTGCATTCTTTAAAAAAGATTAATTGAATTTATTACTTCCCAATATTGGAAGTGCCCATGGTATGTAATAGATGTAATTCTGGAGGAATACATTAAAAGTGCAGAACTGCTGCTTTCTCTCACAACTACGTTATTCTTCTATCCCCTACTATGCACTGGATCCTTGGTAAAAAACGCACTGAGTCGCACTGTTAGGAGCATTGATTCTTCCTTGTGCCTCAGATTTTGTACAGGTTAGATCATCAGATATGGGAAAGGGACACATGGCTTATTTCAGAAGAGAGTTTTACTGCCTTAGCTCATCTTGGACTAGTAATTTGAATCAGAGAATGGAATCCATTTATTTGATAAGAATTAGCTTGGCATATACATTTTGTTATCATTACCTACTTTGGAAGAAGAAATGACAGGAATCTTGCCAGCTTCAGTCCAGCAGCAACACTGCTACTGGAGTTCAAGGTTGTTGCTTTCTCTCAACCCTTCCTGAACACTCAGCGGAGCTTTAGACAAGGCACCCAGGTCACTGCTCAGATGAATTACTTCTCAGGGGAGAAAAAAACAACACGTTTATTTCATCCAATTGTAACGACGTATAAAATTTCTTCTTTCCAATTTTCAGGCACCATCCAATATCTAATATCTCATAACCACAGCAAAGAAACTCATTCTGTAGGCTTTTGATGATTTACACAGCTTTTGCTTTGCAGCACTGGAAGTGCCAGAGAAAAAACAAGCTGTAAGCAGAGATTCCATTATTTTTCTGGATCCCAGTGACTTTCCATCAATTAAAAAATCTTTTGATAAAGAAATGCAAAACTCATCTTTTTTTTTTCTGTTGTTCATTAAAATTCTATGAAGTGTAATTATGTTTTAAGACTTTAAGTACCATATCAACATATGCAAAATGTGGCATTCTGAGGCAGCCTTTCCTTCATTTTCTTCCCCTCCCGTCCTTTTCGTGCCATAAGCAACCACAGATGAAACAAAGTGAATCTGCTTTGGAAGCCTGCTGTTCTAATAATGTGAGTGTGCTCCTTTCATCAGTGATAGCTGTAACAGCAAAACTGGGGTGCTGGGGATACTTTGCCTGGTGGCTCCCTGGCACTAGGGGAGGCATGCTTGATACTACCCTGGCAGTGATGTAATCTACCATTAATAGGATAAATAAGATGCCCTTCCTCAAGGCTCCAGGTGCAAGATTCAGGTTCACTGGTTACTACATTAAATACAGGATACTCAGTTTTTACATTCATTCTGCACATGAAGATGGAGAAAGAACAAGCACTCCCATGTTGTCTTTTATGAACAAGTTCTGAATCTTCTGTTATCCTCATGTGCAGGAACTGTTTGTGTAGGACTCAGAATTAGCTACGCTTCGATTACTCATGTAGGGCTTACTATAAACTATTTTTAAAAAGGAACAGGAGCCACCTTCAACGCTTCCAATGCACAGTGGGTGAGAAGTTATACTCAGTTTCTTCTAATGACCCAAAATAATCTGAAAAATCGCTTCAGCCTGTATCTTTTTACCGAACCAAGCCCAGCAAAGCAGGTGCACGACTTGTCCACAATTCAGACCTACAGGAACTTCTTGGTTCCAATTCTTCGGTGGTTGTTTCTCCAGGACCTTCTGTAGTCTGTGACACATATAAACTCTCAGTACGCTAATAAGGATTAAGCAGTGTTAGCTTGCCTCCAACACAAGCATAAGCTTATTAAAATAGTGTAACAGTAAGTATTTTGTAGTACTGTGATGGCATAGCCAGACACAATGCATAAATATTTTACATACGCATGTGAGCAATTTGACTCCAAAGGGGCAATAAAAGAGGGTGCAGTTGCATCTGAATGAAAAGAAGTTTCAAGACAAAGAACAAGGAAAAAAGCTAGGTGTCAGGGGAGGCAAAGTCTCCTGCCAGACGTGTGAGTGATGACTAACACAGCCAAACCCAAGACAAACAGTATCTGCAGCAGGCAAGATCCCCTTTTGAGAGAGGGACAAGCAGCATAGAAAATCAAGCATAAACAAGGAGGGATGGAGTAGAAAGACCTCTCTGATCGCCTTCATGGCCACAGCTAAGCCCCAACAAAGACCATACCCATCAGTGCTAATTATACAGCATTAATTGCACTGTAAGCACATGACTAAGAGTACAAGTGTCAAATATGTACATTTTTGTATTGCTAGGGATGATAATTAGTAACTAGACATCAGCACAAACTGCGTTGCTAATGAATGAATTTAGTAATGTGGGGTTTTTCCCAAAGATTCAGACTGGCCTAGTGAATCTACATACTCCCATCACAGCGATCTGTAGCTGATATGTATATGCATATTTAGTTGAAACTTCCTCTTAAGGCACTGCCAGCTATTTGTACTGGCTTTGATCCGTAAGCCTGTTAGTGGGAAACAAAGAGAAACTACTGTATGAGGAGACACTGTCGCTACCTGACCTAGCCTATCTTCCGCTAACAGCATTTTTTCAGCAGCTTTACTGTCTTCCTCCCAACAAACGCCCTTGTGAGCTGGGCTGCAGCAGCCTGCAGCCCAGTGGCAGGGACTGCCAAGGCAGCGTGCGGCCCGCGGCGGGGCCGCACGTGGTGCGTCGGCATGCCGGTGCTTGGAGCGGGACGGAAGCGTGACCTCACGCACACATAGTGCTGCAAAGTTCAGGTCTGAAAGCGGCTTTGGTGCGTACAGAGCTGTAGATTCTTGTCTGCATGTTCAGCTATAGAAACCAGTTCTTTGTTCTGATCGTCAGCGTGCGTTTCTGCGTAAGGAATATCAGTGTTGCACTGATGGTGTCTCATTGCTGTTAACTGGTGCGGAAAATGGCTCCTCAAAAATTTATGCAGCTTATCAGCTGTGAATAAATACTTTAACAGGTATGTCTTTATGCTGAATGTTTAACTTGGTAAGAAAAATAGGCAGGTTTTGTTGGTTTTGTGTTTGTTTTAATATTTAGGTTGCAATATCATTACGATGGGACAAGAAACACAGAGTATAATGTAAGTGGAATTAGAAATGTAATTATGTAACAACTGGAATTATAGTACTCGCGCTAACTGGAAGCAGGGGAGTTGGTGAGCTCAAACCACCTAACGAGTTCTGTTGTTTTCTGATCAGAAAATGCAACTATATATTAAAATTATTGCTTCACAAATTACGTTGCATTTGTCTGGATCTTTTAATTTAGAAATACATTTTTACTACTTCTTGATTTGCATTTTAGAGGGCAGTTAATCTGAGAAATATTGATCATATGAAAAGCTATTTCAGAATTATTCTTTTAGCTCATAAGGATAAATGATGAGTGATTTCGCTGCAAAGAAATAAATGTGGAATCTCAAAATTCTAATTTTTCTAACACTTCAAAAGTCGTATCATGGGTTACATTACATGCTACATGGAAAGGGCACATAGAAAGAATCCAAATTAGAGAGTAATTACATGATGCTTTGACTAAAACTTGAAGTGATGTGGGTTAAGGGATAGAGAAATATGCTGGCAACGCCCTGCTTTTCGCTATTAGGATCTCTTATATCCTATATACTCTATTTAGAAAACATACACTTATACAAACTACACATCTCTATATAAAAAATGGAAGGTGGCATGGAATCATATCATAATTAGGGTTGGAAGGCACCTTTAAAGGCCATCCAGACCAACCCCTGCAGTGAGCAGGGACATCTACCACTAGACCAGGTTGCCCAGAGCCTGGTCCAACCTGGCCTTGAATGTTTCCAGGGATGGGGCATCAGCCACCTCTCTGGGCAAGCTGTGCCAGGGTTTCACCACCCTCACAGGAAAAAATTTCTTCCTTCTATCCAGTCTAAATCTACCTTTTTGTTGAAAACTATTACCCCTTGTCCTGCTGCAACAGGCTCGCGAAGGATGTCATAACCCTGGTCTTTCCCTCAGTGGCTGGTACTGTCCTCTGTGCCTGTCGTGTTGGTTCCTTGGTTTGTGACCAGGCTACCGACGGATTTAGCGACCTGAGACCGATCGTTGTAGATACTGAAGGAGGTTTGAATTCACATGTTTCACTGCACAGCAGTCACCCACAGCACAAAGATAGCGGCTGAGAGACAGCCTTCGTCGAGGTTAAGATCACATAGAGTCCGACCAACAAAACCGTGGACCCCCCCTGACAAAACGGTGTGTTTTAGGAAAGGGAAGTGCTTTCTGCGTCTGAAAAGCGGCCAGCCGACCGACGGGAAATGGCGGCCCCGGTGCCCAGGTGGTGACTGCCTCCGACTGGCACACGGGAAGGGCAGCTGGAGGAGAAGGGCACGCGCGGAGGCCCTCCTGGCCGGGATGTGCTTCCAGGATGAGCAGGAGGGCAGAGCCAGAGCTGCCATCCAATCGCAGGGCAGCCTGGGAGCATGCGGGTTATGACAGTGGCGGAAAGGCCGTCCTCCAGGGTGAGGAGGAGGTGGGGAACTGGTCAGGTGACCGGGTGGGGGCGGGGCTCCCGCGCCGCGCAGGGCGCTGGCTGTGAGGCGACGCGGCCCGCTGTCTGGGCAGCTGCTCCTGAGGAGGCCGGCGTGCGGGTGGGCGCGGAGGGCTAGCTCTCCGGCAAGCGGCGGGCTTTCTGTGAAATTCTGAGGGAGAAATTTTCTGTGAAGAGTGAAGGCTGTAGGAGACTGGCTCTGTTGGTTTGAGTTGAATATTACTGATTCCCGAAAGTGATGTTCAGTGAAAGCTGGTTTTCTCACACATTTCAATTAATGTTTTTGTTAATACTGACAGAAGTGAAATACCTTGAATGAAGGATTTTATGTATGCACATGGAGTACCTTGACTTCATTTCTATGAGAAAAAACACCTAATTAACTGTTTAATATTGCTTTTATTACTTCCTTTATGATGTTCATAATTGCGTTGCTGATTTTTAATTAAACTTGTATTTTGTGAAATATGTCACACAAATAATCCTACTGAGCCATAGTTTTAATAACTCTTCATCATTCATTTAGTAGATACAAAGGACAGTGGAAACAATTACCGAAATGTGGTTATACAAGGCAGAGCGAAACACAGGAGACCTTACAGGCACCTCATTGCCTGAGTAAATCCATTGCTGGGTTTACAATGGACCCTATTCTAACAGATAAGACAAATTTACTGCTGTCCTTATTCCCTGTTATTAGAAACAATATCCTAATTATTTCTGGCAGGTTATTTCTTAGGTATTACTTTGGTTGTTCGTAAACTAAATATTTATATCCTTGCTGTCTTTTTTCTTTCTGTGGGACTTTTTGTTCTGCTTTGTGGTAAAGGATATCGGAAACTGGAGTTGTATGTACGGTTGACCGATCAGCTATTTAGATACTTTATTAGAATCTGTGTTTCTGGGTGGCATGCAGAACTTTAAGATGGACAGATCAATTATCTGTATTCAGTGAGACCTTCTTACTTTTTCAAATGCAGTAAGCAATTTCTGTGTTCATCATAGTGGAATTTCATGTGACTATGTTTAGTGAAATGTTTCATGCTTCAGCACTGTTCTGTTCAACACAGAAGGTCTAATGCAGGAAGAAAAGGCGGCCACAGAGGTGCTGTTGGGTTGATCTTGCTTTTTTTTTAAGATGTAATTTTTATAAATTTTAACTATCATGCATTTTTTATTCAAAATCATTTTAAAAAAGGAAAAATAGGTTTTGGTATATATTCAAACCTAAAAATATATTTAGCTGACATTCAAGACAAGAGAACATCAAGACATGCTTGAAAGTTTTTCTGAGTAGAGAAGGACTTTAGACTGGTTTACACTTTGCTTCTCCTTTACATACACTAGGGAGGCGATTTTCTCTATTTGGCAGCAGATTTATCTGATCCTGAATAATAACCTATGACCCAACAGATTAATTATTTTAGAAAATGCTCAACTTTTCCTTCATATCTTAGTTGAAAAATAAAAGCCTTTTGGTTGTATAATTTGGGAGAAGGATTTGTGGTGACTCCTATTTATACCCTCTGTGAGGAAGTTATTTAGAATGTACTTCTTGGAACAGAATTATTTCATATGTTAAATACTAATTCTTAGAAAACAAAGCCGTAAGATGAAATTCTCTGGAAGGGATTTGTAGAACCCTTCAAAACAGAGACTGATGGAAAATCACGTCAAATTTTGGCAGAGTTGTTAACTGGACTCCCAAAGCTAAGCATTCCTCTGCAAGTATTCTACTCTTGAATATTTTCCCCCAAGCTTTTTGTTTCCACAGCAAGTATTAAATAAGCTGAATGAGTTACAGCTCTGCTTTTGCTTGGAATGATGGTAGCTCAACCTTTTGTTTAATTGCAGGTGCCTCTGCAAATAAAATGGTTCAGAATTAATTTCTTTTTCTTGGCTTTTCCTCCCGTTCCCAGCACCTGCTAATTTTATCCCAAGCATACCTAAACATCTGGCAGCTTTCCTCTATGTCCTACTCTATAAAAGTCTCCAAATTATGTTGAAAACTTTCTCTCAGCCTTCCTTCCATTCCAGGCCCTTTACAGTTAAGGTAGAATCTCTTTTCGTAACACAGATGTTGAACTCTAAAGCACTGGGACAGATGGCTCAAAGCTAGTCCCATGTGTAACATATATCTATTAAAAACAAGTTTTCATTCAGATTTAGGAAGCTGGTCCACAATGTAATTAAAAAGTAATTTAGTTCTGAATTTTGCTTAGCCATCTAAACCAGTTAATTTAGGTTGAAGTAGCATGAAGATTAGGGGAATAAAAAATTTGCCTTTGAAAATCAAAGGAAGCTGAATCTCATTATACTTTAAACATCTGACAATTAGTGATTTAGTTTTAAAGCATGATTATGTATGGAACTTGGAATCCAAAGTGACAGCTAGTCAGTAGTTCCCTGTCCCCTGATGAGCAACGCGTTGCTGCTGATAGGGTGGAAGTAATGAAGACCACGCAGCCCTCTTGCTAACACTCCTGCTGTCTCGACACCTGAACTCTAAAACATTGAGAGAAAACAAATTATTAAAGTAAATGTTGTTACGGATAATGTTTGCATAGAATGAAATAAGAAAACATACAGTGTATACTTGGATAATGCTTTATTATGACTGTAACAACATCTGACAAAAGCTGTCACATTAGTAATTAGACTCTTTAAATTCTATTCCAGCTGAAGAAAGGGTGTAATAAACAAGCAAAATGATTTTCAGAAGGAGAAAACTAACAGCCTCCTCCTGCTCATTTTAAAAATAATGTTCCAGAGCTCTGGATCACTACAGCAATGCACAGGTTTCACCAGTTCAATCGAGTTCAGAGGGCAGTTGCTCTTTTGTTTTACATCCTGTATTTACAACTTGGATGCTGCCAGCATTGTCAGAGACGGTGCAGGTAATTACACTGCTTTATCCTGGATGTTTGACTTCTTAGCACTGAGAAACAGATTTTGACTCTGTGAGCTGAAAGGTAGAAAACATCTGCTATTCAATATGTTCACCTGGCTTAATACTAAGTGATAGGCTGTTACGTGAAGAGTATGTTTCTGAATGGAGACAGAGTGACAATCTCCATTTGTTACAAGACCCTTAGCTCTAGATAATGTATCACTGGACTTCTGTTCAGAAATATTTCTAAGTGAATACAGATATTTCCTTTCTAATAGATGCATCAATACTGTAATAATCTTCAAATAAATGCAGTTTTCTGTCTACTGTGAATCTGCCATTGGATGAGCTGTCATGTTAAAGGCATTCAGAATGTCATTTTCTAGTTAAACTTTTGTGAAAGTAACAAGTGAAATGAAACTTGGGAAGCATATATCAGGCTAGAAGGGACTGCAAGAGGCAATCTGTATTTTCTCCAGCACTGACTACACCTTACATAGTGAACATTGGTCCAACTTTAACTAAACATCAGTACAGAGAGCTCTAAAGATCTCAGGAATCTATCCTGGTTCATCATGATTTCTATATTCAGAATAAAACGTTTCTCTCCTTTTTGTAGAAACTTTATATGCCTCAGGATTAGACTGTTCCCTCTTTTTTTCTCCATCTCTGTTGCTGAGCAATCCACATTTATTCAATCTTTGTTCCCTCTTTTTTTCTCCATCTCTGTTGTTGAGCAATCCAAATTTATTCAATCTTTGTTAAAAAAAAGTCTGTAAAAGGGCTAATGAGATAGGACAAAAGATAAGGAATTAAGGATGTGTATCTGGGAGCTCATCATATCAACTCTCCCACTATTGACTCTTTGGAAATCAAACAGAAAGAGGAGAGGTAGGAAAGAAATCTTGAGAATAACATCATGCATAGCAACGATTTGGAGCTGAGTGTTCGTCGCTAAGACCCTGTTTAGACTTTCTTTAGTTCTGAGCGAGGCAATGGTTGATTCGAAGATCCGGTAAGAAAAAACCTAACAGTACAATGTATACTGTTAAGCAGGTATTCTTTATTGCGGCGCCGGGCACACGGGGGATTTCTCCTCCAAACGTGCGCGCCAGACACCCTGTTGCTTCAGGTTAAATACAATCACACAG
>Ga0065711_1045229_pt1 | contig 13608 bp, 7 predicted proteins | sample Hoacrofraction12_FD_59098 | JGI IMG/M metagenome (GOLD analysis project Ga0065711, IMG submission 59098) | Hoatzin crop microbial communities from Cojedes, Venezuela - Epithelial fraction 12 v2 (version 2) | ecosystem: Host-associated > Birds > Digestive system > Esophagus > Crop | place... | reverse complement strand
CCCGCCTGGACAAGGTCCTGTGCAGCCTGCTGTAGGTGACCCTGCTTCAGCAGCGGGGTTGGACTAGATGACCCACAGAGGTCCCTTCCAACCCCTACCATTCTGTGATTCTGTAACACTGTGGAGCACCTTTGCAGCCAGGGGCAGTTCAGCATTTCTAAGTTAAGGAAAGAAGCCTGATTCTTGAGCTGGTAGGCCTGAAGAGCTAAGCACTGGTACACATCTACAGCCACACACAGACCAGTATGAGGCCAGCAAGAATTTATGAGCTTTGGCTCAGCACAGGTCTGCCAGATCCCACCTGCCTCGCCAAGGAAACACCCAAGTCTCTCTACATAGTGCTTGGGGTTCCGGAAGGGTCTCTTCACCCCGGTGCTCCCTCTCACCACCCCTCACAACGCACAGCTGGCTGTGCACAGCTGGAGTGCACCCACAGTGCCATCACTGGGATCGCACCTTTCCCTTGCAGCCATCCTGCATGCAGGCATGGACAGGGGCAGGGATGGGCTGGAACAGTCTCATTTCTCACTCACTGGGCTTCGACTGTTCAGGAGCAGCCTCTGCTTTTAAAAGGGATATATCCTAAGAAAGGGAAATGTTTCAGAATTTGAACAGGTAAACAGTATGTGCTTTGTGCTTTTTAAACCTGTTTTAGACATGCCAACAGAACATGTTTGCAGTGATCACTTCAAGGAACGCTTTCTCTTTGCCTCCCCACAAAAGTCCTGGCATTAAACGTGATGCAATTTTTAAAAAGATAGCTCATGACATATTCCAGGAGTCTACGCTTATTAATGCTTCATGGCGCATCTGCATCACTGTTTTACCTTGCTGACCTAATGATGATTCTGCACAGTAGAAAGCCATTGCAAAAATAAACTGTCTACATGAAAAAGAGCTCTTCAAAGCTAACTGAACCCACTCCCATAAATGGCCATATAAAAGCAACAAGATAGTAGAAACCAACTCACTAATTAGGTCTCAACAGCAAGTCATGTGTACCCAGTTCAAAGTGCCAGAGCGGAGACCCCCTCCCTGTCACTGAGGGAAGGTAATTACGCAAGTTGCAGTAAGGAAATGTAACCCACAAAATACGACCTTATAGATCTCATTAGTCCAAGTCATTATTTAAAAACTCATTTATTAGTTTCATTATTTGGAATTGACCTTCCGAGCCAAGTCTTGAAGAATCACCAGTCACTATGCACTCTGTTCTACGCTCCCCATCTTCTTTCCAAGAGCTCTTTATAAATATACAATCTTTAATGCAGCGAACAGCCTACGCTACAAGAACCAAGTGTAAGAGGGGAAGAAGACACACAGGAGTCCCCACGCTGCTCAGCTAGCACACTGCTCGAGTCTCAAACCTGCCAATCAACAGCTAGCGTCCATCTGCCCAAAACACAGAGTGGGGCAAGAAAAGCAAGCAAAAACTTCTAATAGATACTTGTTACGCTGAATTGTATATTACCACCTGACTACGACCATTCCTTACTAGGTCAGGAAAACTTACCTTTCATAGGATTTAACAGAAAGGAAAGAAAAGCAGTGTTATCCTACCTATATTGGCTATAATTTCCAACAACAAACATGACAAATAAAATGCATCCAAGATCCCAAACAAATCTCAAAAGGAGCCTTGTTTATACAAACAGTTCACTGCATCCTTGAATTTGGCCAGTTAAATATCCCAATATAGTGCTGTGTTTCCAACCTCGGCAATTAAAAACAGATCAGTTAACAACTAAGAAGACAGAGTGCAGGAAGGAGATAGTTTAATAAAAGAGAACAGTTGCTGAAATTTCACTCCACAAAAACATGTATCTTTTTCTGTGTATTACAGAATGCTTCAGCTACTGCTGGCAGGAAGGCACCTAGTTAATACTGGATCATTACCACTCCTAATTTCAGTGGCATGCGCAGATCCCACATGATCTACATACCCAAAATAATAACACCACCATCTTTATGTTCAGTTCCTAAAACACCTCTAACATGCTTGACTGTAATAAGTATTATTTTAAGTGACAGCTATGATACTGTTATTTTACCTAGACCCTGAACGGAAAGCAACAGTAAAAGACTTAACTGGGTTTCACAGCAGATATATCCTAACATAACAATACCGCTTTCTTCTGTTCCACACTATGACTTTGACATAGACTATGACCAGAAGTGAATCACCCGTCACAGCCCGTGTAAATTTATAGAGCCAAAGGATTCTGAAGGGACATCTCACTGCAGTACTACCAAAACTGTCAACTACACAAAGCTCATTCTACTGATCACAGATGTGACTAGGCAGTACAGTAACATTTCACGCCACGATGGCGGTGAAGCCTGTCTGAAGTTCTTTCAAGGAAAGAAGAGTCAGCAGTTCAGGCCAAACACACTGCCAAAGTTATTCGGTTCACCCTCACCATCAACAACTTTACCCCAAACCCTACCAATTACAGTAGAAGATCACACGATAGTACTTTGAAAGAAGTCAACCCACCTTCAACCCTGTTCCCGCATGGCTACTCATAGAGCCCCCTGACCCTGCTGAACTTACCCCAGCTGCAACTTCTCCTCCTCGCCATTCTCAAGGAACCCTTTAAGGTTTTGCAGCCTCTCTTTTGCACTCTCTCCCTGTCCCACAGGGCTAAGTAACACCACATCACTTCAAAAGGAAAAGTCTACAAACTAACCCACAAATGGTCTCTCAGTGAACTGTTTGCTATACTGTAAGAGTAAACTTACTTCAGCTGGAAAATGTTTAGGTTTACTCATTATAGCTGCAAGATGATTACTGCTGAAAGATTAAAGAAAATCTCACTTTGGTGTGTGTTTCGTACACAATTCTTTGCCAACAAATAGCCTACTTTTTTCAACTGCTGGAAAGAGAACTGAACTAGTGAGCAAAGGAAACAGAGGCACGGAAACTTAAAATACAGAACGAATCACAGAATCACAGAATGTTTGGGGTTGGAAGAGACCTCTGTGGGTCATCTAGTCCAAACCCCCTGCCAAAGCAGGGTCACCTACAGCAGGATGCACAGGACCTTGTCCAGGCGGGTCTTGAATATCTCCAGAGAAGGAGACTCCACAACCTCCCTGGGCAGCCTGTTCCAGCACTCCGCCATACAAAAAACACCTTTCAAAAAAGTAGACACAAGAGCAGATGCCGTACTTTTAACATTCTTATATAGTTTTAAGAAAGAGCTGCCAGTCTGCTGATAGAACGGTGCAACAGCAGCCTCCTTCAATGAAAGGTGAAATGAAAGTTAAGCTGGATTCATTCAATCCGATATCCTGACACAGTAAAAAGAACCAGGCATGTAAGTGTTCCTTGCAGACACACACAAAAAGAAAACTTGTATGGACAAATGGATACTCTTGAAAATAATGTTAACAACCTGGCATCCCAACCCTGACACCTAGACAAATATTTGCTAGGTACACTTCATCTCTATGATCCTTTTGTAAAGAAAATGGCCACTTTTATTCATATAAATGTCCAAAACAAGTTCCAGGTCTTCTCTTCTGAGATGAGCAGCACACTGCCAAGGGAGGGTTTCTAACGCTTTCAGGGAAGACGGCCAGATGACAGTTTCAGGACCCTTTTCACAAACACTCTAGAGGTGGTAGAAGCTCACCGCTCTACCAGCTGGTCATGAACTGAGGTATCAGAAGGTCCTAGCCCCTCCTCTCACATGAATACAGCTGAGAGTAGGTGGATGATACAGTTTAAACTAAGTGCAAAAAAGAAGCAGGTCAAAGTGGGATGAAATTACAGTCCTAACTACTGAATTTTACATTTCAGTTTCTCAAAAGCACTTTACAATGTCAGATAGCTAAAGTATGATTCATCCTGAGGACTCATATCCTTTATTAGTGTGCTTTCTTGACAGAGCCTGCAAGCTGTTTAACTAAATTCTCCTAGTTTTTCAGCTGGCAACTGATGAGAGTAATCCCAAGCATGAAGAAAGGTAAAAATGCACAGATATAGAAGGGAAGCAGGGAAAGAAAAGCAGGAATGACAGAAGGATATGGAGAAAGAGACCTTTTTACGGGCATTTTTACTTGTACAGCCTGGTAACGTACTGCCTGGCATACAAAGGCCCACGGCTGTTCTCAGTACTATTGACAGGCAAAAGAATTCACTTTCTAGAGAGAAAAACATCATAAAATAGTAGAGGAGAAAAATGAAAGTAGAAGAGAGAAACCCAAAGAAGAAAATCCTCAAAATACAATCCCCAAAGTAAACATACACCTGACTGGCAGTATCTATTAGAAGAACCTGACTAGGATCATATTTTAAGGAATATAAACTTGTGCTCCAACTTCTTAAGAGAGCTAAATTTTAAGCAGATTGTGCCACCAAACCTCTGGCTTCTCTTGCCTCCTGGACTCCTTAATAAAAGTTAAACTGTCCGTGCGTGTGTCCCATCCCCCCTCCCCGCAAGTGGCTAAATGTACAATTTTTCATCATAGATAACTGTAGCTATAAAACCTTTGTCTTCTATACAAAATACTACTTCAGTGTGAACTTTCATAAGTTATAAATTTTTATGACTTTACAAATGTGTATGGCACTGTACAGCAACAAGTTACAAGGTTTCTCATGCAGGGAAGTACGCAATCTAGAGAACTGGAACTAAGAAGAATAAATACCTCAATTTGACAGATGAGCTTAGAGAGTCTTGCCATGGCAGTTAATGACATAATCAGGTAGCTCACTCTCTATCAACCCCGACACCAGAGACCACAGAAATTAAGAGGTGCCCAGCTCTGTCCTTCCATCAGAGAGTCCAGCTGGCTAGTTTACGCTGCTGGCTAAAACGGGTTTGAGCCAGGAATGCTGTTTGACATCAGAGCTAATCGGATCTAGTGGTCAGCTGCTACGCAAAGGCTGGTCACCTTTCCCAGCCACGTATTCGCTTTCGCTTCCCCAGCATAAGCCTTGCCACTCCAGACCCCACAGAAAGTGGTTCAGGAACAAACTGTCCCAGCTTACATAAAAAGGTTATCTGCTAATTTGATTTCCTAAGCTGGCTCAGCAAGGGGTCAGACTAGAAGCAGTGCCAAGGAGGGAGGGAGAATGTACATGTATAGCAGCAACTAGCTAGTAACTAGGCTTATCCCTGCTGCCAAATTGCACATTAAGGCAGAGTCTAAACTGGAGCAAGACAGGCATAAATCTCTGCTGGCTTCACTCTGGAGGACAAAACCTGCTCAGCTAGCAAAAAGCTGTGTTCAGCACAGCATTTGGCTAGCTAAAACGGTAGCAAAATTCTTAGACTGACACCGTATGTAGTAATGGACTCTGCCTCCGTGATTTCTGTTCTAGAAAGCACGTAAAACATGAACTCAAACTGGTAACACGCTTTATAATTTTTACATAGACAGCATTTAGCTTTAGTTATTTAATATCAATCCAATGATGAAACTCCTACCCTTGTCAGGAAAGAAAGAGATTTCCTTTCATTTCATCATTGACAGAAGCAAGCGCAGGAATTCACAGTTGAATTGTTGATGGCACTCCTGTGAGTTTTCTGCTTCCAGATAGAGTATTTGCATAAAACAGAACTTCAGAATATAAACTGCAGATGTTTCTTATTTCATATTTGGCACACAGACTACATATATTACCTCATGCCTGCTAATGCTGGCTTGCCTCTTTGTCTTCGGACTCCATGCACTATTCACCCCATAGAAACACAAAAGTATATTCTTAGTTTCCATTCACTTCCATATAGTAACCACAGAGGAGAAGGCTACCTTTTAAACTTGGAAAATTTAACACTTACAATATGAAGAGGGGAACGTCTAGGAAAATAAACACATTAAGTTATGCTTAAAGTTAATATAAACTTCTAACAGCAAGCCCTCAGGACATGCAGTCGGTTCCTACAGCCTGCTAAAAAGCTGTGCACTTACAGGTGACCAGCTGATTTCTTCTCATATTAAAAAAAAACTCACGATGACAGATTATCATCTATGTTTCAGCCCTTCTTGCAGCTTAGCTTTATTGGTATTCAAAAGCAAGATCAGGTAAGTTTTTCTCCAAATTGTTTGTCATTCCAAAACTTTTTCTTACAGAATTACCTCTGTCCTCCCTCTTTCTGTTTAAAGACTTAATTCAATCTCCTCTATGTATGGGGAGAAGTGAAGTATTCACAGCTATTAGAATGAGTCAAAAAATACTACATGATTTTAAACCGTTCCCACACTTACCAAAGTGGATCAAATGAAGGAGTCTAGCAGTCTTACTTTTTTCAAAAAAGAGCATAATTTCTCTGCTCCTTGTGATCAGGTATCAGATCTAAAGATATCCTTGACGCTAAAATAAATGGTGAAGACAGAGACCAAAGCCAAAAAAAATTTTCACTGAAACATTTTGGTCAAGTATAACAATGCTAGATTTTTTCCCACCATTTCTCAAACACTTCTGATGTGCCTTATACAAACAACAGGATCTACTTTAATATGGACATACCGGAGACAGAGCCTGCAGACAGTAATTTTAGTGCAAGCTAACAGAATTAGGCACATCAGGTGAGGGAGTTCCCACATTGTTACATTTGGCTTAAAAAGATGACACTCCGGCTTCACTTGAGTCATTAGGAGATTTTGCTTACAAACTTCCAACGCTCATGTCACAAGGCACAACTTTTCCCTAAGCTCAGCTTCAACTCACACCTATTCAATATAAGCAAGGACAATACTCTGGAATTTAAAAAGAAAGAACAGTAGTAAAAAAAAGAAATCCTGCACACTGTACACCATCAACCCTACCTAGGATACTTCCAGTCAAAATTGGTACTCCCTGTGTTTCCATCTTCACAGCTACAATCACTTTTGATGTAAAAGTTCACATTACAATAATTCTACTGAGCACATACAAGCCCTTGTTCAATCAGTTTGGCATTTCGGATGATGAAATGACCAGAAAGAAGTTAAGATCTCAACTGTTAGCTTTGTTTTCCGTAAAGTCTCTAACAAAAGTGACAAAGTTTTAAGTAATGGTATTTTCATTGCCTTTTAGTGCTTCTAGCTGGATCACTATACTCCCACTTTGTTTTCTTACTAGCCACAGATCCATTGGGCCTTTGATCAGTGCTAGTCAATGAACTTTTATACAAAGCATTAATTCTCAACTATAATAACATCTCCAAAGGTTCAGAATTGCCAAAACGTATAAACAGCTTTGCTATAGAGCTGGCATTCAGGAGAGAAGATACCATCTTTTAAAGAAACACAGACTTGAAAAAAAGTCTTGTTTATTCTGAAACATTTGAAAAAGTTGCAGCTTTCCACACCTTCTGGAATCTATGCTACAAAAGGAGTAAAGCAGTCATTAAAAACACAAGGATACCTTTTAAGGAATCGCCGATCTGACTCCAGGACGATTCAAGAATGTTTCTTGTCTGAATACTACGCCGCTGGTCTCTTAACACATTAGGAAGCTGAAAGTTTGAAAAGCATCATTTGCTTGTCTACTTCAGGTATTTTAATCAATAAAGAGGCAGCATGACTTTTCCTTGACACCTCTTGCACTGCCCTTCCTCAGCAAGACTGAGATACTCTCCTACTACCTCTGCAGCCATTATCCATCATTCTGGACCCATTTCAACCTGCATGCGAGTCTACTAATTGGTGGGAGCTATGCTGTCCAGTGGAATTAATGTCACTTTTTCCTGATCCTCTCTCTTAATCTTCCTTGGCCTTCATGGTAAGTCTGAGAATTAACTATATACTTCCTGATGTCATCAGCAGTGGTGAAGCAAGATTGTGCTAGGAGATTTTTCCACTATCCATCAGCGGACTGAAGAGCCAGCCCATTTGACTCCACGTATTCCGCACCCACCTGACACCAGCACAGATGCTTCCTGCAGCAATGTCCCACAGCGGGGTCAGGCAACTGTAAATCCCCCTTTTAGTATTTATTTAACTTTAGCATCCCCCTGATCCAGCTCCCGGAATTCATTTACCATGAGGCTGAACAAGTGCTAGAGTGGGCACACGGGAAGCAGTAAGGATACATGAGCGGAGGTACCCAGAAGGGTGGGAGCAACTACCCACCAGATTATCCCAGCTGTAAAATGAAATCACACCCTGCGATCCACCCACATCTACCTCTTCAGGCAAAAGGAATTTACCTGTCATATCTTCCCACATTTCAGGCACTATCACACCTTGAAAGAAAAAAATAAAAATAAAAAAATCTCAACACCTGCCCTTCTTTTATTTCTGTTAATGACTCCTTTTACACAGGAACAATTTGGTTATCAAAAACCAGCAAAGATCCCTGGGGAATGAGGAAAGAAAGATGCAGTGCCACCTATGGCATGGCTGGCTGCAGGGAAACAGGTCACTCCAGCGCACGGTGCAATCAGTGGGATGGTCGAGCCCCAGCAACCAAGCCAGATGCTGTGGAGAATGGTGCCCGGTGAACGCTAGCGGCCTCAGAGGCAATTTCACCGGGGTCAGCAGTTTTGGGGCACACGAGGGATGACTGATCAGGACTAACACAAACTTAGCATACTTGTGAGCATATTTACATAAGCTATTTGCTGTTATGTGCTCTCCTCCTCCTCTCCAGCCAACCACCTGTGGGCCTCTGCAGCTGATCTGCAGTCTCCCAAACGTCACGTTTAGAACCTCCTCAACTTGCCCTGGGCAGCAAGAAACTCCCATATGGCAGCCTAAGACAGAAACTTCTTCCTTCTTCAGGAGTTGTACCGGGCGCAGATGCCCAGGCGCTGGCGGGCTGCAGGGCAGCCCCGTGCCGGACTCTGCCGATTCCAGCCGGCTCCAGAGGCCCCACCGCAGGGCACAGCCCAGCCCCGCAGCCAAGATGGCAGCGCCCCGGGGAACGTAAGAAAGGGCAGAACACCATCTGGGAGTGACAGGGTGACAAAGTGTAAGAAACAGCCCTGCGAGGCCAGAGGCGAGAGCAGGACGGGAGGAGGAGGAGCAGCAGCTCTGGGCACGTGAGCGAAGGCTCCCCGTCAGCCCCTGGAGAGCCCAAGCTGCAGCAGGCAGCGTGAGGGGGAAGGAGCATGGAGAGGAGCTGCCATGGACTGACCCCATGGCCAAGTCTCTCTTGCCCGTGATGGTACCTGGTAAGCAGTCTCCCTGTCTTCATCTCAACTCACAGGCTTTTCCACCCTGTTCCCCCTCCTGTCCTGCCGCGGAGGCAGAGCCAGCGAGCGGCTGGGTGGGCACCTGGCAGCTGGCCAAGGTTAACCCGCCCCAGCGGTCAGCAAAAAAGCCACTTTATGAATCACATCACAAACACACTGAGCACGCTTTAAAGCTAATCACAACCACCATGAGACGGCTTTACCGTCAGCGCACAGTTTCAAGACACATTTGGGCATCTGAGAAACTACTGACAACTACAAAGTCAGCACTTTTTCAGCCAAAAAACCACCAGCACAGGAACTGACAATCAGTTTAACTCTTTAACTATTAAATCACAGGGAAGTTATACGATAAAACCAAGCATCCAAAGAGTACAAAAGGCAGAGCAGTTGATACTGAACAAGTGTAGTGCTATCCCTCTTTCCCTTAACTGCCCTGTCTACAACAAACCGGCTTTGCTTCCAACAAGGGCAGATGATCCCCTCTGGCTACAACCTCAAGCCATGCAAGAACTATCCGATTTAGCAGGCTTTCAGCTATTCTTACCACCCTGCCTTGTTACCGTATTGGCCAACTTCTCCAACACTGGAAACACATGGGTGCTTTAACAGGTATTAAATGGCTGGTTAAAAATTTAGCATAAATAATTTGTAACCGTAACAAGCAATATTTGGCAGACACAAATCCTAGGCGTTCTTTGGAGAAACTACAGGAGCTCTTATCCTACTGAGCACCTCCCTCACCACCATCCCCTGGTGCAGACTCGACGGCTCAGGCTGCTTTTTACTGTGTGCTTATTCTGCACAACTGTTTAATGCATTCTTCTCAAAATCATTATACTAATTACCACTTCCTTTAATTAAAGTTTTAAAAGGACAGACTACTGAAACCACAGGTCTACACTCAGTCAGCAAATGTTTAACATACAGTTAACATGCAAGAGATTAGATCAATTGCTAACCTTAAAACCAACAATATAATACACCCTTATATCTATCACTCTTTTCTTGCTAAGCAGTTACGACATTCAGATTTTGTACCCATTAAAAGAGTGGATACTATGCCCATAAAAGTCAACTGTCTGAAGGGAGGAAAAGAAAAAGGCATTGTTTTTGAAGGGAAGTAAGTAACTCCTGTTCACCACCACGCAAACACAGAATGTCATTTCACGTCACTGTGATCTGTGAAAGATAGCAGAGGCCATTCTAGCAGCCATTCTTGCAGCTGGAACGTCACATTTTTAAGCTCAGGTAATCAATCTTTACAATGTACCACAGATATATATATACACTTATAACCGGCAACCAATTTGAAGTCTACCCTTGGTAACACTAACTCACCATTTATTGCCTTGCCTAGCCTGCAAAGATAAGCCCACCTTCTCAAGATGTCCTGAGAACTGTCACGTCCACAGCTGCAGACCTCCAACAGCAGACCAACAAAACTTGTTACAGAATGGAAACCACTGCATTTCTTCGCCCCAGCCATTGGCCCTGTCTCACAGGCCTTACGATGTGTTGTGACCTTCTTGCTGCTGACACTTTGACTGTGACATCATTCAAGAATCTTTCAGACCCACACGCGTGGGTTATCATTGCCAACATGAGTTAAGTATGAGAACATGGGCGACTTCTGGGATTTGCCTTACGAACAAATCACGTTGCCAGAGCTCGAGAAGCAGAGGGATGCAGGCTACTATTTTTAGGGAGTGTCAACCACATCCCTTTGAGCCCCTGACTTCTAGTTTTCACCACTTCTTACTTTTATCACCTAAACAGCTACTACCAGACAAATGTCAGTAGTGGTCAACTACTGGTAATATTGGACAGTGAAGAGAAGCTTGACTAGAGGTGGTACAGTTCACTGAAAGTAACAAATACTTGTTATTTCATTTTAAAGATTGTTTGTTTCACTTTCTACAGGCATCTGTTGGACACACACAGCCTAACTAAATGACTGCATGCCTCAAAGGAACAACACATCTAGATGAACACTTTCATACTCTTCCAAGAGTTATTAACCAACCGTGCATTTCAAAGCATGGTCTAGATGAACAAGCAAAGGGCTTGAAATGCTCTATGCCCTTCACAGCAGTTATTTAAATTCCTGCAGCATAGTGGGTAACCGGTACAAACTATGCTGCAAGGTTTTCACAAACAGCTAAATGTGTACAAGATGACTGAAAGACTGTCAGTCAATCATATACGTCTTAAAAACAGCAATTGAATTTTTCAGAACAGGTACTGAGACGGTAAGAAGCGGAATTTATTTTACACAGGCAGCAAACTTTGTCTATCTGGTTGAACATGAAACACGTATCTAAAAAAATAAAATCTCAGTGGCATGCAAACAAGACAGCACATTTTTTTCAGACAGTGCACTCCCACGGAACTGGAGAGCAAGGACAATTCAGAAATGACAGGAGGGAATAAAACTGAAGGGCACAAATTAAATACTCCCCAAGAAGTACCCTTCCCTGTTACATTTCAAGAAAATCAGAATTAATTTGCATCTGTTACTGAAAAATCTGATAATTCTCCTGTGTAAACAGTTACAGATTTCTTCAGTAGACACCCAGCTTTGTCAGGGAATTGCAAAATTTTCAACAAAAATAGGACTTCTAAATAGCCATATCCCTGGATAACTAAAATACAACTAGCAAAACAGAAAGCTTTTCAGTAATAAACACTGCTTAACAACAACACACAGTCATTAACTGTTACGGTCCCCCATCAATATTTAAAAGACAATCAGAATCCATAGAAAGTTAAAGAAATAAACATATTTTGTCAAAAGAAGAATTTCTTCAGCTTGAAATGTAGCTGTTTAAACTCCTGCTTCATTGTAGGACACTGCTGTTACGCGACAAAATACTTTTCCCATGGACAGCTTCCTTCTCAAAAACAAACCAGAAATCTACCTGTCAATAACATAATAGCACTGAATCTCAGTAGCCGTGATCCCTTCATTAAAATATCTGCATGAAGCTAATGAACTTCCTCCTCTTTAGAGGGATTACAAACCTCGCTAAATAGCTTCTCGTCTCTTTCAAAGCAAGACTGCTGAAGGGACTACTATGTTGGAAATTATAACACACAGACCATATCTCAAGGTTAAACCTTTACTTGCTTTCCAACTAACCACCACCCTCCATTAGTTTATCTCAAATTAGAGATTTTTCTATGAGTTTTCCTACCTTACACTTCTACTGCTGACAGATAAACACACATTTTGAACTTTGTATTAGCCCTGAGTGTTTAAAGGAAAATGAAAAAAAAGCATTGCACAAAATTAGTTCTCAAATCTTAAAGACAGTTCTGACAACCAAGCAAAAGTAAAACATTCATCCAACAACTGACTGATCAGAACTGCTGACAAACTCACAGTACTAAAATACTTTATTTGACCCCAAAACAAAAGGCATGACACAGTAACAAATGGTGCCATCCAAAGTTTTATGAAACGGATGTAAAAATTAACATTGACAATCTTTCTAACAGTCTGAAGTTCGTGCCAGTGCGCGCTTGTGATACAACCTTCTAGTATTCCTGCCCCAAACACACACACAAAAAAAAAAAAAAATCAAGAACTGAAACACCCTAAATTCCTGCAGTTTCTATCAAATTAACTGAAATCTCTGCGCAGTGTACCGAATACCCAGTATCACTGCAAGCTGTAGCACAAAGATAACATAAGTCTATTCTTTGACAGCAAGCATTAAAAAACCCAAAGAACCCCACAACACCTCAACAAGGCAAACGTGATATACATAGAAATTAATAATAACAGTACAGAAAAAAAGGAACAACGTCCTCTTTCACATAATAGGGACTGAACATTGGACTACTTGTAGCGACCCAGGCAGCTGCTGAGAACGTCTTAGCAGCTCTTGTATTTGCAAGAGAAACCCTGTCAGTTGCAAGCAAAACAATCCTGCCATTTAAATATGTCAACTAACTGCATACACAATACGTGGTCATATTTTGCCACCTCAAAATTAGAACATGAATCCGAATTTTTGAAGAAAAAACCAATTATTTCAATAGTTGAGAAATTCTTGCAACGCTCATAACGGCAGAGCCGAACCACAGACCGCCACGGGGACCGGTCGCTTCAGTAACTCGAGGTACCAGGGAGTACCGGCAGGAGCCCTGCCAGGGCACAGCCGGCAGCACCGCCGGCACTCTGTGCCGACCCTGCAGCCGGCGCCCAGCAGAGCCGCCGGCCGGGCCCCCGCCGCAGGCGATGCCCGCTCGGCCCCGCGGCCAGCTCACGCGTCCCCAGCCAAGCTAACAGCTTTCACCGCCCGCTAAAGCCAACACCGAGCCCCCGGGCGGGCGGACGGACGGCCCGCCGCCGCCCCGGCCCTCTCCGGAGGCCCCGCCGCCACGTCCCCCCTCACGGGCCGGGTGCGGGAGGGGGGAAGCGGCTTCCTCAGGCGCTTCTGCGAGGAGCCGGGAGCCAGCCGGGCCGGCG
>Ga0065711_1012773_pt1 | contig 13608 bp, 7 predicted proteins | sample Hoacrofraction12_FD_59098 | JGI IMG/M metagenome (GOLD analysis project Ga0065711, IMG submission 59098) | Hoatzin crop microbial communities from Cojedes, Venezuela - Epithelial fraction 12 v2 (version 2) | ecosystem: Host-associated > Birds > Digestive system > Esophagus > Crop | place... | reverse complement strand
TATGGGACAAAACATTTTCTACTTTTATTCACTGCAGTGGAGAAAATGCTAGAAAATATTTCATTAATGAAATCAGCAGAGTCCTACTGAACAGTTATAAGTGACTAAAGAAATAATAAGTTTGAGAAAAAGCAGAATCAAAAATGGTTTCATTATGTAGAACACTTGTTTCAACAAAACTCGGTGTTACAATATGGTTTTATACTGTAATATAAAATGAAAAGATTTTATTTGAAACAAATACAGCAGCTTTCAGTACTGATATGCTATTTTATGACAGTGTTTTGCAATGTTTAATATCCAGTGTTAAATACCCATTCTGTAATATTTTAATAGGAGCTGCCTGTTTGTGTGAGCACCTGTATTTGAGAATACATATTTAAAATTTCAGTTCCAAAAAGTACTTTCTCTTTTTTAAAAATAACTTAGTCTAATTTATAATCTCTAAAACAGACTAAGTGGAACAGTTAGATGTAGAGCTGTAAGCTGTACATAAACCATTCAAACTGTTAAGCTGTTTGTAAGAAGTCAACATCATTTTGTGTTAAATGCAAATAGTAATGTGTACACTGTTGTTAAAGTCTTCATTTTTCCTGATCTAGGGCCTTACACCATTTGTCACGTCTGAAAAGTCTTGTTGAAGATAACAGTAACGAACAAGAGCAGACCGATAATCACGAAGAAGACAGACAAGAAAAAAAGTGTCATCTGTGAAGCTGATATCCAAGAATGTTTTAATATTGTGTAATTCAAATAATTTGTCAACCTGACCACTGGTCAAAGTTTTTCTGAAAGCTGAACCAGTGCATGTTCTCAAAAATGTTGTATTCAGTATTTTTGTACATATTTGTTCTCTTCATTAATTACTTGAAAGCTTAATTGAGTATTAGTGCTTCCAGTAGGATCTAACAATATATGACCAGAGATACTACTTTTTAAAGAATATTTAATTAAAATAATGTGAACGTTTTCATGGAAGAATTTCTGTGTGTTTATAAAAACTTACAAAAAATTAAATTATTTGGCCAGTTCTAGTCATCACATTTGTTATTGTTGGAAACGGGGAGCTCAGTATCACATGTAAAGTTAAGCAGTAAGGTTTAGCAATAATATAATTACGTAATATTTTCAGTGCTGTTCTTTCTAACAGGATTTGAGTTGATGTAATTGTACATCCCTTGTTCCCTGACCGCAAACTTGCCAAATATATTATCTCAAAAAGTGTCTGAAGTCCTTTCCAAGTGTCCCCCTGTCACAGCCTAGTAAAGCCTGGCTCTTTGGGGAGAGAAGGCGCTCGTTTAGAGGTGTCATAGGATGTTACAGCTGAACTGATCCGATAGCTGGTTGTCACTGGGAAGACCTAATCTCCCTCCTGTTTTCCTAATGTTCTTAGCTTTAGAGCATATAAAATCCTTCAGTGGGCCTAAATAGGTAGAGAAGTAATAGAATATTTTTTTTTCTTCCAGCATAGTTAAACAGAATAAGCTTGTGAAAGCCACTGATAAGCACTGGCACTTATGCAGGGGAGAGAGGAGCAGGACTTACCCCATTTGGCAACAGCAAGTTGAGAGACAAAGAGAAAAGCTGTAAGTAGTCATTTGAGTTCTGAATTGAAATATATTGACCAAACATTTTGAAAGTAGCCTTTTGTACCTCTTCTGAGGCTTATATAGTGTAGCCTAGTGTTTTATGCTGTCAGTAAACAAAATACGTATGGCAACATGCCTTTCTAGTGATCTGTTTCCTGTTAATCTGGATATTTATAGGTACAGATGAGAAAGCAGGTACCTGAGCATGTTCTGATTCTGAGAAGTGAAACAAACCAGAAGAAAAAAGTACAAGGAAGATTAGCTACATATTTCTCCCATCTTCCTGTTAAGAATTAGTAAGTAGAGACATAATAATAATAATAATAATAAATGACTTCATTTTATGACTGCCATGGCATTGTGAGAACATACATAGGTCATCAGTGATACGGAATTATGTATTTCAGACAGATTTTATTGGTCTTTCTCAAATGCTGAGATCTAGATCTGATATCAGAGTACAGAAAATGAAACCACTCCTCTAGAAAACTTTCTGGTAGAAGCTTTTATAAAGCATTGCACTGCTGAGATGTAAATGTTCAAACCCACTGACACTGTGGGTAGAACTGCTGTCTGCATTAAGACAGTATCTGTTTCCCAGAGGTCATTTTATCAAAGGAATTCAGACATGCAAGGAAAGATGAGGTTTCTTCCCTGACGTCGTACATGTCTGATTGTGGATCACAAAGAATTTGCTCCACTTCTGCACTGCTCTGGATGCTGTGTGTAGATAGTTACACATAGTGTGGGTATGCTGCATCGTTTGAGTTAGTACACCTCAGACTCTCAGCACAACTATTGTGGCACTGCCAAAGCTGTCGTAACTCTCCTGTTTCTGAAGGGGCTTGTGCATACAGAGCTCATGGTAGAAACGTAGATTTATTCATCCACGTGTATAGATACTCCTTGGGGTGCTGGCAGCACGAGCAAGGTGGACTCAAAGCAAGACTTGATGCCCTGAGAGTACTTGGAGGTTGTACCACGTTCCCCTTGTATCCTGCTTGCAGGGGTGCATAGGACAAATGTAAAGCACCCCCTAGTTCCTTAGAACTTCTCTTGATGGTAGGGCAGAGTTTGTTTGCTATTTGGAAAGTCTTTCATCAATTCCTACTTGGAGAATCCTCATATCTATCCGTATTTGTGAGTTTCCTCGTTCTTTGGAGGTTTTTTTATTAAAAAAAATAGAGATATTTCTGCTTTATCACTTCAATGTACTTTGGAGAATTTCAGCACAACTTTTTTTTGGTTTTTATGGCACACTGACCTAGGTGACAACTGAAAGTATTGTTGGTGTTGGATATTCATAGATACTAACTTTGTATTGACCAGGTATGAAAGGCTTTGATCATGGATAAGGCCCACTGTGTGAGGTATTGTACCACACAAGATAAAACTACCTTAAGCATATGAAACTAAGCAAGAAATGAGCGATGCTTTCTAGTTGTAAACAATTGACATTCAAATAAGAATAGAGTAGAATAAAATAAAATAAAAAATACTGATAAAGCACTACACAGTAAGTGGAGACAACTGGTTTGACGTAAAAATATTTTTTTTTAAATGCTGTCAAGATTTTTATGGCCATTAAAGAGTATTTTAAAGAGTGATTTGATCCCTTATGTATCAATAGCAGAAAAGTAACTTTTGGTTGCATAGACTGGTCAGTTATAGCTGGAATTTAGTTTGCTTATAAGTTAGAACAAAGAGGTTGCCACTCAGGAAAAACAGCAGAATATGTAAATCAATTACTAAACAAAAGTAATTGCCGTATCCAAGATGTCAGTGATGTTCTTGTCCTAGAGGCTAGATCAGGGAAAAGGAATTTTATTGAACTACAGTCTTCTGTAGTGACAGTGCAGGAAAAACAAAAAGGCAGGCACAGAGTCCAGGACTTGGAGGAAATACTGAAATAAAATAGCAGGACTAGATAGAAGGAAAGTCACCACTTCTCAGCACGTTACAAGAACTGTTTGCTGAGGATGTACACTAGTATTTGTGATCCTATGTATTTGCATATACAGGAAATCTTTTATGAGGAGGGCACTTCCTGAATTACACTGTATATATATCAGTAAAACAGAGCTGAGGGAAGTCAAGGCTTTGATGAAGACAAGTATTGTGCTCTGAGATCTTGTGAAGATCCTGTCTGTGGTAAGATAGTGCCTTGGCTTGGTGGGAGGAAAACTGAGGGGATTTTTGCCCCTCAAGGGCTTAATGAGAGGGTCCATTGTGACCCCAGTCTTGAACTGGAATGACTGTATGCTGCAGTTATCTTTTCTCCTGTAACAGTCCATTTGTGTTGCCCATCTCTCGGCATCATTATGTTCGTGGGGACACAAAAGGGTGCTGGTATAGGAAAACTTAATTTCAGACTCTGGGTGTCATAAAGATGAGCAGTGCTGCCAGCAGAGGGTTTGAAGTTGACTAAATGAGTTTATACCCATTTTAGCCTGAAAAGGAGGATCTGAAAAACTGCAAACCCCATAGTCAGTCATTATCAACCTATTAATGCTTTTGCTATGTAACTGTGACGCTGCCAGAGCAGATGGATCTGTTTTCTAAGAGATGCTTTTGGATTCTGACGTGTATCTGGAATTGTGAAACTCTTGAAAATTATTATGTCTATTTTCTTTCTTGTTGGTCGTGGATTTTCTGATTTACCATGAGTTTTAATTTTTGTGTCTTTACTCAAAATATTTGGTCAACTTTAGAGTTGGTAGGTCTCTCACTGTGCAGAGAGAATTGCTGTTCAAAGGGAAATGAGAAAAAACTTTTCATTAATTCTGATTGACCTGATCCTGCTGTTGCCAGTTGGGATGGCTGAGCTTCCACAGCTCTTACAGAAGAAAAGTAAGGACTGCTGAGGAGAGATGGGCTCTATTTGAGAGCTTGGAGGTCTTTTCCAGCCTTAATGATTCAATGATTCTATCTCATAAGGAAAAATAAGTGCGTTTTTAATTTTAGGCTTACCAACTTAAGAAGGAAGGTTTTAAACTAGAATTAATGGGGACTGATGACAAAATAATCTAAGTGTTATTAGTGGAAAGGTGACTAGAGGCATAGTAACCATGGATGTACGTTTTTTATAAAAAAGATTGAAGCAATATGGAAAACAGCATAGTGAATCTGTCTGCTTGACATCAAGATATCTGTTCTAGTGCAGGCTGTATGGAAACTAAATGGAAGAATGTACACAGTTCTATACAAAGTTGTGATTTAGGCAACAGAACTGTTTACTTGGGATATTTCATCTGTTTAATGAATTAAACAGAAAAAAAGCAGAGGTGGCTCCTGAAGAAAAGGAGAGGGAAGACATGTTTCTCCATGGATGTTTACCTTTGTATTGAAGTCTAGAATATAGAGGGAGAGAATCTGTTAAAAGTTTCTGTATGATAATAAAAGGAGAAAAAGCCTGAGCACTGTTACGTTGAGGACCTACCATGAAGACCACCAAACAAAGAGCATGGAAAGAACATTTTTGTAAACAACTAACAGAATAATTTGCCATGAGGAGGTATTAGTCAACCAAATATTTGTTGGGAAAAAACAAATTGAATGCAGTTTATACAGGATATTTTTAAACTAGGATCATGTCAGTGTTTGGTACGGAAGGTGAAGGTTAATACAAGAATTTACTTACAAAGTTTCAAGATTTTTAGAATGGGAAAGAGGAAGAACAGAAAAAAAGCAACTACATGAAATTCAAAGATCGCTTTGCAAAATTCTACAAATGTAGTCTAGGAAAGAAGTGCTCAGGAGTTTAGCAGTTCATAAAAATACATATATTTAAGATATAGTTGCAGGATATCCTAATATGGAACAGTGAAAATGAATGTAATTTGTCTTGTAGTCCTCAACGGTCTTCAAGAAGGAAGCTTAACGGAAATAGCTAGAATTGTCCCTAAAGATGAGTATTCTTGGACTTCTGTGCTTTTTGGGAAGTCCAAAGCACAAAAATGAGAAACAAGGAGGAAGAGCTGTCAAAGATAATAAAATAACTCGAAAGTTCCTTATTGCTTATGCTAGTAAATGTTAAGGCCGTTACTGATACAAGGGAGGACCAAGGAAAATTTTGGTCTGTGACTTCCCCGTAGAGAGTAGTAAATGATATCAGTGAAGATATAATGTTTACTTAAAAGATCAAAGGCAACGGGGGGTGGATAAACCTTGGATTACAACAGGGAAAACGTGATTGATAGCTGTTACGCAAGCTACCTGTGTTCAGTGGACTACACCTGCCAGCATTAACACGAAGCTCTGGGAGAAATGGCTGAAGCTCTCTTTGAGTTAGCAGTAATGTTTAGAGCTCAGCACAGTCCCGTAATGATCTAGAAATGGGACTAGCAGAGTAACTTCTAACAAAGTCAGCTAAATGATACCAAAGTATTATATGGAATGAAGCTTAACCTCGGTTTCCTAGAAGTTCAGAAGTACATAATGAAACTTGGACTATATCAAGGAAATTGAGGATGGGAAAAAAGAGAGAGAGGTCATAAACACTGTGTACTGCACAAACCTCGTTTCCTTTTTATGACTGGCTAGCAACATTTAACATTTGTCTGCCTCAAAACAAGGAATCATAGTCTATATTAAATTAGTTTTAGGGAAGTGTAAAGGTGGATGGAAAACAGTACTTCGAGAGCAGTTAACAATGAAGTCTATTGCTGTTCTTTATTTTTATTAATGTGAGAGTGTTCGAGAAGATCTAGAGGAGAGTGACTGAAGGCTGGACTAGATGACCCACGGAGGTCCCTTCCAACCCCTACCATTCTGTGATTCTGTGAAATGATGGTGGAGATTCAAGAGCTGCCTAACAGGGAGAGACTAAAAAGGCTGGCACCTTCAGCTTGGAGAGGGGAACGTGGGTTTGGTGTTGCTCAAATCCTGCAAAACAGAAACACAGGAGGCCTTAAAGGAGCTAGCAGGAGATCTGCTTAGACCTGAGAGGTGCTCTTTGTTTTAACCTGCAAGCGGTAAATTTAGGAGGTCAGGGAGTATCAGCAGGTTCAGAAAGGACTTAGACAAAGTCGTGGAGCTCTTCATAGAGTGAACTCTAAAGGGAAGAGGCTATTCCCTCTAGCATCTCTCTTCCAACAGTTCTGTGTGCTTGTAAAGTATGAAAGGTGTAACCTGGAAAGAGTCGCCAGGCTATGCTCTTCCTTAGCGTTTCTGAAAGTCCTGTCGGAGAGGAGAATGCTGGGCTGGATGTGCTGTTGGCCTTGCCTAGTAGGGCAATTCCTGCCTAGTTAGTTCTGTTGCAGGAGGGTAAAATGTAATGCTTCTGTTGCAGCAAGAGTGGTTCAGGCTTGTGGAAACCTTTTTATCGATAATAACATGTAAGCAGGGAAATGAGTTGCCAAAGCAATTCTGGAACCTCAACCGTTTTTGTGGTTATAAACGTAGATTACACAACCAGCCAAAACTACATTAGATCCTTAGCATAGGTAAAGGAACGAGATGACCTCTGCTTTTTCTTTTTTCCCCAGGTATTTGATGGTTCAGACTCTGTCTCATTGTCATGTTGTGTCTTAGGGTTCATGTGATGCGTGAATAATGTGAAGTCTGGATGTGGAAACTGGCAGACCTTTCTGTTGTAGTTTAGTGAAGAAGAGGAGGAGTTTTTTGTGTTGCACCACACTTCTGCACAGCGATACTGCACTAAAGGCCGTTAGTGTTGCTGTGCAGAAGATGAGTCACTTCCCTAGACTCTGTAACATAACTGAGCACATATTGGAATTAACATTCTTTTGTTTCAATGTTTTCCATGTCTTCTGTGGGCTAATCTATTTCAGCTTTACGAAATGGATAACCAGGCATTTGAAATGCATGGAGAGAGCATACAAAGTTCTTCAAAAGGAAAAGAGTGGCCGAAGAAAGAGGTACCAGTCATTTTTTTTTACAGTGCAATCAAAACATTATTAACAGAGTCAGTCTGTAGATTAAACCCCTTATTTTGTAAGTATGGCCTAATGCTATACTATTAAGAAGGCCCTGAATAAAATAAAAGCTCTGAAGGGCTACAGTTGCTAAGGTCCTTGTGCACTAGCTAGATCCGAACTGAGACATCATTCCCTGGCCTCACTTAATAGCTAAATTCTTTATCCTCTAACTACTGGACAAAATAATTATCTTGGGAGGATTCCCCGTTGATTTTAACAGAAAGAGCTACTTAAAAGCTCATCTTGTGGTAATCTTTAGTATCTACTGAGTTACACAGTAGAGTACTGTTTCATCTTTTCTTTTTTTTTTTCCCCTTGAGAAAAGTAATTCTCTATAATTTTCCCATTAAAGTTTTTGCTGCTTGGGATTTGAATTAACTTCATGCAATAGGAGTTGGCGTGTTGCTCATCGGCCGTTGCATTTGTTTGCAGTCAACACAGCGCTGCTTCCTGGCAATGAATATACCAAAGCCTAGTGATTTCCTCACAGCGTAACTCACTCCACGCCGTTGTGCTGGGGTTGAATGTTCTACATTAGTTATTATTATTATGCAACACATACAGTGTTCTTTCGACTTCAAAAATAATTGCTGAATTGGTGCCACTGCTGTGAAAATGCTGTAAATTAAAGGTCCTTCAAATCTGGAAAATGGGGATTTTGAATGCGTTTAACTTTAAAGCCTTGTTCTCTGATGAGACTCTGTGGTCTGAGCACTACTGTTGTGATATTTAATTGAATACAAGCTTTAAAAAATGAGCCATTGAAAAGCTGAAGAAAAGGTTGTTACCGAATAGAATAGGATGATATTTTGAGCGCTCTTCTGCTGGCAAGAGAAATGTATTTGTAAAGAGCTTTTGTCAAATAGACTTATGAAAACAGTCATTTTGTTAAAATCAGCAAGTAATCCTCGATTTTTTTTTTTTTCATTTCGGATTGTCCAGCTTAAGAAATCAACGTTCATAGCTCCTTTGCAGGCACTCACCATCTGAAAAATCAGGCTTTTAAAGGTCAATCAAGCTGTGCACCCAGAATCACTGAAGAGTTTTAAAATTTGGGCCAGAGAATGCAGTCTCTATTCATCTGAAGCTGCAACTTCGGCAGCAAAAAAGGTCAAGGGACAGGAAACGCTGAAAAACCTCACCAAGGTGATGCTTCATGGTGCCAGAAGCGCCTTGGCTTTCTGCAAAGAACTTGTGTGCTTCTGTGTGCCCAGCTGCTTCTCCCCTGCAGCCTCCTCCAGAGGCCTGAATGTCCAGGAAGGAAATTTTCTGTAAAGAAATGATGCCCAGAGCAGTTAGTAGAGATGAAGTTTTCCCCATTCTGGCCTGTCTTCTCCTCTGCCAGGGAGGTGGGCCATGCGAGATGTGATGTAAAGCAGAGGCAGCATTTCTGCCCCAGAGGCAAAAGTTTGCCATGAGTTGATGCTACAGGTCTTCAGTGTTTTGTGATATAGATTCAAAACAGCAATGGAAAAAATCTTTAAGCGTTTGTAAGACTCCAGGATGATGAAGACGTGCTTCTACTTGATGAAATCATGAAAGGACAGCAACAATCCGATAGCATACTCTACTGGGCCTAGTACAGGGAAACCTTATAATTTGGCTATACCTGTGTTTCTGAAAGGCATACTGTTTTGTTGACAAAAGAAGTTAAATCTAATCAAGCTTTCTTTTTTGTTTTGGGGGGCTTTTTATTAATTTCAGGAGAGAAAAGGCAACTGGTCCCTAATGAAAGTCTTTCTAGTTTGCCTGTTGGCCTGTGTTATCACCACCGCAGTAGGAGTGCTGGTCCTGTCCTTGGTCTATGTACAGAACACGGCCTTTATGAGAGCGGCGGGTGTTGAAGACAACGGTGCATCTTCCCCGAAACCAGATGAAAAAACTGTGGATGTCAAATTCCAGTTCCTGAATCATCTGGGAAACTCAAAGGTAAATTGTTCAACTTGTGCAATAATATTCTAGCATCATATATAAAAGTTTAATGAACAAATTTCCCCTAGATCTTTTCCAAGCATTAGGTGATCAGTCTAAACTTCTTATCCAGGCTTCTTTTATAATCCGTGGGGAGAAACACAATCTTCCTGACAGTGTTTCACTCCAGTTCATAACAGATGTTGGAGATGGTAGGGATCTCTCGAGTGCCTCTTGGAGAGGTAAATAATTGCTCCAACAAATTTGGCTTGCAAGACAAGGCAACCATTTTATGCATGATTCTGAAATTAGAGTATGACATGCCGAGAAACAAAAGTAGAAAGTTCAAATCTTAATGTAAGCGGAGTAGCACACTAACCTTTTCATTCTTAGGACTGGATTCAAGCAAATTCTTATACTGCAAGAAAAAATGAACTCCATGATCTTGTTTCAGTGAGCTAAAATGAATTAATTGACAATGTAATAAAGCCCTAGGAATGATGTAGGTTTCGTTTAGGTGTATTTTGATACTTACAGAAACGTATCCTTTGAGCAAACTCTAGAGACATTCTCCATCTTCTAAATATATCTTTATACAAAAAGTAATTCCTGATAAATTTTTGCTTTTCAGCAAAAGAGGGAAAAGGATAGATTAGATAGTAGGGCACTTGAAACTGGCAACAGCCATTCTGGCACTCTTTCATGTGAGACTTAACTACGGAATTCATTTTCAAATGAAAAATGTTTTTAAGAATTCAAACAAAAGTGTTTAAGAGGAGAGCAACCCTTTTTACATGTCCTTCCTCAGTGCAAGATGTTGCTGCCAAGTACAAAACATGTTCTGGAGGCAGTTCAAATACTGGGGAAAGGACAGATTCAGGTGCAAATATTTTGCAACTGTAGAAATTCAGGAAAATGCCCTACTTATGGTATGTTCTAAATGTTTTTAATCTAAAAGTTTAAGCGTATATGTGACTGATTTCTCAAATCAAATTCCAGAATTTTGTTCTTGATATCACTGTTTCTCTCATTTGTAGAAAAAATATTATAACATCACGACATGAGGAAGTATATAAATGATTGTGACAAGTGACTAAAATACATACAGAGAGAATCCTCAATGAGCAAACGGATAGGTCCCTTCAGTATTGCCCAGACCAAGAATTTTCTAAAATATTTTTGGAATCTTTATGCACTGCTGTCCACAATTAATACAATTCTTCCCTCTCACTAACTTTACAGGTATATAACTACCCAGGTGGTGAAATTCAGTGGGCAAGATTCAGGAATGATGTAAACGAATATCAAACTGATGAAGAAATGGAATTTGGAAAAAGTATCAATAACCATCGCTCCAAAATGACTTTTGGAACCTTACGGATCAAGAGCAAAGGGCTTCGGGCTCCCCACTGGCATTTTAATGCCAATGAACATGGCTACCTGCTACAGGTATTGTCTGATTATTTCAGCTTTCCCAGTTGCTCTTGCAGTTTAAAGCATCATGTATATATAGAAGATGCATGTATGTGAAAAAAATTTCATAATCATTATATAAAAGTGTTAACAGGTAATGAAAGCAGAATTACCATTGATTGATGTTTGTCATTAGTTTTCTTGCTTGAAATAACATTTTCAAATGGAGATGCTTGAAATATGCTGTTTAATGTTATTACTTGCAAGAGGACCACACACCTGCAGCTTCCAGTGAAGCGTAAAAACTGAGGTCAGAGGAGACTTTGGATACCTGAAAGTTACAGAATTTTATGTACTTATCCAAGTGCTTACAATGATTAAAGTAATTATATTATGGAGCCACCGTAGAATCACAGTGATTAAGGACTGTTAAGGTTCTGAAGAAAGCCTCTGGCTCCATCCACTGTGGTGATGCAGGGTAAGAATACCTAAAGCACATCTGAGATTTGTGTTCAGTTTTTTAAAATCTTCAACAAGGGAGCTATTACAAAATCAAAAAATAGTTGTCTCCCACGTTTCATCACACGAACCATTAGAAAGTTTGTGCTGGTACACAAACCACACTTTATTTTATTGCAAGAAAAAAAAATCATCCTAATTTCTCCTTGTTTATCCCCATTGGCTGTGGAGACCCTTGGATCATCTTTCTTTCACACAACTTTTTGTACATGGAAGACTGTTTTGTTCCCCTAAAGTCTTCTCTTTCCTAGACCAAATACCCCTGCAATCAGTTTTCTTTGAAAAGGTTTGTCCTATCTCACCTGAGCATCAAATTTGTAAAAACAAAGAAAATACAAGAGATAAACAGAAACTTACCGTGAGGATTCCAGTTAGTATATTAATTTGAAAACAAAATTATCTTTATTTGGAAGCATAGGTACTTAGATACATCTCGAGCATTAGTTTATTTCTAAGAATAATTATTCATATTTTGATCAGCACAGAACTGAACAGCCCCAGCTGGATGGGGGATCATCCTTGGAGTAAGGCATTCCACAAACACCTGGTCTTCTCTCCAGCAGCTTCTGGTCAAAGATGACTCCTTTCTAGCTGTTCACAGCCTCTTTAATAAGAAATGGTTTAAGTACGAGCAGTGCAGATTTGTCATGTGTTCCTTAAACCTTCTAAAATTTTGTCACTTAAAATGCTATCCTGGATTTAAGTTCACAAAGGCTTGTTAGAGAGTGCATGAGGAACTGTTTTCTCCTTAACAGCCTTCATCTTATTTGAATTACTGATTTGCTGCGTATAGATTAAATGAGAAACCTTTGATGATGATAAGTTCTGATTATGTTGCAGGGTACTGCCTGGATTGGAGTAATTGGTGCAGATGACAGTGTGGTCACCACATACAACGTCACAGCTGGTCAAGTGATCTTCTTCCCTAGAAACACCGTGCATTGGATAAAGAACGTCGGATCAGAAGACTGTCTGTTCTTGCTGTTTTTTACGACACATGAAGAACTTCAGACCTTGGATGTAGATGACGCCTTTTTCTCTACCCCGGAGGATATAGCAGCCAGAGCATTAAAGGTCTGTATGGTAGGACAGACAGCCTCTGTCCAGTCTTCTACACACTAACGTGGCCGTGCAGGTGCTCTCTGTATTTCTTGGAGAGGATCCTCCCTACCTCAGCTGTCCTCTTTACTCCCATCACCGCGAAGGATGTACGCATGTCCTTTGTGTCACACTGTGCCATCCTGTGTGTTCCTTTATACACAAGGAGAAAGAAATGATGGTGTACTCACCAAGAAACTTTTTCTCCTCCACATTTCGCTTTCATCCTCAGTTCATGGAGGATCCCTCCATATTTCCAAGGGTGGAAGGGAAAACACCATAGTGAAGCCCAAAGCTAATTTCCCAATAGCCCCGTGATGAATTCTGCGATATGAGCAGAGCTCATAGGAAACTATAGATAAGTCCATCTCCTTGTTGAAATGGAGCTTATTTGAACTGACCAGTTGACAGTGTCCCATGAGCAAGAATATGGCCACAGAGTTTCTGCTGAGCCTCAGGAATCTGCATGTTCAAACCACAGATTTGTGATAGACCTTCCCACCCTGCAACAGTTTGATGGGAGATGGATCATGTTTCCCTTCTGCTCCAAATCTCTCTGGTAACTGAGAAGGAAGAGCAGAGCAAAGGAGTAGAGTATTGGCAGGGCGAGGCAATCAAAGAGATGAGGTATGTCCACGAGGCAGAACTTGTCTACCACCGGGTACTGAGGTGGGATATTCAACGAAGCAAAATTGAATTCCTCAGTTTGCTGTGCGGCTCTGTCAACTTCGTGTGCATCGTGTGTCCCGCAGCCACAAGGTGGAGTCAACTTCATCAGGACATTCAAGAAACAAGAGGAAGATCAAGCAGTTAACCTCCCGCCCAACTTAGATGAGCTTGTACAAAATGCCACCTACGTGCAGTCTCCGGACAGCCTTGTATGGCAGTACTTCTACAATCTCAAAGGTAGACATCTAGGAATTTTGTGTCTAAGAGCTCGCTGTGTTTCCAGAGGGGGAGAAGAGACCTGTAATCAATTCACTGAAATGGGAGTTAAAAATTATATAGGGAAATAATAAGAATTTAAGGAGATAAAATGAAAAATATATTGGTAGTACATCGAATTACTGCCCTTTGAAGATGTCTAAGCTGATTCTTTATCTCAAAGTAGTTTACCCTTTTGATTTGAATCACAGAAT
>Ga0065711_1010108_pt1 | contig 13608 bp, 4 predicted proteins | sample Hoacrofraction12_FD_59098 | JGI IMG/M metagenome (GOLD analysis project Ga0065711, IMG submission 59098) | Hoatzin crop microbial communities from Cojedes, Venezuela - Epithelial fraction 12 v2 (version 2) | ecosystem: Host-associated > Birds > Digestive system > Esophagus > Crop | place... | reverse complement strand
TGCTTATGTAATTGCGATACGACCTTCACAAGGGATTCCATCCTCCTTGCTAGTCCGGGAGCGTCCTCCCCGCCGGGCTGGTCCTGCCGCTCCGGCCGCCGTTCACCCGACTCCAGGCGAATCTTTCCCGGGTTTCGGCACCACTTGTCGCCTTCGTTGGCGTGGCGACCTGGTTCAGGGACGGGTCGGCGACCCACCCCTCGGCCGCTCGGGTCATCAGCACGCAGACACCAATGTGGTGGACGGCAAATGGCGTTTATTGATAAATAACACAGCATTATATAGCCTAGGTTTACAGCATCATTTCCGTCTGCTTACTTCACGGGTTAAACGCTATTGGCTATTAGGACGGGGGGACACACTACCTTTCCGTACAGCGCGACATCTTCAGACCGCCAAGCCTTAACTACCCACAACTGACTGGCTTGAAGTTGTCTTGTGCTTCATTTATGTGGCATGCAAAATTCTATAATATGGGTTCACGTAATTATATAAAGCCCATTCTCTCTAACCAATTAAACATACTTTGCACACATTAAACCACGCACACTGCACATGCACTCAGAAAATATTGTCATGATGCCTTAGTTGCTAAGTAAAATAATTTCAAAATTTTCAAAAACCCTACATCAATTATCACAAAATTGAAAGACTGTTTCAAGGAGAAGCAATCTTTTAAATGAATCACTTTTAAAAGGTCATATATTTGTTGTTTTGTGCAGTGTCTACCTTCTAAAATATTCCAAGATGGGCATACGATGGTGAAAAGGTCTAGAAAGAGGTTGTTTTTTGCATGGTTTCTAATAAATGTCTTCCAACAACATATTATAACATATCCTTTTGATAGAACTGTAACAAAATATGCTTACTAACTCCAATGGCAACTGAAGAGCAAGGGTGTAAGCCTGGATTAGTCATATCACCACAACAGTACATCTGCTCTCATAATTCCACTTTCCACTATGTTTCATCCTTAATAGGTAAGCTTGAATGAATTTTTTACACGAGCACTGATGTGTTCAGGGCTTTTTCAGTTTATTCTGGTTTGTGTAAATTGTTTGTTTAGATCCATATAAAGACAAAAAGAGCAAGTTTAAATGCTGATCTTAAGGCTGACATGCAAAATCCTTCAACATTATTTCTTTGAAATGAGAATCAATCTTCACATATCAATATTTCTTAGTATAAGTAGCTAAATGACTTCTAAAACTTTCCAATTTATATACGCCAATGACCTAAAACATCCAGAAAATCAGAATTATATTTATGACTTTTTTCTACACTTCTTTGACAAATTAGGAGCTTTAGACTTTTCTGTCAGTCCTAATATGCATGAAACTTTATTAGATGCAGAAAAAATAAGAAAAGTGAGCAATTTTTAAGGCTTTCTGTATTTTCACACTAAGGAATTTCTTCTACATTCACTAACCTGAAGAAAGCAAGATTAGAACAAGGCCCAAAATAATTGAGAATTAATGAGAATATAAGATCTTCTTATAGCTGAAAAGAAAATAAACTCCCTAACAAATAAAACTAGGCTTAGAGGCTGCTGGAAGCAGATAGCTACTCAGTGGGAGGTTCATCATAAATTTAAGAGTTCAAGTGAGGTACGCCTGGAGGCATTGTTAGATGCTAATATATTATCTTCAGAAATAATATGGGTAAGACAAGGCAGTGAAAGATTAGTGCTCACTAATACAAACAGTCCAGAGTAATCTGAAAATCAAGTTTTGAAAGTTCTTAAAAGTTGTTATGATGGCTAAGTGAATGTGTTTCACTTGCTCTTCAAGTTCATTTTGATTACTGTGCTAATGAATTGGTAATCATGGGAAACTTTGAAAAACCCAGTAGTATAACAGTCTCAAAACAACATTTATAAGTCAGCTGAGAAAGAACTAGATACACAGGTTAACCATGACCAAGAAATCTGGGAACACTTCCTAGTTCCAGAGACCAGATGAATACTTTCACTGAATTTAAATGAAGGAAAAACATCAGTGTGCACTGCATTCTGCTTTATACTGAAAAGAAACAGAGTTGCCTGCTAGAGGGAAGGTAAATCTAGAAGAGCCATAAGAAACCAGGTATAGATAAGAACAAGTGATCCAGTTTTTGTGCTGCAGTTGTAAAAGCGTTAACGATACATGGCTGTGAAACAGGAGGCATGTAAATCACATATATGTGTGCACATAGAATTTATTTGAGACTATAAATAAGTAGCTTTACTTTCTGACTGTGACATTCCTGCTTTCAGTCATCAGTGTGATACTCCATTATTCAGTGGCTTCAGTGTGACTCCATGCAGACTCTGTAAATAACATCTTACTAAATAGTAGCACAACCCCTTAAACATATAAGCAGCATTGCACAACACCATGGAAGGACTAAACAATTTTTCACTTTATTATGCTGTACAGAGTGATATTTCTCAATGATGAGAAAGGTTGTGTTTGCAGGATGTGCTGGTTAAATGGTGGAGTGCAATGATGCAGAATTCTGCAATGATGATCAGGCATCCATGTAACATGCAATTCACATTTTCTGCTCCTTAGGCTGACACTGTAACTAATAAAAGAGCAGAATAAAAATAGAATATATCAAAAAATTGAATATTTTCTTGCTGTGTAAACCAGGCAGATCAGGATTATTTGGTTTGTCCAATTATGATAATGTAGTCCAGAGATTAGCAGAAAAACTGAAAGTAGAAAACTGGTTATCTCTCCCGAATCATTATTAAACAAGATGACTTCTAGCAAAGACTGAATACATGATTGAAGCAAAAGAATTTAAATGCCATAGAAATATATTTTTGAGAATTTGGATCATTATAAAAAAAAAAAAAAGGGGGGAAAATTGCGTTTGTTTGATGTTCTCCGAGTAGAACAAGGAAATGTGGACACAGTGTCTTTGACAATGGCTCAGATTCACACTGGTTTGGAGGTTCTTTTTGTTGGCCTGGAGCCATTGCATGATATAGAGATCTAAAACACAGGTAAAAACTGGATAACTGTAAAGCATGTATACATTATATGCTTTATGGCAATTCCAGAACACAATCCCTGTATTATATGCTGAAAGAAAAGCCTGCACCCCTTAATTTCCATGCATAACTTTTTAACAAATGAACCATATTTTTAGTACCAGAGTCTGTATGAAAGGCTGCATCTTCTTGTTTTCAGACACCCTTAGAAAACACCTGTCCATTCAGGGCCCTTTTTCTCCTTATTATTTTTGTTTCTTAAAACAAACTTTGACTTGAATGCAATTGAAAACTCCAAAGCATGTTATTCAGTTATATGTCACATCAAAATTAAATGTCAATTAAGGTTCAAAGACTTGTGCAAACATTCCTCTTACTTACTGATTTCCTTTTCTCTGACTGATTCTCAGGTGGAGCCCATGGGCTGGGCTGTGGATGGAAGCTCTGGGTGAGGCTTGTCAGGACTATTAATGCTCATTAGAGCACTCAGGGCCCTGCCAATCACCTTCTTTTTTACAATAATTATACCTCAAGCTGAAAAAAAGATAGACTAAGAAAAAAATCACTGACAAGTGTATTTAATCTCTGAAAGACAAAACTGCTACAGAAAAATGTTATCCTGGCTTGCTGTGCAACAGACATATGGACAAGCGGTAATATAGGGCTGACCATCTGATTTCTATCTTATATGGGAATACTGGTTTGGTTAAGAGATCTTTGTCTGCAACACAGCAGAATGGAGACAAAATCTGATATGTAATATCTGACTAGTAGGAAAGCACTATGCTGATTTTCATCTGTCCTTTTCCTAGAAATGAATAAGTGATCATGAGGAATCAGGTGCCCTGTATTCTGATGTTTTTTTTCAAAGTAATAAAATAATTCAGTATCTCTTTTTTCCCTCAGAAATTAAATGTATTGATGAATCACTTCAAACAATGCTAATCAATAGCGTGAGAAGTCTGCAAGAAAGGACATTGACAGGCGAGGTACTATTACTAATTTATTTGTCTTTTTATGGTTCACTTAGAGGAATATCTTAAGGAGCACAGCACACGTCAGTGTTGTCAGATGTTACACGGTAGCTGTCAGAGTTTTGACTGATATACAAGCACTACCTGCTCATGTTTGCCCTTCCTTTCTGTTGAGTGCACACAGGTAAGACAGCTTGTTGGTAATTTTTATTTAATGCTTTCAGTGTCTGCAGCTGCTCTTTTATTGAAAGTTCTGACAAAGAGAGATTCCACTTAGCAAGATTTCCAAGACTTCCACTGCAAGGGTTTTCCTCTGGGATTAGAACAATCCTTGCATTCTTCTTCCAATGTCTGGTGATCTCAGGGATAAGTGTTTATGTTTTAATTTACAAAACTGCTCCAAAAAAACTCATGTTAAAGAAATGAAATCACAGAAATTAAGGGTGGAAATGGCTTTGCATGCTCAAGAGAAGGTATTTTTTCTTTTCAGTAGTTTTCCTGGCATAGACATGTCTTAAATCTCACTTCACCCAGAAAAACACAGCTCATTTTGAAGACTCCTACGCAGAAAATCACCCCAACCATGTGTCTGGAGAGGTGTGACTATCACACAGACTGTAATCGTCTCTCAGCCACATGAGCTGATACAACAATACAACAATTCCTAGATCAGAAAGGAGGCATCACGTTTTAGAGTATGAAATCAGATTAAGCCTTTAAATATAAATTATGATATGTCAAGATCTATTTCTCATAGTAATGTAACAAGAAGCAAGAACAAGGATGTTTTTGAAGGAAAGGGGTTAAAAATAATCTTATGCTGGGAAGTTCAACTAGCTTTATGTATGACCAGTTTAAGTTTTTAGATGTGGTGTACTTGTTGCAGGGAAGGAAAGGATGTAGCTCTTAGATGCTGAAGTGAAAGCTTTTCAATGCTTAGACAGCCATTCCAGACACTGAATGCTACAGAAAAATTTCAGCATACTATCTTAAGTATTGTCAGCCCAGTGAATCCTCGGCCTTAAAGAAAATGTCTGTATATTGAAAAATATTTTAAAATATTTTACGCTAAATAAGGAGTTCAATTTGGAACAAAAATTCCCTTTTGCTATGTTTGGGTTTTTCACCCCCCTTTGCAGAACTTCTCATTCTGTCTTTTCGTCTGAGCACCTGATTCCACTCTTTGGTTAGGAAAAGCCAGTGGAGCAGAGAGCAGATGGGCAGCCATGCCATGCACTTTTCTCTTTGACCACTCATTTACTTATCAAAAAGTTATAAACAGTAATGCAGTGCAGAATAAATTTTATTTCTTTTCCCCAAGTAATGTGAAAATCAGTGTCTAACACAACTTTTACAAGCCTCTGCTATAGTGGTTTTATTTTGTTTTCTTTTACTGTAGTGCTGGTTTTGTAATTCTGAGCCTGTATTTGCCTCACCGGGAGTCAGTTCTCACTCAAATGAGTGTGGTTCTGCTGCATCTCCTCGTGGAATCATAGCAGCCCTGTGGTTTCTATGAATTCCAATGTTTTTGGGATATCCGCTGTGAAAATCATGCATTAGCAAGAACTGAAGCTCTCTTGCAGTCCCTGAAGGTAAGCAAGTCTGCATTTTGAAGCATGAGTAGGAACAGTGATGAAAAATGTGGACTTTTCTGTACCACGTGCATGCAACTCTACTGAAAAATTTATCCAGTCTCTAGGTTGGTTCTAATAGCAATGTAGGATGAAAATTTGAGTGGAAGCATTCATAACGAATATTAATAAAAGAATAAATCAAGATCCTAAATATTCAGGATACTGGCAGAATTGGGAGCCACACAAGTAGAAAATACCGAATTTTATCCAGAGTTATAGCTCTTGCGGTGCAGAATGGAATTTCTTAATGTTAGCTCCATAGCCTTAATTTAGTCTTAACTTATTAGTATTTACTTAACAGTCTGAGTTTTTTTTTCCTTTGGTTATAAAAAGCAAAGTATATGTATTACAATATGGAGGGCAGAATTTAGTCTTGGAATCTAAGTCTATTCCTTTCAGAAACAATGTTGTCTTTCTTTTCTTAAAACTTAGTTAAAGCCCTGATTTTAATCTCTCTTATGTCCGGCAATACCTTAACCTGATCTTAATTCCACAAAAATACCTTAGCAAGTACTTGCATTTCACTGAAGGAAATGCAGCATAAGGACATGTTTAAACTTTAGCAGAAAGTTAAATATAATTTGGGAAGGAATGAATTTACATGTATGCTTGAGTGCTTTGCTGAAATAAGGCCAACATAGTAACTATATATAAAAATAACAGAATATAGGAGAAAATTCTGGCCATACTGAAGCTGAAGCAACCTTCCTAAAGTGAGTGTAGCTTTACTGCAGGACTCCAGGTTGAAAATGCAAACTGAAAGGCCATCCTTGGCAAACTTGAGTAAGCTTTATATGAACATAGCTCTTTTTTTCTCTTGACTGTTGTAAGCTGCTCAGCACATAACTGTGTTCCGTTGAGCTGAAATTTAGTTTCGTATTTTGAAGGACCTCAGTAGAAATGTCGTAGTCTTTTAAACAGTATTTTATTAACAATGATGACAAATGGAACATTTTGAGATGAACAACTCAGATATTTAAAAATCCATTTTTCACATTGAAGAGGAGGTATTAAAAACTTATCCTTACGGCATTGATCTTACTTTCATTAAATATATTTTTTGTAATATCTATAGCAGATGCTGACTGTGAATATTTTTAGAATGAAATGGTATGATTGCAACGCAAACATGCTGTTAGTATACCCCCAGTTTCCTAAATCTATCTAGAATGTGCTTGAGATTTTACAGGAGGACCAACAATTTGTTTTAGGGTTCAGTCACCGATGGCATTCAAAAGCATGTTTGTGTTCTATAGCACTGAAGCTTTTGGGTCTATAGGTTTTGGCAGTCTATATATTTTGAGGCATATCATATCAGCATTTTACACAGGTACATAGTCTAAAATGTATAGTCTATACAGTTTATAGTGTGCAAAGATATTCTGATTGCGTCCACCTAAAAAGTTTAGAAATCATGTTCACAGATGAAATCTTGATTAGAAAGTAGTTCAGTTTTCATTTCCACAGGGAATTTATGCACACAGAAGATTACTTGACAATGACTAGAAATGCTAGTCTTCAAATATAACGTTTCTTATATTATTTTCATACAGTTCAATGCTTCTTCAGGTCTTTACCACAGACTAGATCTTCCTGCCTTAACAATTTCACATCATCAACTGAAGACAGCTACTTTCATTAGTCTTGTTTATAACTTGAGAGATCTGATCTTCTATCATTTCCTGTCTTCACTTTTCAGTGAACAGAGATCTTGAATAGTAGCAAAGTTGAACCAATATACCAGATTTCCAAACAAAATTGTCCAAAACAAGTAAACCCCAAGAATTTAATAAAGAGGCCATAAAGATTTTCTGTGACAAAAAGTTAGTGAACTTTTAATAATAAATGAAAGTGAGAAAAATATTTAATTTCTAGCTGAAAAAATGCAAACATAGAGTGGCAAAATATTAATCACTGTAAAATATCTAAAGATATAAAAGGATACTTTTAAAATAATCTGTTCCAAATGCAGACTATGTAGTAGTAGGGGTTTCTTTGGTAAAAACAAGGAAGAAACAGTTTCATTCTACTCTGAAACACAGATTTTAAAGTCCCAAATTTCAGTCCAAAATCCACACAGTCATTCGTCAATTATATTCACTGGGTTTGGTAGGTTCAACCTTCTGTAACCTGAAAATTCTTAACAGTGACTGCAGTTCTCCTTACAGAGTCATGGAAATGAGCATGAGGTGGGATCTCTGGAGGTCATCCAGAACACCTCCCACTCAAAGTGGAACAGTTTCTGTCTGCACCCTGAGTAAAGTCTTGTCTCTCTCTTGTCTCAAATTCACTTCTGACAGTAGCCAGAGTTCTGGCTCAACTGATCCAGGGGCCTTTGCGCACATCAGCAGCAGTGAAGTCAGCATAAAACACAGCAGTTGTTTTCATTCAAATACTCAGAGTTAAGGTTCACTTAATAAAGAAATACAAAATTTTTTTAGCTGTCTGAACTTAAGGAATGCAAACTCACACTTATTACCTAATAATAATTTTGTTTTGGTTTTAATTTGATAATTTTTTAATGCAAAGCTGATAAACGAGTAAAGGACTGGAACCAGATCCAACATGCTCTGTTTTAGTTTTTAGTGTAAAAGATTATTTAATCTTTGGTTTAATTCAGTATAAAGCAGTAAGGAGTTGTTTGATCACAGAGAAACAATATATAGCATTACCCTTAGTATATCCATTACTCTACTGAATTAAAAAACACCATAGATTATGGCAGGTGTCAAAACAGGACTTCTCCATTACAGATTATTATAAGTGACTTTATTACATCATATGTTCCCTCAAAAAGCTTAGGTGAGGAATAGCCATGTTAGATCTTTGTTGATGTTAAAATAAAACTACCAAAGAGCTATATGTGAATCACAATGTTCTTTGAAGTAAAATATTTCTTATCCAGAATTTATTTCCACAATACATGATAAACTTTTCATGATAAACATTTTCTCTGGAACTTGGTGGAGTATTTTTATTTAATCATATTTAAATGTTATCTGTCAGCTAATGCTAATGCCAGCAGGAGGAAAATTATTTCTACAGAGGAGGAGAATTCCTGCAGTGTGTTGATAAGGTGTGGCTCGAGGTAAAGGCTAGCAAACTTCTCCAGGAAAGCTCCAAACACTACACGTGAAAATCTGACTGTGGTAACCAATGTCCAATTCTTCTCCATTGCCAATTGATCAAGAAGATATCAGATCGATTTCCTACCACGTTCTAGTGCACAAAGCTTTTTGTCTGGCTATCCAGAGTAATTTCTGTTACTGCTGGCAAGTGGATATCCGGCCCAAAGATGTGAATTTTAATGGCATTAATCACAGAAAATGAGTGAATTTAAGACAAGGATATCATGACGGACTATTCATTCCTTGCAAAGCTCTTTCTAGCTACCATTTATGATGGACATCTTCACAGCAGCACATTCACGGCAGTTCAAGGGTTTGTTCTTATTTTTTCCATCAAGATATAAGTGTATTGTGGTCACTGCTGGGGGAAAAATCCTGCCAATTTTAATGCATTTAGCTTTCTTTCTGAGGCTCTTCCTGCATTCTGCAATTTTATAGGTCTTTTTCCATGAAGATAAACAAATTTTGAGTTCAGATCTTTGTTCTGAAACAGCAGCTGCTGTGATTGGTGTGGTTTTGCATATCAACATCATCCTGTATTGATGGTATTTTTTATAATTCTTTTGGTATATGTTGATTGGGAACATGCTCCTTGATTCCTTTTCCAAGAATGTACAGTGTCAAGCACTGCCAGGAATGCCACAGGCAAGACAGCAGCAGAGCTAGCAACTTCTAAGGAGAACTGTATTAAGGCAAGTCTCTTCCACTGGCACCATGAAACTAGAATTCAGAGAAGGCCATCTAAAATAATCAAAGGATTGAGAAATGAGATCTGTAAGCAATGTTAAGAGAGATAAACATGCGTGCTTTTCAGAAGAGCTGATTCAGTGGGAGGACAGGGAACATGAAAGCATTTTACATAGAAACAGAGTGTATAAATAGATATTCTAAGATTAAAAATCTTGATTTCATTAACTGTAGCTCACAGCAAAAGAAATAAGAGACCAAAGCCTACAGATCTACTCAGGTGGTGCTACTAAAAGTAGAATTTTGTTCAATGTAATCAGTATGGAAAAGTCTTATATCTTATAAAATACATAATAAAAACAAAAATTTATGTGTCCATACATAGATATAAACCAAACACACATACACACATATATGACAGATGTATAAAATCTTACATTTTCTATTCCCAGGATTACATTTTTTATTGTATGTTTAGCAGTGCACTAAATGTTTTTCACTCATGTTCTGGTTTCGGCTGCAGCCGGTAACAAAAGCGCCACGCGGCCGCCCCTCCCCCCGCCGTGGTGCGGAGGAGAATGGAAAGAAACAGGCAGAAACTGGTGGGTCGGGATACGGGCAGTTTAATAGAACAGCAAACAAAGGGAACAGGAACAACAACGATACAGATAAGGAGAAAACACAACACAAACTGCACGACCCACAGAGCCGTTCTCCCAGACCGCACTGCCGCTGAGCCCTCCCGAGCCGCGAGTGAGTTCCCGCCGCGCCGCCCCCCCCACTGGAGCCCAGCATGACGGCACATGGTGTGGAATATCCGGCTCTGTTTGGCCAGGTTGGGGTTGGGTCAGCCCGCCCAACTGTGCCCCTTCCTGGATTCTGGTGAAAATTAACCCTGTCCTGGCTGAACCCAGGACAACTCAAAAATAATTTACTCTTTGTCTTCTCCTCTTATTTTTGTTCACATAAAATTTTTTCTTGTAATTACTCATCATTACTGGATAGTCTGTAGGTTTCTTTTTCTAATCTGTTAATATTGCCCATGGAAAAAAACCCTTTTTAACTAGTTAAAGCTTATACACTGTTTTGATATGTGAATAAAATATGCATAATAAACATTTAGTAATATCAATGTAGAATGAAGTAATCTGTATAACTTAATAATAGGTTAATCCCAGAGTTTATGTATTTTAATAACATTTTCTCCATTATATTTGATGCAGCTCGATGTATTCTTAATATGTCAGATTATCATTTGTTCAGCAACCAATTTTCAACATACACAGTTTTTATTAAAAGCAGATAATTCTTACCTTAGCTTTTACAAAGTTTTATAATGTTCACAATCTAAAATGCAGAATAAGTCTATTGCTTAAAAATTTAAACTAATTTTTAGTTTGTTTCTTTTCAACAGATTGTGATTGGTTGTGATTTTTACGGCATTTATTCAACTGAGGAGGTATTAGACATTATTTACAAGTATTAAATACCTCAAATTTCAACATCAGTGGAACACAGGTATTAGAACTTACGTTTGTTGCGTGATACAATGAGCAAAAGTTCCATCAGATCACGTGATGGCCAGAGTCCACTCTCTCTGAATAATCCCTTAATGTTATCTGAAATGTAGCTATTACTTCCATATGCACATCAACAAAAAAACTGATATCCTCAAATAAATGTCAAATGGGTGGTACTTTAGGGTCTATAAGCAACAAGCAGAAAACTACGTTGTGTATTAGAATTAGAAAAATAAAGAGATGTAAATACAGAAGAAATAAGTTTGATTTTTTATGTAAGTAAACCCATGTAAATCACTGTAAGAATATACACGGAACTTTTATAGATATTTGCTTGGCCTGCTTCCAATATTTTAGTTGGAGTTCCCTAAAAGAATTTGAACTGCTTTAAAAAAAATATCCAAAGTTGGTTCTTTATGTAAATTTCTGACTGGAAGAGAGTACAAAGTAGTGACAGCATTGTTTGTCAATGTCCTCCAGTGACTGTTAGCAATGCATTCTTGCACATATTGTTTCAGACAAAAAAATTAGTATTTTGCATTAGCAGAGGATAATTAGGCAATAAGATACAAAAGAGAGTAGGGTTATCATGAGATAAACACACACATGGGGTGTTATGAGGCACAGCCGAGTATCTGCAATCCCTCCAGGGTATGATTATCTCACGATAACCACACACCCTGAAGTTGCCTTATTGCTATTATAAAATATCTTTATTATAGGAAGAAATGCACATTTTTGTGCTGAAAGAAGACAAAGGTGGCAATTTAGAATGCTGAACAGCAGTTTCAGCTGAGCTGTGTGGTTTACATAGATTAATCTATCCCATTGGAATGTTTCCTCAGCCAAAAAAATGTTCCCTAAATCCAAGCAGTCATAATCTGCAGTGATGTGCAGCTATTTGGAGTATTTGACAAATTCCCTCCTTGGTTCTTACACTGTCCATTTGACTGCAAGGTATGCACATAGCAATATGAAGAGATGGAGGAGTGTATAGCAGGATGGTGAATATTTTGAATGATAATATATCTAAAGTCTGGATTCTTCCATTTCACTTTCATGCAAACTCTGTGTAAACTCTGGAAAGCTTAAGAGAGTTGAATAATGCATCTAAAGCTAATTGAATACTATTGGCAGAGAGAAGTTACAAAGTACAAACAATGTCAATAGAGCTTTAAAAGCTGGGAAACTTATGAGCCAGAGAGAAGCGAGAAGTCTCTTCCAAGCAGAACGGCTGTTTTTCTGCCAGGCACAGAGAGGTGATGCAGTAAGGGGTAAAGGCAGCTGGACAAATAGAGACTGGACTCTTTGAACAAAATTGGAACTTTGCCACTGTCTTCAGCGGACCAAGACTTTTACCAGGAGAATACTTAGCATCAGTCCTTATGCTTACACACCTAATAGCTTTGTCCACGTGAATGGCCCCTGTGATTTTACAGTCTTGCTGCCTCTCTGTGTGGACACCACTTGGGAATGAAAACAACTTGGTCAGGCTCATGACAGGTGTAAACTTTTCTGAATAACATGCACAAAGGAAACAAATCTTGTCCCTATATCTGCAGTTAGAAAAGTAGTAGATTAGCCGTAGATCCTTTTAGTCATAGATTCTTCATCAACAGTTATGCCTAAGGATCTATTTTTATTCTGGTATTCCATTATTAATGAAAGCCATTGTCATATTCCAGTACAACAGAAGTAAATTGAGGGAGCATTCTGTTTCTATAAGTTTGTATTACTATTGAACAAATTTTAGGAAGAAATAAGCATTGAAATAGCTTATAAATTGTGTGTTAAAACATAATCAATATTTGTACTCATGTTTGGGCATAAAAACATACAAAGAAAGCCTTGTAGAATTTATTTCTGCTTAGAAACTTGTATTGTGGCCTTCAAAATGTGTCAGCTTTAATTTAAGATTGGTGTTTAATATGGAATATGGAGATCAATGCAATTGATTTGATTGAATAAAAAAGTCCTTGTAAGGATATATGGTAGCCATTTTTAAATACAACAAGCCCAATAATTGGTTTAAATGTAAAAATAAATTGTGTCTAGAGATATCTATCCCAGCCAGAGGTGATGCTTTATTGGTTTTTGCATTTCACTAACTGATGTGCTTTCATGTAAAATCAATATTGTGCAGTCAAATATATTTTGCTTTGTTGTGTAGTAGGTTGAGTAAGCTAAAATATAATTTTAAACATAGGATGCCTTACCTTTATTTTACAGTAAAGATTTTGTGAACAAATGAAGGGAAAAATTAAAGAGACACTTTTAACTTCAAAATATTCTATAGAGTCCCTTGCATAATGTATACATTTTTCATGTGCTTCTCCAGCACTTTATTTTTCTAACACTCAGCCTTTTAATTAAGTCCCTAGCCATTCCTCTCAAAGTAATTGCCATCTGTGGAATATTAGACACCATTTCAAGTGATGCATACATACCTGCTCAGCAGAGCTGTGTAAAACTAGACATCGTACTTTCTACATGTACTGAAACTGAAAATGTATTTGCCTTCAATTTGTTTTATACCTATCATGAGGAAGAAAACCTGTTTTTCCATTTAGTCCATTTTGGCACTTTTAATACAACCGAAAGGAAGGTTTTTTAGAAAAAGCCCACAACTCATACAACTCTTTTTTTTTTTTTTTTTTTTTTTTTTTTTTTTTTTTTTTTTTTTTT
>Ga0065711_1045228_pt1 | contig 13609 bp, 7 predicted proteins | sample Hoacrofraction12_FD_59098 | JGI IMG/M metagenome (GOLD analysis project Ga0065711, IMG submission 59098) | Hoatzin crop microbial communities from Cojedes, Venezuela - Epithelial fraction 12 v2 (version 2) | ecosystem: Host-associated > Birds > Digestive system > Esophagus > Crop | place... | reverse complement strand
CCCAGCGTGACGTCACATGGTATGGAATACCGGGCTCTGTTTGGCCAGGTGGGGTCAGCCCCCACTCCCCGGCTGTGCCCCTTCCTGGATTCCGGTGAAAATTAACCCTGTTCTGGCCAAACCCAGGACAGCAGCTGAGAATGTTAGTGATGTATAACTTTTTATTTAGAAAGACATCAACACTGGTGGAGGAGTGAATGAAGATGTAGTGGAAGTCTGTCTTGTCACTTAATGAGTGTTTTGTTGTTACTGTGAGCTCAACATATCTAAAATTTCTGTCTTTCCTCACAGTGCTTATTTGTTGTGTAGATTCTCCCAAGTTCCTGGATAAACTACGTGGGATTTGTATTAAGAAAAGAACGGACTACGGTGAAAGTGGGTAAGTAGAGAACAAATCATACTCTGCAAACTTCAGGCAGGATTATAAGGAAGAAATACAGTACTCCTTTAAGATTCAAGTGAAAAACCACATTCATTGCTAACATGGTTTATCAGCATGCCTCTTACTTTTGACTTTTTTCTGTAGCTTAACTACTGCAATGGTCACACTGCATAACTTGTCATAAGAAGTGGCATGCTTCTCTTGAATATGAAATAGTCTTGTAAAATGATTATAAAATGTAGACATATGAATTAAGGGTGCTCTCATGCTGTGACAAAATATATGCCTCCATTTTCTTTTTTTTGTTTGTTTAGACAGATGACTGTTAGTGGCTCATACAAAATATGGTCCTGAGTATACAATTACCTAGGTGAGTATTTCTGGCTTGAGTCCTTCCGACTCATGGATAAAGTCCTTCAGGAAATCTCAGTGGGCTTACTGACTTTTTCTAAACTTGAAATGATGGATATTCAGTATATCATCCAGATTTGCTGGATATTCATGCAATGTTTGTCTTCATTTTGGTGCATCCTCCAGTGGAAATCATGTGATGACCCAAATGGTAAAAACACAGGAATCACCCCAGATTTATTTAGTGTAAAAAAGGAAATGACTGAAAGGAAAAGAGAGGCTGGATGTTTACTAGGTGAGTACTAGCGTCACAGGATACCCTTTGATCTAGTTTTCGTCTCTAAGTGTAACAACATGGAGCAACCGGCTATGACAAAAAGGCTTTTAGAAATGTCACACAAACTTGAACGTTATAAATAGAAATAGTAACTCATATTTTTTTGGTTCTCACCTCTGTTTGACTAATGATTCATATGAATAATCAGTATTCAGTCTAGTGGCTTTTCTATGGCTCAGTTTTTAGACTAAAAGAGTGTATTCTTTCTCTGTTTAAATATATATATATGTTTATCCACGACGATTTAGCCATGAGCAGAACTCTAATGTGGAAAATACTATTATAAAACATTAACTTTTTCTCTGAGTAAGCCTGGCTTTTTGGAGGAAGTCTTTATTTTGTATGTGATTCAACTGCAATTAATGAAGCTTCAGATTTTAACCAGGATATAAATGGATGTCTGATTGCTTATGTATTCAGAGCAGTTATTTCTAATTTAAAATACAGAACCTAATCATGCCACTTCCTTCATTTTGGGAGCCTTTGCTCTAACGTTTTGCCATTCATCATTTTCTTTCAAGTTTCTGCAGATACGGGGAGGGAAAGAGATGGTGATTTTTTTCTTTTATGTTTCCTTAATGCATTTTGATGGAAAAATGCATTTAATGCATATTGATGGGAAAAAAATTGTTAGCCACATCAATGTATATAACAGTAGAATGATATTTTCAACTACTGCTAGCTGAAAGAAAAAAAAATTGCTGAAAACAGTAAATTAATAAAACTTTTGAGATTTTATCTTTAATTGAGAAAAAGCCTAAGTACCCAGACCTTTGATGGATAAAAAATGAAAGTCTCTTTCAGATTTAAAAAGTGAAGGAGAAACCACAAACAATTCAGAAACCTAGGTAGATAACTTAAGATGGTTAGTCACTTAGTTACAACCTTTGATCTCCTCTGATCTTCACCTACTGCTCCTTAGGAGATACAGCCTTAGCACTGCTTTAAGGCTGCGACCTCTCTTACAAAGGTCTTGAGGCTTCTGAAGTTTTATGTTAGTGCCTACTGCAAATCTTTTAAAAGTAGCTGAACTGCATGTATATTTTGTAGACAATCTTATGTGTTCCTTATTAATGTTTTTAGGGATTCCAATAGTTATGGAAAATGGTCCTCTAGAAATTACTAACGTCCATGGAAAATTGTGAGGGCTTTGGAGAAAAATTATATTGTGTAAATATAACTGTATAGATTTTATTCTGGACAGAAAGTTAACCTGCATTTGGCAGGTATGGTGAATAATATCCTTATGTAGCTTTTTTTCCCCCTTTCCCATTTTGGTCTAATCCCAGAGTAGCCAAGTGTCAGCTTTGGATGTAGATGTAAAACAGAATATCCATGATGGCCACAAAGCCACTGGTTTTTTCCTGCCAGTTGTGAATAGCATAAAACATCAATTCAGCATTGTAGGGTCAGACAGACGTAGCAGCATGCCAGCTTTTTGTTGTCATTTCATCTCTGATGAACCTGGACAGGAGTGGCATGGAATCCCGTGGGATCTGATCCACTGCCAGTGGTGCAGAATTACCACCAAAGATGCGCACATGCAGATTTCTTTTCAGAGAGTCCCGGAACAAAACCTGTGAGAAGTAGAGACAGTTACGATTATTTTAGATGCAGTCATACTAGCTTTTCAGACACAGACATCCTGACAAAATCAGTGGGATACCCACATACTGAACAAATATCCAGACACTGACAAGAGCAAGGATACACTTGCCGTAACAGAGATTCATTTGGCTACACTTGCCTATGAGACACTGATCAAAGAGAATCGTGATCTACAGTCTTTGCAGGTACAAACCTTCCTCTGAAGTCAACGGGAATTTTCTGTGCAAAAGAACAGAAAGATATGGCCATGATCCTTACAGTCTGTTACCTAAACTGATGCTGCAAAAGTCAGGTACTAAATAGGATTGTTAAGAAGTGAATCTGAGTCTTCTGCCGACCTATTACAAGTCAATGTCTGTGTGTCTCAAAAAACACACAATGAACTGACAGAATTACTTTGTGCTCAGGTAGTAATACTCTGATGTCGTTCTGTGGCATTTCACTGAATTTGTAGGAGCTCTGTGGGCAACAAAATAAAATTCAACCTGCTATTTTTAGTGAACATAAAAATAAAGGCTCAGAACAAGTCCTTGTTACTCATGCTTGGCAATAACTTCTTCTGTGAATAAAGCGCATTATTTCCTAGTTCAAAAATCTCTTCCAGCATCAGCTGCAGCTTCACTGAAGTTAAAGAATTTCTACTGACACTAAAAGAACTATTTAAGCATTTAATTGTTCCTTTGCAATGTTGAAGAATAATGTTTCGTGGTTCTTAGTACTTTCCATATACCATCCAATACAGTTTTGCTTTCTTTCAACAACTCGCTTCTTTTCCGACTTACTCTTCCTCAGTGTAACTTTATATATTCACAAATGTAAGCAAAGTGTGAATTGTTACTGTCATTGTTTTGTTCTTCTCTCTTTCAAGAACTGACACCTCTGATCTTAGTTTAGCAGCTTGTTAATCACAGCAATAATTATCTTAGCAAAGACATTTCACAATATGAGAAATGATTGCTGAAGATCAACAGGAATGTGTATATTCACTGAAATACTTATATTACCCATTTCCCTTCAGCATCATAATTAAAAACACAATGTATAAACCCACAGTTATTTGTAGGAGGGCTGCAAAGCATGGCAGTCACACTGCAGTAACTATTTTCAGCTGTCAAGAACAAATACCGAAGTTTCCAAACGCTTAACAGTGTTTGAATGCTGAACTCATCAATAACGAGCTTCGTGCATAAAGCTACCACAGTTGTCTTACTGTTGATTCCTCCATCAATAGCATGAGTTCCACAGCAATAGCTTTGATTCTCTGATAGCTTGGAGCAGCTGATTATCCAGGCTTGAGGGTATGAGCAGTAAACAGTAGAATAAAATTGTGCCCCACCTTACAGCACCGTCCCAGGGCTGAGCTTCCATGCACACGTTGCAACCTCATTTGGACAGAGAGGGGAGATGTGGGGTGCCAGGGGAGCACTCCCCTTGCATCGAGGGCAGAACAGCTCCTGTCGAGGCGCAGGGAAAGGAGAGAAGGGCTGGGTGGGGCCAGGCGGTTTACCAGCAGTTTAAATTAACTGTGCTCAGCTCTCTGCCAGGGGTGGCAAGAGCAGCCTCCTGTAGGTCAGCATCAGCCGTGGCTGGGAGGCAGCACTCTGGATGCTCCACCAGACTCTCTGCAAGGTGCTTTCAGGAGAATTATTGCAGCCTTGATTTACTGCTTTCCTGGAGCTTTTATTCCTAATTTGTTGTTGCAGTATAATAAATCTGCATGGTACCGTATCGTATCTGGACCAGATTAGGCAGTTACTGGTGCCAATAGACTTTTAAACTTAGAGAAAACAAAATCAAGGTGCTAAAGGGAATATTCCCACCAGACACTGCGGAGCCAAAGAACAATTACACGCTGAATTCAAGTGACATTTCACCTGCTATTACTGCCAGAAGTGGAGCAGCCTGCTGTAGGCGATCCTGCTTCGGCAGGAGGGTTGGACTAGATGACCCACAGAGGTCCCTTCCAACCCCTACCATTCTGTGATTCTGTGAATTCTTGAACATTCTCCTTCTTTACCTCCTCATCTCCTGTAATCACTTTTTCCTGTACTTGTGTACTCTTTCACACATACTGTTTTTAGAGAAAATTTTCAGAAAGTCCAAATACGAAACTTGAGTCATCCTTCAGCCTGTGCTGGATTTGAACTTTTTACCTAGTGGTTGAAAAACTGACTGAATATACTGTTCCCTTGTTCTAGTCCCTCAGGTTCCACAAAGGGACCATTTTTGTTTTACATGTATGAGCACACTGCGGTGGGATTAATCATAAACCTGGGCCTGTGAGTGTCTGTGTGTGTGAATGATGCTTTCTGTGAGTTGAGCTGCGACCAAGAACAAAGTAAGGCCCAAGCCTCAGAAAGCAGCCTCTGTGCTTTCCTTTAAATGCACTAATTCATCTCCAGGCAAACAGGGCTAGAACATACCAAGCAGGTCCCCTGAGGACTAAGTTCTGTTTGTATCATGACAGATGCACAAGGTGAAGTCTTATATCAGATGTACTGTGCACTCTATTGACAAATTTGGAACATTATGAGACTTTTCAGACCTTTTCTACTTTTCATGTTGCTGAAAAATATTTCATCCTGAAATGTTGTGTGGCTGTATGTATTAATGTGTAATTTCACATCAAAAGAGGCAGAATAAGGAAAAGGCCAGCAAACTCCCATCCCTTTGCCTGTGTTCAAATCTGAGTGTGAACTGACATTTTAAGAGTAAATGTGACAAAAATGTTGTATCTTGACAGTGTTCCTGAGTTTCTAGTCTACAGGGAAAGCTAGAGGTGACTGGCCGTGTTATGCTAAGGAGTAAAACTTCCTATCGTGTGATTCATGATGTGGCAGTCCTGCATGCTTTTAACGAACTGCTCAGCCACTGAGCAAACTAAAAGGCAGCCTTGGGAAGGTCGGCTCAATGGGATGATGCACTTGATTAGGGCTAAAATATTGTTCTGTACTGAGTGAGAAACAATAATAAAAAAGAATTATGCCTAAAACCAGACAGTAAGTGTTACACGAGCCTCTTAGATCCAATGAAGCAGTATTCATTTTTGGTTTGCTGGAACAAATCAGCAAACTGTTTTAACAGTTTTTCAAACAATAAAATTTAGAAAATGTAAAAAGGTAGCACTACCCTGGGGACATCTTTTGACACGTTACTTCTGGAATGTTTTCTAATGTGTTACCACCTGATCGTGTTCTTAGATGAAACAATTAAGCTAGCAGATTTTAATCAATTTATAGTTCAGGAGACCAAGTTACCTGAAGAAGTTGCATATCACTTCTCATGTAAGGGGGCTCTTTGTGCCTTCGCTAGACTTTCCTTGCCCTGGCAGTACCCTGCTCGTGATGACTAGTGGCAGGCCATAACATCCTCCTTCACTAACCTCTGCTGCCAGATCAGCTCCGGTGTGTTATCTGCACTGGGAAGGTAAATTAAAAGCTTCTCCCATGGTCCACCCTGCAGGCTGGAAGGAACTTAAGGCAGAAAACAGGCAGTCAGAATTCTTACTATAAATGAGAAAAGATTCCTGGATAAGAAAGATTTGTGTATTTGAGGTAGTTTCTTTGGTGAGGAAAGTGTCAACTTCTGTCACCATTATAACTGTAGATCATTTCCTAGCACTTTAGGTTTCATTATACTTCAGAAAGTAATGACTGTGTGACATTGTTAGTGAACTTGGTTTCGAGGAGCTCAGTAGTACTATTCCAAACATTATGAATTAATTTGATAGTTGATTAAAGCTGATCAGAATAAATTCCTTTGTACTTCTTATAGAGGTCATATACTTTTCCAAATAAGGTGTGGTGTGATTTTGTGGTAGTTAATGGACATTTATCGTTATGATTGAATGATTGAGTCTTCTGCATCAAGAGGAGAATAATGGCCTAGAATAACACCCGTTGTTGTTGATGCTTAAATAGCTGGTCTCTTATTTCAGCCAAAGATATGAAGAAATAAATTGGTAACAATCACATTTCTGGATTAACTTTTTTACTTTGATTTTGTACTGTTTTGTTCTTTTTTTGTTAAGGTGAGGTCACCTTTCCCTCGATGGCTTGAGCTTTCTCTTTTTTGAAAAACCTATATGACCTTCATTATCAAAGACTGAGTGTATCTATAGCTCTTAAACAGTGATGAATTCATTCTCACACAGTACTCTGAGGCTGACCGAATCTACTTCAGTGTCAGGGGTCTCCTTAAAGACTATACAACAAAATTCAGTTAGTGCCGAACACCAACCTACTTTTAATGTGTATTTATTCAGATTTTATACGATAAACTGCACTCCTCAGGAACTCAGCTATACATACCTAGTGAATGAAATTCTCCCAACACCAAGTAAACATACACTTCATCCGCTATAGTTATAAAAGGCCTCTTCATAGCAGTCAGAAAAGTCACACAGTGCCCAGTGAAGGCAAGAAAAGTCAATTCACTCCAGCCTTGCACCTACCCCACTCCAGTAAAAGGCAAAATAGATGAACCTGGAACCTTACCTAAAGCGTTAAGACATTAGAACTGTCTGGACTGTAGTAGGAGACGGTCCATAGATCCTTTTCATTTATTTTGAACCGTCTCCACTGATATGAATTACAGCTGTGGAGCATGAGAGGGAAGGCAGCAGCTTCTGAAACCACATACGGGTTTAGAGGTTAAAATTCAACACCGTAAGACTTACCAGCTGCCAGGGCTTATCCTGAAGCAGTGGAGCCATGGCTAAAATACTGATTTGTAAGAACATTTTGCTCTGCCTTTGGTCTCTCTAAATTTACAGTGTGTGCTTTCAAGTCTAAAAAGGGCTGAAAAGGAGCTCAAGAAGACAAATGGTCTATTCCCATGCACTGAGATTAGATAAACTTATTTAAACCTCCCAAAAAAGGTATTTCTCTGACACAGTGTAGTGGTTCCCACTCTGAGATGTGTCTGCCTCTCCTTTAATGCGTGGTACAACAGGCGGCGTCCCATCGGAGGGTTTGCTGATCATCGTAGAGCAGAGAAATTGGTTTTTGTATCTTCTGTAAAGCAGTGCAGTATTAATATAAGACTTAATTTAAATTTTGTAGTCTGCCTGTAAACCCTGGGACCTTTTCTGCCATCTGATTCATGGTAGTTGCTTAAACCCATTTGGTATTTGTGAATTCATTGTCCTCTGAATTTCTTGCTGGATTTTGGAAATGTTCTTTGTTGATATAATTGTGATTTCTGAGTCTTCCTTTGAAAGTACTTTCAACACAGTAACTGTTTAATGTCAAAGCCTTTATCGCTGTTGAATTTCTATACAAAAGTACAAAAATTTTTACAGTTTGACTACTGCTTAGGCATGGAAAGTTACTCAGTTTAGTGGGAGCGGTAGATGGATGTTCAAGCTGCTAGAATGGCTAAAACTCACTTCAGTCAAATTATATGTACCTAATAACTGTAACACTGTAGCTTTTGATATAGCTAAACAAAAAAAAAAGAGAAGGAAAAATTGCCCATCATAATCAGATTTCTGAAGAAATCACATTCACATCCACACACAAGAGAAAAGCTTTGAGCAGAAGGTCGATTAGATGACTAGATTATGCCTTGGTGAACGATAAAGTGAAAGCAGAGCCAGAACACGGATGGAGGCATGTGTGTGTACACCTAGGAGAGCATCAATGAGACTCACAGGAGGATATAGGAAAGCAGAAAAAATTGCTAAAACACAAGTAGAGAAGCCATTGTGATATCCTCAAGAAAAAGAAGCCCTTTGCTAGGGATTTTGGGCAAAGGCTTTGGTTCTAGAAATAATCGAGGGAATGATATGTGGTACATTCTTTGTAAATAAATGCTAGTGGAATGTCATTGCTCAGTTCTGTCTTTTTATCCTTCCCTGTAGGTGACAAAACTTTAAAATCCTAACTATTTGGTTCAAAGAGGCATTACAGAATGTGAATTTCTTTTGTGGCTAGGGATAAAGTTACAGCAGTTATTGCAGTGAGTGGAAATTCACTACAGGCTTCTGCAGAAGGATCCTTTAGTATAATTCACAGATGGTCAGCTAAATTATAGTTCATCAGTCAAAGGAATTAAATGGGTTACATTGTCAGGCTCTGCAATCTTTGCATTTTACATAGCTATGTTAAGACAAACTCTGACAGTAAGAGTCTTAATACTGAGCTACTGGTGCAATGACAAAACCAGTTTGGATTGACTCCTGCTGTTGTTTCTAGCATCCCTTCCTTCATCCCCTCCTGGAGTATGTCACTGTACTATCCTCTGCCTGGTTTTGGTCTGTATTCACCTTAGCATTAATTTGGGCATTAGTTTTAATTTCCTCGCTGGTTGTGAATTGAATTTCATTCCCGATTCTCAAAGCATGTCAAGTTAATGACTTGCGTCTTTGTCAGCTCTCAAATGAGCTACCTCTTGCTGCAAAACACCCCATTGGGTTTTCATCGTTTCTGTTATCTTATATGATATGAACCTTATTTTTGCCCTCGAAAAATTATAAGACATTTAGTTTTTCATATGTCACCGTTCATTTTACTACTACTGGCATTTCATGTAGGTTCACCACTGTTGCCACTACAAAAAAGCTGTTACCCAATGTATGTGTGCTGTCAGCATGACTTCCTGGTCCAATCTCATACAGTATTCATTCACTTTTTACCTAAAAGCATCATGCAGCTATTAAAGAGGTGACTGTTGAGCACCTTGGGAACAAAATTACAGTCTTCTTGTGAGAAGTTAGTAAAAGGAAATAGCTAAAACACAGGGGAGCAGAAAGCACGAACTGCAATTTGTTGTGCTTTTGATGTGCTTTGAATGAGGATATGGAATCTGTTGTCATTATAACTGATTCTTGCATGATGATAATTTCTAGCATCCCAGTTTCAGGAGTGGGCTAGCATTTCGATAGATATTGCCACAGGTTCCCTCCTGATGGGAAGAGCAATGTATTTTAATCCTTAATATTTGATTGCATATGGTGCTGTGATGATGGAAGATGGCAAACTTCATTAGAACAGCTTCAGCAACAATAAAATACCAAGCCTAAACTGCAGGGTATGAGGTGCATCCTTTTGAGGACCCCAGGCTTTGAGACTGGTTCATCCATGAATCCTGCCAACAGTCTTTGGGGTTACACCATGATAAGCCTGTGTGATGATAACAAAATCAGTGGGGAAGCAATAAGATCTCCAGATGTTTAGGAGCTTGTCTTTGAATCTTGTCCTGGCAGTTTTTGTTACCTTTTTATACTAAGGTCTTTGTCATCACTGGTGAATTACCCCTCAGTCTTACAGCTTCCACAGGATGCTCAGTGGTAGGAAATGCCAGGCTTTGCCTTTCTGTATTTTCTGTAAAAAGGGTTTGACAAAAATAGAAGAATGTTGCAGGTAACAAAACAACTGAGACCATTATTAGGCTTACCCTTCTGTCTCACCGGCCTGGCAGTCTCGCTTATCTTGTAAGGGTGGCTGATTAGTTCCTGCAAACTGCCCCAGGGCTGTCATATATTCCCAGTTCCAAACCCAAATCTTTCTGCTGCTTTTAATAAAGATTGTTACTGGTGCTAGTGCACTCAGTCTGCAGCTGCTTCTCTACACTGGCATGGAATGACAAAGGTATTTATCCTCTCCTAATAAGAGTTCAGCTTCCTTGTTTCTTAGGCTCTGGTATGCAGCAGTAACATGTGAATCAACATAAACAATGTCTTCTTTTTCCCAGTCTTTAATTTCTGCTCCTGTCCAACTGCTTGTGGGGTCATGTGGTGAGGTAGACCATGGAATTGATTAGTCAGCAAAATTTATTTTGGGATAAATAAGGTAAAAGGTTTATTTTTCAGGTCAGGGGTTCCATATTCCAGACTTGCTCAGATGTACAAACAGATGTGCAGATACAGCAGAGGGGACAATGCAAAAAGGTGCAGATGGGTGTCAAAGAGGCAGATGGAGAGACTAATGCAGGATTACTACCGTGGCTTTATGTCTGTTGAATTAGGTAATTTCCTTCTGTCCTCTTGCATAAGAACTTTCAGCTAACATTTCTACTACATACCTTAATTGCTTCATTCCTGGCTTCAGGCTGTTTTTCCCTGCTTGTAGGTTTCTTAAAATATAATGTTATAATTTTATAAACATGCAATTTATATATTCACTGTGTAGCCCCTTTTTAAGGTGTAGAAGGTGTAAACTTGTGAGCTTTTCTTGGAGTCCATTCGTATAACTTGCAAGCACATAAAAATCACTGATCTGAGTATCAGGTGACCCTTTGTAAGATTTAGGACCCTCAAATTATAGGCATTGAGCTGGGCACGTAGCCCAAATGATTAGCAGTATTTAAATAACTGATTAGACAAAGACGGTTTTAACCTGTTATCACTTAAAGCTTCCTTTGAAGTGCAGAATTGTTCCCTTGTGCTTATCACAGGTCCTTACCAAAATTGGATGCGGTCGCAAATGACTATGCACTTTTCTTTTTGGGGTTGAGGAAGAGGAAACAAGTTCTAATTCTTTGATTTTTTTTCACACTCGTGATGTAAGCTTAATTCATCTTCAGCCTGCAGAAAGGTGCAAAGGTGTCTTAATTTTCTGGAGAAATGTATATTATAGGGTTCTTTTCTTTTTCTAAGTCTTCTTATAGGGAAATAAACAAAACACCCTAATGGCCACAGAACTTTCTGATGATTACTCTCTAATTTGGGTTCATTTGTCTTTAGCCAATTCTGTAGTCCTAAATTTGAAAAATTTTACAATGATCCAGGAAATCTACTTCTTTTTTCTTCCTGGGACATTGATGCTTTTGCTTTAGGAAGGCATTAACAATGCATTAAATAGGAGTCATTATTCATAAGTAAGAGAAATGCTCGCTGGAAGTGGAATGCCTGGTTTTTAAATCAATGTTTTATATCATTGTTTATAAGAACCTTTATTAATTGTATGCCATCAATAAAACAATCTATAGAATAGTTTTAGCATTTGCAAAAACAGCTTCACACCTAGAAATAGGAAAAATAATCTATGCAATTTCTGTTTACTATTAAGACTGGAATATGGGTTTGAATCGTGAAGAACAGATTGCGGAATATATTAAGCAATGAAAGAGAACTTGAGGCTGACCAGGCTTGCTAGTAGATATACCTCTGAAGTCTGTGGGAATGACTGCAGGTCCAAACAGGCATAAACATTAAGAAAAAAACACCTTCGTGAAAGACAAAGAAGGTTAATAAGTGAGCCTTCCATTTTCTGGCTACAATGCGAAGTAATTAAAAGATATGTAAGTGAGTATTACGAGCTGGTGTTCATTTCAAAGATAGACAGATGATGTCAGCTACTGAATGGTACATTAGTATAGATGTGACCTGCTATTCTAATCAATTATCTTTTCTCCACAATCATGGGAAAAATGTATTGACTTAATCTTGTGATTTGTTTCTATATACACAGACTAAATTGCTTTTGGCAACTTGAACATGAGAGTAATTTACTTTGCTAATGCTATATTTTTGCGGTCTCAGATGGATTTGTATACTCCAGTTTCCTCTTATTAAGCTTAAGCTTCCACAAAAAAACAATTGAAATAAAAATACCTTTGCAGGTTACATTTTTGGACTCTGGAGAATTACCGTGTAGCTTTTTCATGTTAGAAAGTGATTAAGTTTTAGAAGGAATATTTATGCCGCCTCTCCACTCTATATACTGTAATTTGCAAAATTTGTATCATAAATCTAACCAGTTATCAGCATAACAGCATGACATTTTACATATCTCTTTCTTGAATTATCACACAGCATTTGTCTTACAATTTGCTCGTGAATGCAGGCTGGAGTATTAAGATTCCTTGCATGAAAAATGCTTCCTGAAGCCCTAATTAACTTTCTTTTCTGTTTAATTTTCTTGTGTGTTTCCTTGTCTGTTTATCAGTGTTGTGCTGAAGCAAATGGCTTTATTCTGATGTTCTCTATTACAGTTACATCACGTTAATCCTTTTTGGTTTTGCCACCTTTACTTCCCAACAGTATTACTTTGTGCTATTTTAACCTATTTTTATGTCTTATAATTTTAGTTAGGGTTCACAATAGTCTTTTTCTCCATCCATCTGTCCATCTCATCGACATTCATGTATTATAGCCAGAACTTAAAAAAAAAAAAAGTTACTGACATCAGAGAACTTTTTAAGTTCTCTACTGCTTTACGTAGATCTAAATCTATTTAATTTCAGAAATGTTCTCTCTCTTATTGACCCACCATGTTTCACAGTTCTCAGTTGGCACACCACATGAAATATCTGTGATTATTTATCATCCACGAATGGAAAAGAATTCAGTATGCAAGGTGAGAATCTGGGATACATACCTCTCCACCACTCTCTTTGAGACATTAACAGAAGCCTCAAACTGAGGGAAAATGCGCATTGCCTAAGGTGAGGTCTCCTGTGAAGCTTTGTCCCATGGGCTACACATACTGAGGAACCCATGGAAATGAGGCAGTCTTTCTCTGCTCACATTGTATCATTAGAAGGAAATGTCGTGAGATCTTTCTTTCTCTGTACATCTAATTTTCCATGCGTGTTTGCATAAAATTACCTTGATGTTTTATGCATGTTACACAATACCACTGCCTCTGTAAGTATACTTATTCTGTTTACACACAGTGTGTCCTGCCATGTTTTTTTACCACAGGAATTTTTTGGTGAGCCTGAACAACAAAGTTACGGGGCCGTGTTTGAACTCAGATCTGTTTTCATATGTGCACTATAGGGAAACCTGAATGCATGTGTGGATAATGGAGTAGGTCCAAGCAGGCCTAGCATTTATTTCTGTTTCTGATCCTGAGATCACAGAATCACAGAATCACAGAATAGTAGGGGTTGGAAGGGACCTCTGTGGGTCATCTAGTCCAACCCTCCTGCCGAAGCAGGGTCACCTACAGCAGGCTGCACAGGACCTTGTCCAGGCGGGTCTT
>Ga0065711_1045227_pt1 | contig 13609 bp, 6 predicted proteins | sample Hoacrofraction12_FD_59098 | JGI IMG/M metagenome (GOLD analysis project Ga0065711, IMG submission 59098) | Hoatzin crop microbial communities from Cojedes, Venezuela - Epithelial fraction 12 v2 (version 2) | ecosystem: Host-associated > Birds > Digestive system > Esophagus > Crop | place... | reverse complement strand
TTGTTTTTTTTTTTTTTTTTTTTTTTTTTACTTTAACTGACATATATTAGTGGAAGTTCTGTAGTAAAAATTTTTAAAATGATTCTTACAGAGGGAAAGAAGCCAGAGAAATTACTGAAAGGGTCCTGCTTGCTGATGGGTCGAACCAACAAGGTACGTCTGTTCAGCTTGTCAGTACAGGAAAGGAAGACACCTCCATATTGCCCCAGAGACCAAGAATCTTCCCCAAGGCTTGAGGTAATGAACGAGGCACAGAAGACGGGAAGACGAAGACAAAAAGAGAAAAACAATTGCCATAAGCAAAAAGAATTACATTACACTTGCACGGTTCTATGTAACTGCAAGATAAAGCCTATGCCATACTTCTTCCTAAAAAGCTGAAATTCAATCAGATCAAGCAAAAAACTGGTAAATAAAAAGTTTGCAAAATTTTATGTGAAAGGACAACCTACAGCAAGAGGTCAAGACACATGAGAATAAAAGTATAGTAAAATCTTGCATACAGAAAAGGGACTTACCCCTGGATTTTCAGCAGATAGCTTTCTTAGAACGAAGAGGAGAATGATTACAAAACCCAAGAAACTGTACGAAAAGCTGTACCCGTGTATGTTACAAAATTTTAGTATTATTTAGAAAAAATGAGCTATTAAGTATTAAAATGTGCTTTGTACTACAGTTCTTGTAATCATTCTTTTTCACATATATAAGAACAAAGAAATATATGTTGCTTAAGAAGAGTTATTCAGGTAAACACCTTAGTTTACTAAAGAAATCTCACCAAAAGCTTTTCTTTGCATTGTAGAAATATTCCTTCAAAATGTCCTGACTGCCAGTCTCCCCCTGGCCTGGAAGACAGAATGTTCACCTTATCTATCCTCTGCTTTTGTTTTCAGTCTACAGAGACTTAAAGATAGAGAAAAGTACTCTGAAGAGATTACGAAACTTAAATGAGAACAGTAACAATTTCATCGAGTGGAATAACTTTTTTTTTTTTTCTTTTTTAAAGTCTCAAAACAGCTTTAGCAAAGAAGAACACCCTGAAGTTGAAAACATTTCTAATGGAGCATTAGGCTCCTGGGAGCGAAGTACCTTCTCTCAAGCTTTCCATAGCACCTGTGGACAAAGCAGTTTGTTAAGAGCACACAGCTACTGGGATTCCAAAGCATTTTAGAGCATCATGACTTGATTTTGAAAGATTTTAGAAGTACAAATTTTGATTATCAAATATTACAATAAGTGCAAACAATAACTGCATTTGTAACTCAGGCAAAAGAACAGGAATTCAAATATTATTTTTTAGACTGCTGATCAGAAAAAAGTCTCAGAAATGTTGGTAGCTTTGCTAAGTTGATACTAAATTTCCTTCCTGTTGTACACAGGGAACAATAATTCTCCAATAACACCTTGCAGACATTGGCTCCTAAGTCAAAATGATTTGTGTTCCTAAATATTTTTGTCATTTTTAATGACAAAAAAATGTTCTGAAGCTTTCAACTATTTTTTTTTCCTCGCAGGGAATAACACAACTATTCTATTTTCTCTTAATCTCTGTCTCCCATAGTGGAATCTGCTGATCTGTAATGGCAAACAGTAGTCCAGCGGATCAAAGACTACCTAGGCCCTCTCTTATTTTGTCAATATTTTGTTCATGGCGAACATGAGCTAGAAGGTGGCACATGCGTCTGAGTGCCAAATGAACGCAGTCACACTGATGCAGCAAGCGAATCAACTAACAAGACTTGCTAAATTTGCAAGACATATACTAGGCCTAATTACCTACTCTACATACACATAATATTGATGATATACTGGTTGACATTCATCACTGAAATTTTACACAGGCGTGTCTGCATAACACTGTGCCGTGTCACATAGACACACATGATTACCTTAGCTCCCTGCATTACAGTGTTGCTCAGCCACAGCTAAAGAAACTGGTCCATTTTTCAGAAACTTCTTTTTAATATCTAAGAGTATGGTACCATAAATCATTAAATATTGGTACTTGCTAACACATCATGAAGCAATATTTAAGGAATTTCCCATTCAAAATTTCAGCTAAAATGAATGATTTTTTGTCTAATGGACCAATAGACCAATAAGTATGAAAAAATGCTCTCCTGATTTGTAATGATTTCTATGTACTTCTTTGGAATCAGATATAATTCTGAGAAAATGTAATTCTGATTTTTATTACTGAAAAGGTTAAAATAATTTAACTGAAACCGAACTACTACCTTAAATTCAAGTTAAGAATTAAGAAAAAACCCCCACCACCTGCCTTCTTCTTTCAGACTGAAATTAAAGGAGAGTAACTCCCAGGAATTACCTGTTTCTGTAATGGTCAATATTGAAGCTTTCTATTTTACATTTGATTTTGGTATAGACATCCTGCATATCCACTGAGGCACTGAGATCTTCTAACTCACTGACAACACAAACTTCTGCAATAGCCAAAGAAAATAAAGATTATTAGTTATTAATCTGAAACTTGTATATTTTCAAGCAAGAAATATATCTGAGACACTACATTTTGTAAACAGGGCAATGCTACTTCTACTCAGGGATTTTTCATAAAGCACTCTTTGATTCAAGTGTCACACAGACAGGAACCAAAAAAAAATCCCAGAATCCAAACCTTTTTATACAAATGTGTAAAGAGACTTATAAATGTTTTTTTTGCTCAGGTGTTCATAGTATTAATTCCTGAAAAAAAAGTAAAAAAATTTTTCCCAAGATATTTACTCTAACAATACTTGAGATTTCTTTCTTTCATGTAATTAGTTTTTTAAAATAAAAAGTATACCTCTTTGAAAAATAGCTTTAACCATTAGTCTCCTTATTTTTTCACATTTCTGTAACAATGTTAATTGCTAAGCAGCAGTTTCCTAACATAAAAAAACTGAAGTCCTGCAGTATATTTATAGAATCCGAGTTCTTTTCAAGCAATTACTGCCCAGATAATAATCCAAATTTAATCTCAAAGAACAAAAAGAGAAGCTGTGTACCACACATATTTCTCTTTTCAACACAGAAGTTGAAAATTCTGTGTTGAACTCCACATTAAACTTCCTAAGACTTTAAGGATTATACTATGATGATTATGTTAAATTTAAATTTGAAATTATCAATACAAAACCACATGCCTATGCATGTGACATATAAAACACATACTACTAAATCATATAAAAATGAAACATGATTGCTTCAAAGGCAATAAATGCAGCAGTCTATTAAGTAAAATGACCAACTGATTTCCAGCTTAATGTAATCTTTCCATATCTTTCTACATGGAGAGGGAAGTTTATGCCAAAGAACAACACTGAATTCTGATTACATGCACTAACCTAACTACAGGTTGTTACTCTAGTTTAAAACACAGATCCAACCCACTATTTCTGCATTACAATGCTTAATGTTGTCAATAAACATTCTGAATAGCTAATACTGTGCTGTAAAATAAAATATATTTTATTTTATAAATAAATATATATGTAAAATAATATATACACTATAAAATAGTATATTGGAGGAAAAAATGATGAATACCTGTGCCATTATTTCTAGGATCAGGAGCAAACAATTTTATAGTAATTTTTGGCAACATCCACTGCATCCAGAGGCTGACACGTCCACTTGAGACTCCAATATTACTTGTTGTTTGTTCCAATGTAATGGAGTCTGAGAAAGGAGAATCATCACCACCCTGAAGAGAATCACCCTATGAAACAGATGTAATAGCTGAGGAAAAAAATATTGCTTTTCACCACTCCTCTTTTTCCTTCTGTCCAGACTGATGCAGATGCCCAAACTATATAAATCCAGACTCACTGATAGTATATTTGAATTAAGTCATTTTTTAACATCAGGAAAAAAATAAAACAAAATATATTCCCCTTTTTTAGGTAGAGATAATGGACTTTGGTAAAGTTATATGGTAAAAGTGTAAGGTTCCATGACTTAGTTCCACTTGACATAGTGAGCTTTCCTCATTAACTCTACACTAATGAAATACATCACCAATGGAAAAACACAGGCTGATAGTAATATTCTGAGATGCCATGGGAAAGGGGAAAAGCAGACTTGTGCATATCTTGCAGGCAAAGGAAGAAAGACTCGTTGGAAGTGCCAAATGAAGAGCCACCTAGTATGGCCATAACACTTCTATACTACACATGCACTGGTTTTGATCCATCCTGTCGTCATCCCCCCCTCCCTCCTTCTTCTGTGTACTTCCCTGTAATTACTTGGGAAAACGATTTCACAAAATAATAGCTTTTTGCAAGAATTGGAAACATTTTTGTTGCCACTTTAGAAATATTTCTATTGTTTAAAAAAGGTGATTGTCACTCGCAATATTCTTAATTATACGGTATGTTGACCAATGAGCTTGCAGAAGCTTCTGTGCCATCAATAATCTCCGCTCATTCCCTAAAACATTAAGGGCTCAACAAAGAAGATACAAAGGTTAACATTTTCAGGAAAAGAACATGACAAATGACAGCTATGCTGAATATCCGCTATGAGGGCTTATCACGGCCCTGCAGGCACATTCTGATAATGCTTGATGGCACAATTGAAATATTTACCAGCCATAGGACTTCATTCTGCTCCTTTGCTGGAACTTACTGCCTCCAAATAGGAAAGGAAAGATGGAAACATACAATTGCTCATTGGCTGCTAGTGTTTACAGCCTACTAAACTGAATGCAATGGACACTTAAGTCACTAATGTCAACCAGAAGCCACTAAAAATCCACCAGCACCTTCACCTGCAACTCCACTAAGTGTTGCAAGTTTTCTTCATTATTGAGGCACAACAGGAAAGGAACAGCGTATGGTCACTGTGACCCACGAAGACCAAGTTGTTTCTAAGATTTAGAGACCAATGAACACCCAAAGTCTTAACTTACAATTAAGGCTTTGGGGATTAGGACTTGTGAATTATGATGAATTACATGCTTGGGAATTTTGAGATTTATCTAATCTATTTATCTAATGACTAACCAAGATAATTTATATGGAAGACAGCCTGGAATCAGACCTACACAGAAAACACTGCAGTTTGACTGAATCCATTTTAACCTGTCAGAGACAAAATGATCACGCACTCACTTCAGCTTCAATGTCCCAGACAAACTTACTTTCAGTAGCAAAATTTAAAATCTGACAGTACTTGTCTGACTCTTCAGTCCAAGACAGAAGAACGTGAGTATGGAAATTCTGTTTAGCAATCTGTTTTCTGGACAGGTAGAAGTTATCCCAAGCCAAATGACAACAACAATGATAATAATGAATATGCAAAGCAAACTATATACATTTTTTCTACTACCCAATGACCAATTCACGGCCAGTCCCCAATCAGTGATTACAAAACGCCCAAATCCCGAATTTCCCAAAAAAAGTTTGAACACCCAGACAAGAGCGGATTCGAACTCACAGAACCAAGAACAGCCAAGAGCTTCCTGCACCCCTTCCAACCCTCTTTCCTAAACTGAGCGTGACATGACATCTATGGTATGGAACATTTCCACTGGCCAGCTTGGCTGTCTGTCTGGCTGTGCTCCCTCCCAGCTCCTGCACACCTGCTCATTAGCTGAATATGAGAAACTGGAAAAAGTCCTTGATTCCATAGCAACCACTGAAAACATCAGTGTTATCAACATTCTTCTGGTACTAAACCCAAAACACAGCAGCTACTGGCAGGAAAATTAACTCTATCCCAGGAAACCAGGACACAGGGCCTGTCTCCTGCCATGTATCTAAATGTATTCAATGTCTACCACAGTAGGACATCTAACTGGAGAAAACTCAGATAGCTGATTTCACTAAGACGCATCCACCTCCAAATCAAGTGTGGCACAGTGGACATACGGCACCCAGCAAGATGAAAAAACACAAAAAGGGGTGGTAACACATCCTAAATAACATGTTCATGGTAGAGCTTTCTGCCAAACTGTGACTCACATTTCCTATTTGCTTCCCCAGCAAAACCCTTCCTGCCTCTTGCCAGACCTTTTTGTGCTAAGACTCCTATCTCCGAGTACTGTTTACTAACCATGCCTTTGCAAGACACTTCCTACTGTCTTCACAAAATACTCCACTCTCTCCAGTGCCACTTCATTGTCCTACTAGGCAGCACTGACAGCAACATGGAAGTAGATACCTTCTCAGCACTGTAAGCAAAACTCAGTTTTGTTTCCTCAAGGATGCGGTGCCTGTCCTTGGCACGGAAAAGTATGGAGAAGGAATGAAAATTGGAAAACGACCTTCTAGAGTGTCAGGCCTGGAAGTCCCCCAGCATCCAAAAGGATGTAGGTAGAGCAGCCTCTTCTCCAGTACTAACCAACGTTAGTCCTTCTTGCTTCTTCTGGAATGACAGGCTCCATTGACAGGATAATGGCATAAGCCAGGAGGCAACAACAGCCCGGCCATTTTGCCATCCTCCAACTACCCCTGTCCACCCTCTTCAAACACTAGCCTGCCTTCTCTCCAACTATCTACTCCACCTACTTGTAAAGCTATAAAAACACAGGAGCAAAAATGTATCCTTCCAGAGCTGGGAAGAACACCATACTTTGAGAATTCTGTCTCCCTTCCTAATGAGTCTTTATTTGCAAAGTCCTCATTCTGACATCAGAGAAGTCTCATCCTATTTCATGACTTGCAATTTCATGCCATCAGCATGGTATCAGTTCCGAGCCTTTCAATTTCTGCCAATAAACTCATCTTTCTTCTTCTTGTTTCTTATATGTAACTTAACCAAACAGTTCTTTGACACTCTGCCTTACAGTAATTTCCCACGGCTTCATAATTTGCCTTTGAGGGATACCCCTAAAACATGATGCTTCTGTGCTGGAGTTCATTGTGTCTGGGATGACTGTTCTCATCAAACCTTGCGTGCTCCAGGGACATTGGAGTCAACAGTGCTTTGGAACAGGGGGATTCCTTCAACAGGTCAGCTCTGACAACTTCCCTTAGCTGGGATCCTCAGATACATTTCACAGGGTATCAAGAAATGGAAGCCAATTAAAGGTTAAGGACAGAAACAATACACATTTAAACGTGATAATATGTTCCTTTACAGTTCAAGCCCAAGTTCGAGGCAATGTGGATGTTATGTGGACTGATTTGCTGCTATTCTTTTTCATTCTATAAAAAGGTTTTTTTTTGTTTTGTTTTTTGTTTGTTTGTTTGGTTTTTTTTTTTAAGAGCTGGAGCATTTTCTCAGTTCTTTTTGTACTGTAGGCACATTTAATTTGCCAAAGTGTAACCCAAACTCTGATGGAGGGGTAATGAGACAGTGTCTCCTCCCTGCCCTCCATACACACTCTCACTCTCCCACTTGACATGTTCAAAAACGCTTTTTGTACGAAAATCAAGTTTGTTCTAAAATTTTGGCAGGTCTCTCCACTTCTGATGGTTAAAAAATAAGTAAACAACAAACATTAAATTAAATTAAAGGGCTACTGTTAACAGCAAATACATACTGCCACCATGGCAAGTTTTGAGTTTTAGAATTGGATTCTTTTATTTCCATACTTTAGTGTGTTCAGATGTTTCACGCATTTTAACTCCCCCCCGAGAGCTGTTTTTATTTAGTGGTTTGAGTATATAGATAACTTTGTTCTGTAGAAAACTGAGGCTATCATTGTCCCACACTTTTCTTTAAGCTTATTTTTCTGAAGGTATTATATGATAATTAAATTCTATGCCTCTCAGAATCATCCAGTTGATAATTTTGGCACAAGGTTACTTGTAAGAGTATTTGGGAGATTCTTCAAGAACTGCATTTATCTAGCATAACCCCAGACATATATAAAAAGCAAATTAAAAATTTACCCAGGAACGTGCAATCAAACTTCAAAGCAGGAAACCCTGAATTTTAGGGAATGTGGCCCGTATCAAATTCCAAGCCTATTATATCTACGAAGCTTACAAAAGAAAAAAAAAAAAGAGTTAACAGGTACAGGCCCAGATGTATAATGAGAAACTGCTTCCTCTTTTTCTAACTACATAATGGAATATTCTACCACAGGGCCTGCAAGTCCTAACCAGGGCCTCAACTCACTTTTGCTTAGCTTTGCACTGTAACACTATACTCTGGTTACTGTGTTCCCATCCAGTATTCCAGGTCACTTCTGCCTTCTACCGCTTGGAGTAGCTAGCTTGACAGTACAGCTCATACTGCACTAAGTTGAGGCTCTCAGCGATAACCTCTTGTGTTTGCAGCTATGCCAGCTGCAGAGCTTATCAACAGACATACCCAGCTGCTCAACACCATGTCCCTGTCAGAGGTTACTGCCTCCCCCCATCCCCTATTTCAGCAGTTCAATGTGAACATGCTATCTAAATTTTTTCTGCCATTCAAACATACGTAAACAGTTGAATTGGCCCATTCTCTTTCTCAGTAGCAGAAGTGCCGCAGATGCTCCTCGGAAGGCAGACGTTGCTATATGGCTATCCTTTGGGAGGTGAAAAATGAAGATATTGCATTTCTTCTTCACCTTCTGTTAATGGTACTGTAACCAGAACCACTGTGCAGAGTCACAGGGGCTGAAAAATTGCTGGTCTCCAGTAGCTGGCCTTTTTTTTTTTTCTAATAAGCTCAAATTCTTCAAAATTTTTTGCAGTGAAAAGCTAAGAAACTGAAGTGAGAAGACAGACTGTTCTCTTGTTTCTCATGCAGTTTCAATTTTCATTTTGGATTTTCAGCACCCAGCGTGGTATTGTTAAATATGTTTACGCATTAATTTTCTGCTCTGTTTCCAGATCTACAGAAAAATCAAGCCAGAGTCAGAAACCCTGAACTATTTTCCCACAACTGCTCATGCCAAGTCCTAAAATATACAATTTAATTCTTTCACCAATTGTTGCAAATTGACCAATATATTGAGTTTATTTTCTTAGCAGAATTTATCTTTGTTCATCAGGAAGATCCAAACACATGAGGCCTTCATCCTTGGCCTGCCTAAAGCTCAGGGATGATCACAGTTTGGCCACACTACTGCTATGCCTTATCAAAATAACTTCTGTGCTCTTGCTCAATCCCTGAGTTTCCCCAAGGACTAAACACTTCTACCACTGTTTGTACTTAAGCAAACAGTAACAAGTGGCCTGCTGTAGTCTGTACTACCTTTGCTTTTGCTGTTCCAAAGGAGGGATGGTAAAAATGATTAACTGTTTCCAGCTCTCACTCATGTTTCCCTGTCCTACCACCACCCAGACTAAAATGCAGTAAGCAGCTTTATCCACATAGGACTGTGGTGCTCACTATCAAGTTGTCAGCGTGAAAAGAATTACATGCAGCTTAAAATATAAATCATCCACAGATCGCATAAACAAATTACTACTTTTGCTGTTTAATATAAACAGTTGTGAGAGTTTGCTTTCTTCCGATTCATTTATATCAAGTCCATTGCAACTGAAAGAAGCTTTAAAAAAAATCTTTTGCCTCCCACAGAACAAAGTAACGCCTTAACTGTAAAATCTCTAAACTTAAAAAAAAAAAGTACCTATTGCAGCAAAGTTATTTTGGTTGGACAGACTTCAAGATTTCAAGATTTAAAAATAAAGGAAAATATCAACAAAATACAGACTGTGATAAAACGCAAATTTTGTGAGAATCTCCCTAAGTCAGACCTGTAGAAATACATATTATTTTGTAATTACTCTTCATTTCTGTTCATCAGCAATAGTGACTATAAAGTACATAGCTACAAGGTGACATTTTGGCTGATGCACTCGATTTTTATATATTACCTCCTCTACTTCTTTCATTAAAAACATTACTGCTACAATAGTCTGAAAACAAGTTATAATTTACAAATACAGGGTGGTCTTTTCCAAATCAAAAAACATGGACCTCAATTTGCTCCCACTGACTTTTTTGTGAGTAACAATCGGCCAACATTAAGCACCTTCAAATTTCTCAAGACCAAAACAGGCATAAGTAATCAATACCAGCATTTTAGAGAATTCAAAGACGTTAAAACCACAGTATTTAAAGAGATTAAAATAAAACAATTTTTCTATTTCTCCGAGTATTTGCAAGTTATTTTCAGACCTGCCAGTATCAAGACAGCAATCAAGAAAGGTTTTATTGGTGTTGGATCCCCTGGCCAGTGAGTGCCTGCACTGTAACAGCCTCATCTGCTTTTATTGCTCCCTTGATGGAATTCAGACTCTGTGGGAAGGGAAAGGAGCGGTCCAGTTCCAACCAGCAGCAAAACCACAGACAGGGATAAATCAGACCCAGGAAAATGGTGGAATGCTGCTCCAATCTTCTCAGCTGCCTCCCCTTTCCCTTTCCTCTCTGCTGTTCACTGAAAGCATGCCTTTTGCAGTCATCCTCCTCTTCCACGCAGTATCGCTTACTCTCAGCTGGTTAACTTTCCTGACACCCCAGTTCCTGCGATCACCATTTCCGTGAGGTGTTAAAGATAACTTCTGCCTTCCTGTCTCCAAACACCACCAATCCCTCCCCCACGGCTCAGATTTTCTATACCGGTCTCTGAAGAGTACTTCAAGACTACCATGACATATGAAGCTGACAAGCACTACATTAGTCTGACAACCCCCACCCAGCTTCTACACTCTTTGAAACTAAAATTACTTCTTCAGAAAGTACCTGGAAAAATATTCAGCCCTCACCTATGCTCTGGTGCAAGACAATGCAATTGGGTTTTAAAATATGTGTTTGGATTTCACTAGTTAGGCTCCTGTGAACAAACAGGGTCTGCAGATAAAAAAATCTTGTGTCTAAGACAGATGTTACATGCAACGACCCACATTTGGATAGACAGTGGAGTACTATGTCTTCACCAGAAGATAAATCTGGCCTCATTAAAAATAGTATGGTATAACAGACTGACATCTGCAGCCCGTTAGGCAATTTGACAGGTAGAACTAGCTGCTGTACATCACAGGAGACAAAACAACAAAAAAAATCTGTCTACATTCCTTGTCTACAAGACCTGTCAACTTACTTTGCCTGCTTTTGGGGCAGAGGAATAGCTGTATAGTTCTCCGTACAGGTGCCACTCAGATACACCCTCGCATCTATAATAGGGTTCTGTGCATATTTGAATATACTAAGGAGGTTATTTTTCTTCAAATAAAGTCTGTAGTATATGGACTATAACTAAGGCACTCAGCAGACTTCGATAGTTCAAAGCAGCAGCTGGAGACTGCAGAATTGACCACATTTTCATCTTCATGTCGCACCCTCTTAAAATAAAGGAGAAGCACAAATTCAGCATCACACTACCTACAGCTAGGTATGGCGACAGCAATTAAGTTAGCAAAAGGACACAGGGAAACTAAGTGATTAACTACTCTCCATGGACAAACAGCTTTCACTAGTGGAAAAGAATGAGGGAGAACATTCCTTAGCTAATTTTTCAATATATGTATTTTTAAATTCTCAACAATTCTTTCCTCAAGGAACAGGACAGCAACCATGTCATTATAATGAAAACCTAGCTTGTGTTTTGATACTAGAAAATATGTTGACTAAGTTCAGACACAGTCACCAACCACAGAAGAGAATGTTTTATGGAGACACTTCCAACCACTATGTTAAAAATTAGTTAATTTATATTGTCTAAAATGGTCTACTAGAAATGTGAGAAGAAAATATGGTTCCTCTTATTATTTCTCACCGGTTGGTCAAGTGTGAGTCCCCTGCCTCTTTCCTCTTCCCACCTCCAACAGTACTACACAGCTCACAGACCTCAGGACTGTGCATAGTCTCAGGAACAATGTTCTCACCTATTTTACACACGATGATTTGCAAAACTTCACTGTATAGCTTCAAAACACTTTGACATTTATTTTTACTGATGCACGCCAAAAAAATAAAAAGAAAAAAAATCAGGTAAAGCTATGACTACATTGATTTAAAATGGTGGGAGAGTATTTAAGATAATTTTCCCTATGACTCAATAAAAATCTGTTTGGAAAATGTTACTTTCTTTACATCATCTAGAATGCATTAATATGGTCATCCTGCTAGGTGATTCACCTCACACCAACCGGTAGCTTGCATACAATTAGTCCTAAGTGTGAAGTGATAATTGCTTTTTTGAGTTTCACTTTGTTTTAAACATCAGTCTTTAAATACCAGCAAGCACTAGGTCAAGACAACCTCTAATGTTAACCAAAAACCTTGCATATCCTACATGCTATTTTGATTTTAATCACTTCAATACACCTAATATTCACACCCAGTTAATCAGAAATGGAGTAAGATTTTCCTCAGCTGCCAAGTCAAAAATATTGTATTACATAATGTATATTATATACAATAAATCCATATTATTACATTATTATAAATACATGTCAATTATATACAGTTATATATAATACTATATATATCTTACTTGAACACTTCTGTGAATATTTTCCTGACAATATAAAAATTAGCCTTCTAATTCTCATTTTCCATTTCTGACAAAAAACTTACTATCTCAAATACACGACCTGCAGCCCAGCTCATGGAATCACAGAATTATGGGTTGGAAAAGGCCTCTAAGATCATCAAGTCCAACCATCCACCCAACACTACCATGCCTACTAAACCATATCCTGAAGTGCCACATCTGTACATTTTTTAAACACCCCCAGGGATGGTGACTCCACCACCTCCCTGGGCAGCCTGTTCCAATGTCTGACCACTCTTTCCATGAAGAAATTTTTCCTAACACCTAATCTAAACCTCCCCTGATGCAACTTGAGGCCATTGCCTCTTGTCCGCTAGTTACCTGGGAGAAGAGACCAACACCTGCCTCACTACAACCTCCTCTCCTCCTTGTAGAGAGCAATAAGGTCCCCCCTCAGCCTCCTCTTCTCCAGACTAAACAGCTCCAGTTCCTTCAGCCGCTCCTCGTAAGACTTGTTCTCTAGACCCCTCACCAGCCTCGTTGCCCTTCTTTGGACACGCTCCAGCACCTCAATGTCCTTCTTGCAGTGAGGGGCCCAAAACTAAACACAGCACTCCAGGTGTGGCGTCACCAGGGCTGAGTACAGGGGCACGATCACCTCCCTACTCCTGCTGGCCACACTATTCCTGATACAAGCCAGGATGCCCTTGGTCTTCTTGGCCACCTGGGCACACTGCTGGCCCATGTTCAGCCGGCTGTCAACCAACCAACACCCCCAGGTCCTTTTCCGCCAGGCAGCTTTCCAGCCACTCCTCCCCAAGCCTGTAGCGTTGCATGGGGTTGTTGTGACCCAAGTGCAGGACCCTGCATTTGGCCTTGTTGAACCTCATACAGTTGGCCTTGGCCCATCGATCCAGCCTGTCCAGATCCCTCTGTGGACCCTTCCTGTCCTCAAGCAGATAAGACACACCTGCCCAACTTGGTGTCATCTGCAAACTTACTGAGGGAGCACTCAGTCCCCTCATCCAGATCATTGATAAAGATGTTAAACAAGACCAGACCCAAAACTGAGCCCTGGGAAACACCACTTGTGACCGGCCGCCAGCTGGATTTAACTCCACAGAATCACAGAATCACAGAATAGTAGGGGTTGGAAGGGACCTCTGTGGGTCATCTAGTCCAACCCCCCTGCCGAAGCAGGGTCACCTACAGTAGGCTGCACAGGAT
>Ga0065711_1045226_pt1 | contig 13611 bp, 5 predicted proteins | sample Hoacrofraction12_FD_59098 | JGI IMG/M metagenome (GOLD analysis project Ga0065711, IMG submission 59098) | Hoatzin crop microbial communities from Cojedes, Venezuela - Epithelial fraction 12 v2 (version 2) | ecosystem: Host-associated > Birds > Digestive system > Esophagus > Crop | place... | reverse complement strand
GCCTGCTGTAGGTGACCCTGCTTCGGCAGGAGGGTTGGACTAGATGACCCACAGAGGTCCCTTCCAACCCCTACCATTCTGTGATTCTGTGTAATTAAACTTATGAAAATGACAGCTAAGCCTACATCCACATTAGCAAGAAGTACAGAATTACAAAGAGTGGATGTGTAGGGTGGAACAGCTGGTAACAAAAATTCAGAATTTACACTAGTCACCTCTAGCAATTTTCCTCTGGACTAGTTCTAGTGCAGCCCCATGTATTAACCACACATAAAAGGCTGGAGCACATTCAGCACATTCCTGAACACATCTCTCAGCTTAAAACTGGAGGAATCCAAGCTCTGAAGCCACTGCATAGAGCAAACTACAGCAAGGAGAGATAAGGACAGTCACTCTAAAGGTGTATTCCTGATTCAAACCAAGATGCTGGTGTAGATTTCCTTTTAGCCACCTCCTCCCTCCCACTCCCAAGACTTTGTCTCTTCCAAGTTTATTTAGAAACGAGTGGTATGATCCAGATCTCCAATTTATTCAGAGTCTATTATGGAAAGGAAAAAAAAATGGTAGATGATTACGAGAGAGACATCTAAGAACAGCTGAACTGAGGGAAAGGCAGGCAAAAGCCAACATTACATATTCTGTTCAGGGAAGGCCAGCTGGCCAACCCATATGTACATACTGGCTAATTAAGCCGTACGTAGGTAGCTCCCACTTAGCCACGCCACATGCTATCTGTATTCCAGTGGGAGTGTCAAAGGCAGCTGAGGTTAATGCACTGGGAGAAAGGGAACGGATATAGTACAAAGGACCAAAATCCACAGAAAATGTGGCTTCTTAAATACTGTAAGGAGCAGAGTTGAAGCAAAAAGATGCTCATTTAACTAAGTTTAACACTCTTTGGGTTCTTTTTTGTTCTTATCAGGGAAGTGCAAATGACTTCAGTATTTTATTTCACAATAAAAGCATCCTTCAGCAAACAACTTAGAGAAGTGACTTCTTTCCAAAAGAGAGGTTAAGAAACTCCAGCATTACTAGCACTACATGAAACACTGTGATGGGAGATGTAGCAGCATTGTCACTTTTTCTTCTTCTTACAGAAGTCTGCCTCTGTACAGATAGTTACTCAACCATAACCTCCTGCTATACAATGAAACAGTTCCTGGTCAAACCGCAATGCACATGTTACCAGATCAGCATCCACCTTTTCACCTGCAGTGTCCAGTAAGAAAAAAGGGCTCCAGACGGAATGAGAGATTATTTGGGATATTTTGGTTAGAGGCTGGGGACACGCTAAGAGGCACAAGACCAGGAATTTGGGACTGTGGCGAAAGAGACCATTCAGGTACAACACGCAGTAGGAGGGTAGTAACGTCCAGTAGCGCAGAGCTGAACTTTTCTGGCTTGGGAATTTAAACACCACATGTATGAAAAAAAAGTTTCTTTTACCTGATATTTCCCCTAAAAATGTATGCCTGTGAGGAATAAAGCTTCAGATTAACTAAATGAGAGAATGTGACTGTGATGTGGAAGCAGCAGAGAGAGAAACTTGAGAGGACAAGTAAGAAGGGATTATTCTTGGGAGGAAAGCACAGGAGACTCCACGAACAACACACAACAGTGTTTTCCCCAGAACATGGAACACAAACCAAAATTCTTTAGCCTTGCCACACCTGTGGCCCTGTAAAACACCACAAGTGTTCCATCTCCTTTTAGCTTCAATGGAGAGTGACCAGCTTACTACTGTGGTCAGTTTTCCATCACCTCCTTGGACAGACATACTTGTAGAAACAAAGACTTAAACACTCCTGATGTCTCATGAGAATGTCAAAATGATAGTAAAGGATGGGGCATTGACCAGGGCATGCACTTAAAAATGTCATTAGAACATTATATAAAATACTGTTCAGAAATTTCAAAATTTCAGAGTGACTGTAGCCACAGAAATATTATTCTTTCTATCAAGGTCTTTATTGCAGAGGACTACATAAACACAGCTACCCTATAATTATTGCAGCAGTTCATTCGATCTTTACAATGAAGACAACGGAAGGGCTATTAAAGGCTTCATTTGAGCAAAAATAGTTCTAGGTTTCTTGTACAGAGTCCCATGAAAACAGTGCTACATAGATCCCCCAAATAGACTTCCTCCCAATCATTAAGCAACCGAGGGTGCTGCTCGAGTCCAGTGTGCAAGTTACTGCTAAGCAGGACTACTGAACAACTCAACTCCCAAGGTGGTAAAGTCAAAGTTGAGTAGGTATGAGATCTATACAGTAAAACATTTTTTCCAAAAGCTGATAATCTATTAGACATATGCAGCTATAATGGACTAAACATACACTGCTGCACATCCCTACTGGCAAGCCTGACTCCTGCTTCAGACTAGAAGCATACTGTCCTTTACAAGCTTAAAGGAAAACACATTTAGCACAAGAAAAGATTAAATAAGAGGCTATTTGCATATGTTATACTATTTAAGACTAAATTTTTACCACCACCACTTCCTGTGTGTGGTGTGCATTAAAATACTATCAAATACAATGAACAGAACAATTTACGAGGCACTTTTTGCCCTACACTCCACGGTGTCTCACTGTACTTGTAATTCAGTTCTCTAGCAGTAACCAGCAAACAAACTACTAAATACTACCGGCTTTAGGTAGCACAACAATTTAGTATGTTCGAGAGAACAGTGGCTGAATGATGCACACAGTGGCTTTTACAGATGAAAAGTGACAAGAACATTTTTATTTGGAAAATATTCACAAGCACTTTACACACAATTGCAACAGTTCAGTCCATGCAGATTCCAGTGTCAGAGTTATGATGAAAGAATCAAGCTCCAGTGCAGACTCAAACTAACTGTGCCTAAGGCAACAGTCTGTTGTGGTATTAAGTACAAATGCAGTACCCAGCATGGACATGAGTCACAAGTTTGGCAGATTTTACAGCATTTGATGATAAAATATGACAAAATACTTTTGGTCCAGATGTGCGGAGTAGTTTTTATTACAGTTTTCCTTTAAGATTTGTACAATACTCTTGATGACTTTATGGCTGGAACATGCAACACTGAGATCAGTTCTACTCCTTCCTTTGCTATATCTATTGTGTAACCTCAAAAAAAGTGACTTACCCCTCCCCCGCAGCAATTCTCCCTACCAGATTTTAGATGGTATACTAAAAATCAAAGAAAACAAAACAACAGCCTAACATAAATGTACCTTTCAGAAATATATGCCATGAGATAACATGCATATGTGATTTTGGAGACTCCTCAGATCCCAGCCAATATATGGAATAGATAGGACTTGCTGTCCTGTCAGAGAGTACTTCTACATTTGCATTTGAAATATTCAGATACTTGAGTTCCAAACATAAAAGGAGTGCACAAATCCTTCTGTAATAAGAAAAATAAAATATGTGACCCCCATTTTATAATGGTGTCCTTGAATAGTGAAATAGGAATGGGCAGTGACTACTCATAATCTCCAGAACAGCTTTTAATACACTCTGAAGTACCTACTCATCGCATGCCAGACTACACTACACAGCACTAGGATGAAGTCCCTAAAAAACAGCAGACACAGGCAGCAAGAAAGATTTTCCAATACTTCAGCTGGAACTCACCACTACTTCCTACCAAAATAAAGAACGTATCTCATAGTCTAGGAATTTCTACCAGGAAGAGCAAAAAATCAGAGGACATACAACCCTCTCCTATGCAGAAAACAAACAAGACTCTTTACAGGAATTTTGCTGCACTTGCCTATATAGGACCTTGGGCTTCTACCCAGAATGCCTTGAAATTCGTATTTTAAGAGCTTGAGTTTACCTGTGCTTGGTTTCAAGTGTCAGGTTCCACAGATTTAACAACACTCTTCAGTTTATTTTTTGTGCTAATAGTAGCATCTAGACTTATCAACCCCTTCCTAACAAATATGCTCTATTAAAATACATGACTGAATCTGGAGTTTTCTGGGTGACTTTTAGTACGGCTTTTTTTTTTTTTTTAACTATAAACACATGTTTACCAAAGAACACAAGAACTTCATTGCTCATAGAATTAATCTGGAGGTCATCTAAGTCCCTCAGTTATCTAGTCAGTCAGACATTTTCAGCTGTCCTTGTACCTTACATAGACCAGGCTGAGTTTGTTACTTGAGCAGGTAAAAAAAAAAAAGCTAAAAGAAAGTATGGAAAATGCAAACCTTCCTATTCTTGACTAACTGTAGGCACCTATAAATCATGCAATGGTGCTTTACAAGCAGCATGCTGTGGAATAAGAAAAAAACCTTTGGCCTGAAATTTAATTTACAAAATCTTATGCACCGATTGAAAATACCACACCCCAATATACCTTTGAGATTTGCTGCATGGATTGACTTGAATTTTAAAGGTACTACTGGTATACAAATTAGTGTTAGATCATGCTTCAGTAACAGCTGTATCTCAGCAAGAGATTGCTCTGCTTTCCTGTCACAGCTCATCGTTAGAAATACACCTGCCCTTCTTTCTGTAATGTTTTCTTGCAACTACACTTATACTAAATGTCACCCGAGTAAGGACTGAAACTCCTGTTGGACCAGCATTGGACATACCTCGCCTCACACACTTTTAACTAAAACTCCCAAATCTACATGTCAGAATGAAACCAATACACTGACACTAATTTGCTTCTGAAAGCAAAAATAAACCAAGACAAAACAAATGAGATTTATAGGGTATCTTACAGCTCTGATTTTATTTATACATCCTTGGACATGATCAAGCAACATATTCATTTGCTGAACGTTCCTTTTAAGCCAGTTTAGCCCTTAACGGTCCTGCTGAAATGTTTAAGTAGCACTCATAACAAACAGTGAACCACAACCATTCTTACTACCAGCAAAGGCAAATTCTCACAGCAACTGAAGAAACTTGCTTCTGTTGCTGTGTGAAAGTTTTTGACAACGTGGTGAAGTTCTGAGGAACCACTGACCAGAAACACAGTTAGCAAGTAGCTTCACTTGCTTCCAGAGAAATAGAATCTCTTTGTCACTCATACCACGATTCCCTACTACTTCAGCTTGCCTTGATTTCCACCTTCTTAAAGAGAAGAAAGTGTCTACAATATTATTTTTAATTTTTTTAAAAAATAAATAAAAAGGAGGACCTACCCTGGACAACACTACAGAACTTAATATCCATAAATCAAAACTGGGAATAAGAAAGGTTAGGCTCCACTTCCTCTCACAGACAATAATTTATTTTCACAATGTGCTGGGAGACGAGAACTCATAATTTCCTTCATTTTACAGATGGCAACTCAAACTTCACAGAAATAATGAGGTCAAGAGTTTGACCAATTTGCCACACCCATAATACATTACAGACTTTATTTTTCAGATTAATTCACATTAGATAGTATTTTGTACTTGGTGAGACCACAGCTACTAGCAACTTCAGTTTCAGCTTCTGCAAGCAACTCCTCTTCCCTACCACTGCAGAAGGAAAAAGGTAAAACAGTCTCAAAGCAGTTATCCACAAGTGAGGAAAACACTTGGCAAATGCTCATAAAAAGCCTGTACCCTACACGAATTCCAAAACAGGTTTGTTGACAAACGTGGCCTAAACCGACGGTGGCACAACACTCAAAACAGGCGACTGGGAAAGATGGTGCTTTGCAACAGGGATCCCAAAAGAATATCTGATACACATAGATGACACAGGGAAGCACTGAATGAGAAGGTACATGAAGAAACAAAAAGTAAGATCAAATACTACGATTTCTTCATTTTTATTTTTCAACAGAAATAGCTTAAGTCTGAAATCCTAAATGTTAGTTGTTTAGTGAAAGAAATACACAGGGCCAAGGGACTGTCTTTACAATGGGTACTCTCTGATTTACACCTCGACAGACACTGATATTCGGGATAAACTTTCAGAACAGAATTCCTACCAGTTTAAGATTACAGAATTATCCATTATTTCAGAGAAGAATTTGAAGGGCTGTGGGCTTGCTTAATAGTGAAGCAAGTGAACTGGATACACATGCTATAAATGAACTTGCAAACCCATAGTCTTAAGTAATTAATAATTTTCACAACAGGATTGGAAAAAAGCTAGTTTTTCTAGAAAAGCATAAAACAGTAGGACATTTGATATCATAATGGCATACCAGATTGCTCAAGAATGGCAGAAGCTTCATCAATAAGCCAGTATTATCTTGCTGTTAAAAAAAAAAGACAGATCATTCTGTCACCACTATTTCTCTATCTTGTCATATAATTTCCTCTTAACGGCCAAGATAAGTACAGCATTCAAAGCATTTAAATTAGTATTCTATGACAAAACTGATTTTAAACAAAACAGCTTAAAATACTAAAACTGAAAGTTTGTGCAACTTGCATAACATAAACCAGCTGACATTTTTGTCAGAGGATGGTTAGGAATTATTTAAAAGCAGAAAATCCTCCCTGATTCCAAGAGACTCGTGGCGAAGCTTCTTTTCATGCATACAATTACACATCCCTTGCTTCAAATTGGGAGGGACAAGACGTAAGAAACACGTTTAAGAACAGGGTTAACTCCTGGCTTTAACAATAAACAGAAACAAAGAAAAGAAAGCATTCCCTCTCCTCCAAGTGGTGATAAACCCGCCTTTCGGGAGTCAGACACTGACTCCCACTTCAGTTGGGCAGGAATGGCTCCCCTAGTGACAAGGGGCATCATTCCTTTTGAACCACATATACCATTGCCAGAGCGTTCCTCCATGTGGGCCAGTAAGGAACTGCAACTGGTGCCAGAATTCAAGATGAATCTGAAGGACTTTTGTCAATCTTGTCTTATTCTCAAGTGCATTTCTCTACCCTCAGATTAACCCTTTGTCTTTTCATGGAAGATACCAGCATTACTGTTTTTACATACGGCTGGCTGTTCTGCAAGGAAGCACTGGAAAGAAGCAAACAGAATGATGAGAGTACAAATACAACTGATTGAATAAATAATTGTTTTTCTCCTTGAAAGAAATTCTGCAGGATCAAAAACATTGTAAGTTCTTTTTCAGATGTTATCAATAGTCAAATGATAATTTCTGAAGAAATGCTCTTATTAATATTTATGCTTTAGCTACTTTTCGTATTTCTCCTGCGGCAGTAGAAAATAAGGTTGTTTCAGTTTCTCACTCGCAAGCTTACTCGGTGTTGCAGGCACTGGAACAGACTTTCTTCAACTAAGTTCAGTACAAACAAACAATGTAGAAAAGACATTCATGTATTTGTCTTTTCTTTCTTAAAAAAAAATAAATCACAACCTGCATTTTTAATAAGCGAGATGAAGTGTAAAGAAGTCTTATTTATGTAAGCCATTTGGCAGTCCTTTAAATTAAAACAAAAAACAAAAAAAAACTTCCGTAAGAATCTGTATCGCAGACCTTAGTAGAATGCACCACAGCTTTACAAGACTACCACACACAGGCAGTACAAGAAGAATGCATCCTTTGACTATTAAAAATTAAATTAGTCAGGAAAAACACTACCTACAATAGCTGAAAAACATTTCTACTCCACATTTGAAAGAAAAAGTGACAGTTTTACTATTTATCAAGCCTTCAGCAACAGGTTCAGCATGGAATCCCAACAGACTAACTAAAATTAGAACTTTGTAACATTTTTCTCACATTACTGGTGTGAATACCAGGTTCAACTGATCATGCATACAAGCAATCTGCTCTGAGCAGGGGGGTGGACTAGATGACCTTCAAAGGTGCCTTCTAATCTCCACTAGTCTATGATTCTGTTGCGTGAATTAAAAACGCAGATGTTCTTTACCTCAGCGGCAACGTGTCTACTGGCAGTTCTCTCCTCCTGCTGATACATTCAGCATATTAAAAGGTTTAAGTCTTCTATATTCTCCAGCAACTTGTGCTATTTAGTCAGGACAGCATTTATCCCAACAAAGACTTACACAGGTGGCTAGAAGAACCTGTGTAGATTGTGAGTACTGATGTCATACTCAAGTTAAATCACATCATTAAGACAGCTCCGTAGAGTGGCAACATTGTATTCCTACTGACGGACATACCTAGCTGTCGAAATAAGCATTTACATGAAAAATCAACCTCATCTCTTTATTCTGAGAATCAGACACACATAAGGTTCCAGAGCGCCTGAAGGGATTTCTCTTTATTCTGGGTAGTGTCTCAAAATAAAGGAAACTCTTTTCTCTCCCAGAACAGGTTTCCTCTTTATAGGATCAAGAAAGAGTTACGCTTGCCCAAGAACTCTGGCTCTCAGGAGTCAAAGACACTCATTGCAAAATCCATTAGTGCTCCCTTTTAATCTACAACTCTAAAAAAACTTGTACGTTCACAGGTGCTTCCTCTCGAGTCTTTTTTAGGATGAGCTATGGGTTCAAAGGAAGCACCTGCACTGATGTTTAGCATAATATGATACTCCCATTAACCTAAATGAAGTGGATTTGTAAACTTCAGTTCTGATCTACTGGTTATTCATTAAAGATGTAACTAAGTAGATCTTTGTCAACTAAGAAAGACTATTCCACCTAGCACAGTACCTACCAAAGAAAAACTTAAAAGCTTTTCCATCAATACTTTGCCAAACTTCAGATAAGCAAGCCTATTGCCAGTTAAGCTTAAATTCCTTCTCAGGAATCTACATCCCCTCTGGAAACCTTCTAAAGATCTGCAAGACGAGAAACTTTAAATCTACTCTATATATTATTACTAGAAACTCAGTAAATTCTATTTAAATCTTCATAAGCTAATGATAACTTGCCAACCTAAAAGCAAGAAAACCCACAGCTTATCTACAGCACTGACAGAAGGAACGTAACCTAACAACACGCAAAGGTCCTTCATGGGCTAAAAGCAGATCAACTGCCAACACCCACTCAGAGTCCTTCAACTTTAGCAGGACTCACCACGGGTAAAACAGTGTGCTGGAGTGCTACTGTTCATGACCAAGATCTAAAAAACAGCAGACACAGGAAAAAAGCACGCAAGCTTCTGACTCTGACTAGTCTTACTTACAGGTCCCCGACTGGATAACTGAGGTTTTCGTCCTGGCTAAATTGTGAAGGCTTGCAAAATATTCAATGGTCTTTATTGCCACCTCTTGGCCTTCACCACATATCACAAAAGTAACAAAACAAAATCATATGCCAGTTCCTTTATGGAAATATTTCTTCTCTGGGTGAAAAGAGTGAGGTAACAGATGGAGTGGAAACAAAGAACAGAGAATAACCAGAATACTGTTTGAATACAATCATAACTATTTAGAGCTGTAAAACTACAGTGTGTACTGCAATTAACCGTCTTTAATGTTTTACTATGTCATCTGGAGAATCGAAAGGACCAGAAAGCAAAGAACCACTTATTTTCAAGACAAAAGACAAAGTTTTTTAATTTATTTAGAAAAGGTAATATGGTTGTCAAGACACCCGACCCCTCCTGAAGTCAGAAGATGAATGGATTAGCCTTGCTCTCTAGAGAGAGAGTATCACAACGATCTGTCCATTTTCCCTTTATCAGTAAACTAGCAGTAAGAACTCGGATTAGTAGGTTGCTGAACAGTGTAGAGCACCACAGAAAGCTGATTTCTCTCAGTTAGCCTTCTTTGTTGCACACAATCTTGAGGCAAAGAGAAACAAGAGGAAGATACTTCCACAAACCAGCTAAGGAGGCTATCTATCTATACATCTATCTGCCCTGGTTGCCAAGGCAGCCAATGGTATCCTGAGGTGCATTAAGAGGAGTGTGGCCAGCAGGTCGAGGGAGGTTCTCCTCCCCCCCTACTCAGCCCTAGTAAGGCCCCATCTGAAGTACTCTGTCCAGTTCTGCGCTCCCCACTTCAAGAAAGATGAGGAGCTACTGGAGAGTGTCCAGTGGAGGGCTACGAGGATGATGAGGGGACTGGAGCATCTCTCCTACGAGGAGACGCTGAGGGAGCTGGGCTTGTTCAGCCTGAAGACGAGAAGGCTGAGAGGGGACCTTAGAAATGCCTACAAATATCTGAAGGGTGGGTGTCAGGAGGATGGGGCCAGATTCTTTTCAGTGGTGCCCAGTGACAGGACAAGGGGCAATGGGCACAAACTGAGGCACAGGAAGTTCCGTCTGAATATGAGGAAGAAATTCTTCACTCTGAAGGTGACAGAGCACTTGAACAGGCTGCCCAGGGAGGTTGTGGAGTCTCCTTCTCTGGAGATATTCAAGACCCACCTGGACAAGGTCCTGTGCAGCCTGCTCTAGGTGACCCTGCTTTGGATGGGGGGTTGGACTAGATGACCCACAGAGGTCCCTTCCAACCCCGAACATTCTGTGATTCTGTGATCTATCTATCTATCAGCACTTGAAATGTTTGAAAAGCCAGCCACCTATTAAGTAGGACCAACACAAAAGGCTTTGAAAGAGAGGGGAAACTGTAGGAAATGTCTTCATGTAAGTAAGCTCATTTCTGCCGCCATGAAGCGATGGAACTTTCTAAGACCTCTACCACAACAACACTCTTGGAAATGCAAAGTGTTATTTGATTTCTTTAACACATTCTCAAGCTCAGAGAGGGGAAAAAAAGTGCTTTCTACTTCTGATGTTTTCCAGCTTCATGAATGCAAGATATAGAACAAGATGAAAGTCATTCCAATACTCTTCATTTCCACCAGGCTACTGACAAGTAGAAAGCACACGACATCCAGGGAATAACATATTTCAAGTCTTCCTTGTCAGCTTGCATTTTTACTTCTTGCCTCTAGTATACATTGTAATTATGTCTCTAACCTTGCTAATGGCTTTTCTTGGCACAAACCAGTGTGAAACCAATCTTCTTGCGACATTATCACTACCTAGAGCACCCCAAGTAGCAGCCATGAAACTGAGGAGAGTTTATTCACTTGTTGCTTGCCAAAGATAAAAGCAGATGTAAGGATGCTTCATCAGATCCAGGGAGATGACCCAAAATAAGCCAAGGCAAAGACATACTCCCAAGGGCTTCAAGTCTCTCTTTAAAGAAATATTTAGGTTTTATGCAAGGTGGCAATAGAGGTCCTCAACTGCACAGGTAAGACACAAAGTACAGCTCCATAAGTTTATGGAGGAACTTTCTAAGACTTCTCTAGGTTTTGGAATAATAACAAACTGGTAAGAAAAAAAGCCTAAATATGTTAGCAGGGCTCTGACTTCTGTAATTCTGTTAATAAAACTATGCATTGTCATAACACAAAATGCAAGACAAAGTTTGTGCTAATATTTATTTCATACCACCTGTCACTAGAGACTAAGTAGAGTGTAATGATGTAGTTAAAATAACCAGTCTGATCTGGAGACTGAATGACCAATCAACATTTATACTACTCCATCTGCAATAGAACATGGAAGTGAAGAAACATCAAACATTCACGCCCAGTTGACCTCTTCATAAGATAAGATCAAATTTGTCAAAAGTAAGTTGTTCTGAGCGTGCACAGTAACAGTGTGGTAGCAGGTTAATCATTACATATTTTGTGATCAATAGTTTTTTCCAGTTTTGAAGAGGACAAACTGCGCTAGTCTTCCAGACAATTTCATCAGCCTACAATCATCTAAACATGTCAAATCAGTTCAACAAACAGAATTTGTTTTCATGTATCTATATGCCCAATATTGAGGAAGAAGTTCCAGCTCAGCCACCTCTAGGTGCCAATATTTCCACTAAAAGGATATCCAGGACTTTTCCATCTAGTTAAGCTAAAGCTGCAACAGTTCATGGGTTTTGTAGCAGTTTAAATAGACAACTAATGGCACAGAGAAGCTGCTGCTTGAGACTGTGATTGATGACCTCTAATTTAATAAACACAGGTATTCAACTTTCAGTTTGTGCTTTTAATACCAAAATAACTGGTAACATAGTAGTACTCCCTGAAACTAATGCCAAACAAGCATTGAAGCTTCATACTAGCACTCATTGAGCCTGCTTATTAAAAGACCTTTTGCTCAAAGAAGTTACCTATTGTGCAAGCCTGCTGGAAGAACCGTAAATGAACTTAAGTTTGTTGCACAGAGCTTGCTTTCTTACACAACTTCTGTCCTAAGCTTTGCTGTCTGTAGTAGTCAGAGTTCACAAATAATTTTGAATAATCCTCTGGGTGGGAGAAGAACACAAAAAGAGATGGCAATGGAAAGGCAGAAATCCTTGTATCTGAAAGACTGAGCTGTCATCTTCGCGAAAGAATCAAAGGCTCTATCAACTGTGTGCACTCAGTGATTACTAGAGAAAAGCCAGGAAATCAGCAGAGACTCACATACCGTACACCAAAAAACCGACATCACCACAAGAATGCCACCACAGTCCTCTGTATGCCAAGAAAAACATGGCATTCCTCGACATTTTAGCTTACAAGACACATACAGCAAAGTAGAAGTATTGGGGGAGGGGGGGGGACACACAAGACACAAATAGTCAGTGGGTTTACCATTACCTTCCCAATGAAGTATTCTGCTGTACCTCAAACCCTGCAATTTTATTTGAACAGTTCCTCCAACTTGCACAGAAACCTACTGAATTCACAGAGGGAGAGATTAAGGTCCCCAGCTCATCAAGTCACAAGGTTAGCTGAGAGTCTGAGTTTCCTTCTAAAGAATTAAGCAAGGCGAGTAACACCCAACATCTACGCAAGCCTCAAATAACAAGAGCAGGTGAGATGCCCTGATGTCTCGCATCATTCTGAAGATCTGTTACTCTGGGGACTCTTACCCACTGAACTACAGCAGATTACAGTGGAAGAAGGAAAAAAGCATAGGATGCTAGCTCTTTGCAGCTGCACAGCACCTGTGTGTAGCTCACCACGTCCCTACAGTAACCTGGATGTGAGGACCTAGAGTAACTAAGAAGTGAGGACAACCAATGTGCCACCAACTTGCACGCTGGAAAACACCCCAAACCTCGCTGCTTCCAAACTAGAGAGCAGAAGTGACCCCCACCTCCAAATCGCGGCATGTCAATAACACCGAATCATTTTAATAAAAGGTAATGATTTCTTATAGACACGATGATCTCACTCTTTCCTGGCGTTCCAAGATTAAACACTTCTTTCCTGGAACACAAGTGCATTTGGACAGTTCCACATCTGTCCGATAGCTTTTTGTTCCTACAAGCATCGCAGCTTACTCACTTCATTAAAGCGCCGATTTATCCCGTAAACTACCTTGTAATTCAGAGGTGTAAAATCCAGATTACCGCGCGGCCCACAGAAGCCAGGCAGAGAACACAGTGACAGCGCCCAGGCAGTTTCCGCAACACCTCTGGCTGGTAATACCGACATTGAACTACTCGGTGCGTTTGGGAGGTTAAAAGAAAAAACAACAAAAGAGCCCTTTCGCTTCTTACCAGCCACCCAGCCTTAAGAGAGACGTCAGCACCGGCGCCCGGAGAGCCGGGCCAGGACCGGCGGCGGCAGCACGCGCGGCGGAGCGCGGCTCTCCCTCGCGTCTCGCCCTTCCTTTGTTGCCGAGCGTCACCTGCGCCGCGCGAGCCACCGCGCGCCGCCTCAGCGGCTCCGCAGAGCCGGCGGGCACCCCCCGGCGCTCCGCGGAAGGCGCCAGCAACGCCTCCCGCCCGCCCGGGCTCCCGATCCCGGCGG
>Ga0065711_1045225_pt1 | contig 13611 bp, 7 predicted proteins | sample Hoacrofraction12_FD_59098 | JGI IMG/M metagenome (GOLD analysis project Ga0065711, IMG submission 59098) | Hoatzin crop microbial communities from Cojedes, Venezuela - Epithelial fraction 12 v2 (version 2) | ecosystem: Host-associated > Birds > Digestive system > Esophagus > Crop | place... | reverse complement strand
AGGGAAGGGAAGGGAAGGGAAGGGAAGGGAAGGGAAGGGAAGGGAAAACTTCTCAACCCCAAAGCAGGCAGAGAAGAGATTTAAACCGGGTCTCCAAGGAAGGATCTTAGCTTTGATCTGGGCAGGCTTGAATGCTGAAAAATAGTAATTTTGGTAAAATTCCATTTATCTGAAAAATTCTGAAGTCTTAGGTTTTGACTAGTGTGGGGGGTGGGGGAATGACGGGAGGACAAGACAGGACCATAAAGATGCCGGGAACAGACTTTTCTTGATGAACTCTGAGCATTTTTTAAAGTCGACTCTCTCATTCTGCTGTCAGAGCTAAAGGATTTATCAGTCCTTTTATGCTAGTAAAAGTCAGGATTTAATTCACCTTCAATGCACACTAGCCATGTCAAAGAAATGCCAGTACAAGCATGCCTCTGAGTAAGGTGGCAAATATGTCTTTCCCTTCTCTGTTCAACATCTTCCAGCATAGCTACAAGGAGAAGAATTCATGAATTACAAGTCTCATTTTTCTCTGATACAGATCTCTTCTTTGAGTTCTTTCTGTTTCATTCTTGGCGTTTTCAGTGGCATTCTTATACAGTTATTTAAATACCTGCACATCTTTTAAAAGATAGAGTGGTCAATATCCACTGAAAGAAGTTTTGCTGTTGTGGCTGGCTGGAGAGCTACCTTTGCATGTACTGTTGGTTGCCTATAGACAGACCCACCTTCTAACATACACTTTAATACCCCCAGTGATCCACGTCATTTTCCAAGAGGGTTTCCAATTGTAGTAAGCACTTTTGGTATAACTTCTGTGTGGGCCTGCTTTAGCTGTAGAGTGTCAAGAGATGTACTCTAATTTAAGAGAGCATGTTGGAGCTGTCAGAGGCATCACTACAAAGGTTATTTCTGGAGACAAGTTTACTGCAGCAAAACAAAAGCTGTACGCATAAGCCATGTTTCCTGTGCTTTACAGCATGAACTTGACGCACTTGAAAGTGGGTAATATGCCATTCAAACAGTGTGGGTAGCCAAGAGATCATGAGCAAATAGATGCACCACAAGAATTTAAAAGTTAAATTTACACCCATGAACATCTCAGCAGTTGAACATCCTGATCTTTATAGTCCCTAATTAAAAGATGGCCTCCCCACAATTATTTAAGTTGGGATGCATAGTCTTAAAGAGCAAAGAAATTTTTCTATGCTTATTTGAGCAAAAGTTTATTCAACTTCATTCAGGAAGAGTGAGTCGATTACAGGCTCCCATTCCAACGTGTGTACACACTAACCAAACCAAACCATTGTTTCTTTTCAGTTTAGCTGAGAGGCTCCAGGTCACTTGACTAGGTTTTGTGGCTCAGCACATGGAGAAAAAGTGGGCAAGGTTCATTTAGAGAGCACTCTTGGCTGATTGTTGGCATTTAAATTAAGCATAGTTGAGGAGATTGACAACATGGACTCCAATATCCAAATTGAAGACCCTTTATTTATCAGAAAGCTGCGTTTTATACCCTTGCAAAGCTGTCCATGCGCTCCAGCCCAAATGTTTATTGGTTAACGTACATTGTTCACGCACCTATTATAAACACTCAATTGGCTACCTGTGCATGATTTCTCCTTTGTTTGCTCTGGGCGTTCTACCCAAGTCCTCTGTTGCAACTGATAACATCCTTAATTTTCTCTTGTTCAGAACCTCTCAAGGGCATCATGACCTTCGTTGATATAGAATGTTCTCACACATAGTGTCAATGTTAATTAACATATAACAGACAACACTTCCAGTCCTGCTAGGCACGAGTCTTGGACCCAAACTAGCCGGCTGCAAGCCTCTGCAACAGACTAAATACACCACAGCCAGACACACTGAATCCTGGCCCTACTAAAACAATATGCCACTGGGATCATTTCAGTGAGCACTGAATTTCTCAGCTGAGTTCAGGTGCTTTAAGATTGTGTTTGAATCTAGAAATTCACATATTCACAGCCATTCAGGTGCAGATGAGCAGAGTAGAGATGACTTTTCAGAGAGAGACCTTTTTCTCCCTGGTTGATGAGATAGGCTTATTCAGTGGCAGTAAGACAGTGGAAACCCTTGGACACTACGTCACTCTGATCAGGCTGAAAACTGGTACTGCTAAACAAGTAATACGACAGAAAGCTGTAAATATTGCATTTGATCCAGCTATAGCTGCCTTCAGATAAGGGTTACAACCCTGAATTTGCTCTCCATTTCAATTAGAAGATTTGACATCAGTGCATAGTGAGCAGCCAGGCTTCCCCATCGACACTGTACATCTAATACATTTCCACAGCCTTTGCAGAGAAACCTGAACTTACATTTTTTTGCAGACATATATGCACTCATTATGCTCCAATATTGCAAGGCCCTGAAAACACAGTGTTCAAGGTAATGCAGAAAATCCTGCCAAGAACACCGTGTAGGCTAATGAAGTGGCGTGACTTTCAAACTGGTGCTTGTTCCACAAACCCGTAACCACAAAGAGAGCATGAGAGACCGCAGCTTCCAGGGAGGGAGACTGCTGGCAGCTCACAGCAAGCATGGCAAACAGGCACACCCTCATTTTTGAAACAGACCTTAAACGTGCTAATGGGGCAGGCACTGGCCTTCCACGCTGTGTACACTCCTGTGATTAGCAGTGGGAGTCTCTTCATTGCATTCAGAGCCTCCCTTCACAAGTGAAAACTTTTGAGCTTCTAGAACATTAAAGGAGATAAGCTGAAAATCTGGCTAAACATCCTCTTTTCTGAACAGCCTCAGGTTCCTCTACCCTTAATTCAAAGTGAAGCAAGCAGATAGTGACAAGCATAACATGCACTAGGCACACTTCTCTTAAGACAATTATAACGTCAAGAAGGGACAAAATAAATTCATGAGTCTCAGGAAAGAGGATTCAGAAGGACATTAATGGTAGGTAGTTATCTACCTAAACACTGTGCTATGTTATGCTGTCTGGCCATTTTTTCATGCGTCAGTGTAATTTTTCTGTAGGTGTGGCTCAGGCAATAGCTCAAAGACGAGGGAAGTTAAAATTTCTGGCCCTGCTACTGGAACTCTTTTCACCGTATTTCCCTCTGCTACATTCACATGTTAGTAAATTTCTTTGAATATTTGAGAAGTGCTTCACAGCCTCACAGGATACGCAAGAAGGGCTCAAGGGTTCAAAATTTACATGCACTCAAGCTGAGAGACACACACATGTGCACTCACATAGCCCAGTCAAGGAACAGGAGAATGTGATTCCTCCACCTGCACAGCCCTATTCCTGTGTCATCAGGTCCTTCATTCTTATCCTCCAGTATAGATACAACTTTGAGCCATTCCAGTGGCATCACATCCATGTGGAGCAGAAGAGTTGCCTCTAAACAGGTCGTGTTCCCTTCAAAAAGAAAGGAAGGAGAGGTTTGTCCTTTGGTCTCCTCTTTGTGAAGTCCTTGCTTGTCAGTTTTGCCTGAAGGTGTAATTCTCCAGACCCACCAACCTCAACAGTACTGGAAGCAGAGTATAATTTTTGACTGTTGGTTCATAGCTATGTTGCCACTTTGGGGTGTTGGATGGACGTTATCAGGCTGCTGTATGTCAGGCAGAGTGCCCAGAAATGGCCACTGCACATATAAGAGCTCCTCTGCAGATATGATACTCTGCCTCAGCCTTCTGTTGCTCCTGACGCAGTGTGATATACCCACAAAAGGTTCATCAGACCAAACTGGACTCTTAAATGCATTCACACATGTGCACTGATACTAGTCTATTAGACGTACATGTGCACATTCAGTAGGTTCAGTAATGGGAAAATATGGAGCCTATTGCTTTCCAATCAGGTAGCTGGGACTGGTCTTTACACTTTGTGTACAAAACTGTGATGTACTCAAAATCTAAAAACACAAAAGCTGCACAAGTGGTATACAAAATCTAGCACAAGAGGAAAAAAGAGTCCTTGAGAGAACTGTTTGTGGGAATAACTGCTTGAGCAAGCATGTAGTGACACTTCCCAAGTTTTGCCAACCCCAGTTTTATACTCCAGTAGGCATTTTTGTACTACATCCTTTCTGCTGCTCTCTTATCTTATGTTTGGCTTGCAAATTCTTCACCACAGATTTTTTTCTTATTTTCTTTTTTTCTGAGTAATCATAACACCTAACACAACGAGTACAGATGTTGACTAAGCTGGCAAGTCACTATTTGTATTAACACTAAGTGAAGATTTGTGTTTAAGTCTATTACATGCTGAGCCTCAAAACGAAGTGTATACCTATGTGTTGCTCCAGTTCTCTGCTGATTTATAGCATCATAAATCTTGAGTCAGCCTGAAAACAATGGACCCGTTTACAGCACTTCAGGAAAAGAAGTTTAAGACAATGCTTTATACCTTTCCCAGTGTTGTTTGGCTTGACTGTTCAGCATACTGTGTAAGATTTTTATTCTAATATGTCTGTTGTGGTTACATCTGAAACACTTTTTTTCTTCCATTATATGTATCTGTCAGTTCTACCTCTCATGCCAGAATGCAGCTGAGAGAATATTCGCTATGATGCAGGGGAGCAGGAAAAAATCTGTGTATCTTTTAAATCACCAAAAAAAATAGGTCTTAATAAGGTCACTATTACACTGAGCAAATACTCTTTAACTTTGATTGACTGTAATGGAGGGTAAGGCCACTTAAAACTAATTTTAAGTACTCAATAGACAGAAGGACAGCACCCTACAGGCTTCATCTTACTGCAGGAGTCAAGGACAGTTTATGTCACTGAATACAGTGGGACATTACCAAACTCCAAACAACCCCTCCGAGGTCATCTAGAACTGGAAATCACTTCTTTCGCATCTCCACCTCAAACCGTAACTAATTTCAAAAAACCAAGATTGCAATCCCGTGAAAAGAACTCTGCATCAGTGAATTTAAATCAAAGGACTGTAACAACTGAAATGTATGGGGATAAAGTGGGTTGAAGCATAACCCAGATAACACAGTTTGTTTCCATGCTGTTCAGTGGATTTCAACAAAATATTTGCCTGCTGGAGATACACAGCTGCTAATATTTGAACAGGTGTGACAATAAGTATGAACATCATTTTTTAAGTCATTACATGTTGCTTCAGAAACTAATACTTTCTACTCCCTTGAGGGTAATGAATTTATTAGGAAAGAGGTGTGTGCTTTTCTCATTCCAAAATGTTACATTCTATTACATTTTAGGAAGAAAAAAAAAAGGTAAGAGATTACCCTATATGTACACCCTAGTCTTCAAAGAAGAATGTCACGCCAACTCCTTCTTGCTGGTGTTACTATGTTAGAAGATAGCTTCTAGGTGAATGACATCTGCCTACAATGATCACATTAAGGCAGAAGTCATTAATTAAATATAAGGTCTGGTTTTATTCACTTCTGGTGTTAGTTGAATAACCTGTGGCATTTCTTTAACAAGAAAAAGGGATTTCGTGCCTCTTCTAATAAAAGAAGAAAAAATGTACATGCTATATTCTTATGTTACCGTAGATCAGAATAGCTCCATGAGTATCCAAAAAGGTAGAGCTATTTCTAAGAAAAATATGCATCAAAACATAGAATAGCCTTGTATGATCACAGAGTTTCTGCTTGCTGCTAGTTACCTTCAGTATATATTAGTAACTTAAAAATGTTTTCAGAGGCTTTTTAAACTATATCAGCACACAAGTTCTCCCACAGTGTTCCTGGTTTTAAATTCTCTATTGTTCCATAGATAAATAATACTCATAGACAAATTCAAAACCAATTTCACATTTCGATAGTTCCTGTGAAGGAAAGAAGTGCCTTTGGTACAACTGGCATATCAGATTCCACTGTTGTTGATGTCAATTCAGAGTAATGCCACGGAACCAATGGCAATTTTTTGATTTATAGCAGCATCCATGGAATCAATGTGTGGCTCAAAGAGTTTTACTGATATTGTTTAAGCAATAGCAAGTATAAATAAAAACATAGATCAGAAATCTCATTGACTGTATCTTCTAACCCACTTAAATAAACTTTGTGCTTTAATAGAGGAAAGGCCACCACCCCAATCAAATTCTGCACCCTGAATCCTAAAGAAATTTTGTAATTTTGGTTTGATCTCTGTGGCTAAATGTTATTTGTCATATTAAACACAGACTTTGTAACAGTCTCATTTTTCCATGGACAATGGGTTTGTTTCTGAATCTGCTCACCACCTATTTACTTTATATTACAACAGCACACTGCTCCCTAGCTGCCTCTTCCAGTAATAGTCAATTTAAGTGTAAACATATATAATTGTTATTACAGTTGTGTATAAATTAAATGGAACATTGCCTTTTGCTGGCTTTGGTAAAATATGTTTCAGGACCAAATGGGAGGGACTTTTCTGACTGCCTTCCCAGTCCTGTAATGGAATTACCCTGGTGTGGGTTTCTGTTTTTCAATACTTCAGTCATTGTGTCACTAACACATCACCAGTGAAAAAAATACCTTCAAATATTTGCAGATCACTGCAAAAAATCCAATAGCGGGGCCCATTAACATGGTTCCACCACTTGACATATCAAGAACATCTATGATAAGTAGATTATTATATATATGTGGACATAGGAAGGTAGGTAGATAAATAGGTATATAGATAGATTGATAGATAAGTAGACAAATAGATATGTATTTATCCAACATTTCTATTTTGCAGCAAATCAGCTAGGAATTGTCTGTATTTAACAGTTTAATGCATCTGGTAGTTACTCACATAGAGAAATTAATGTAAATGAAAATAAATTTCTTATTACACTCAGTAGAAAAAGCACGTCAGATTACATGTCATCCAGTCTACTACTCCAAGCAAAGAGCAACACTAGTGTTCAAATCTGACAGACACATTTTGTGAGGTGATATGAGCTTTTCACTTTGCTCCTTCACAATATTTTGTATGTCCTTCAGTGTCCTCCAAATATGTTTTAGTAGAACGTCATTACCTTACAGGGTTTCAGAAGAAAGTGTTTTAATAAACTGCATACTACTTTGCAATATTCAAGATATCATTTTCTATTAGCTTTCAGTCAGGCCCATCACATCTTTTCTTTCTCCGCTGTTTTAGTTTGTTGAAAGGCTGAGGGGGAGGGTAACTATAGCTGTTCACTAGATGAGAAAATGAAGTTTTCTGACCTTGAAATTGGGATGCAGCCAAAATGGACCTGACTTTTACATTCTCTCTTTTTTTTTAAACCAATGGTGATCTCCCATCTAAAAGGACAGGTTCAATTTCCCTTCAATTCAGCCCAGTTAGAATGGGCCTGAGCAGAATTAATAAATCCACCTATAATTTATTAAAGTCTTCCACAGTTCTCCACTCCACTAGCTCACATGGCATATACTTTTAAAAAATGATTCTGTCACCTGGAATGAGAAGATACAAATAATGGACAAAACAGGATCAGAGCGACTGAGTTTAACAACTAAACTGCCAGGAAGCTTTGTGGCAAGCATCACAAATACCCTTATGTTTCACTACAAATGAGATAAAGCACTGACCCACAAGTGACTGATGATCCTCACCTTAGTTAGTAACATCTTTAAATCACAAAAGCTTCATGAAACAACGGGTGTGTGCACCTTGCTAAATTACAAGGCATAGTTCTTCAGAGAAATCTATGGCTTGCTGTGAACCCGAATCTCTTACAGGGGTCAGAAAAGGAGTAGAAGCACAAATGATACCATGCTACTACCTAATGCTGCATCACAAATACATCATGGAGATTATTCTTGGGTCACTCCTTCCTTGGCAGTCTGGACCAGCAAGGACCTTCTCCTTGGAATTAGTCAGTTGTCAATATGAGGACTAGGAATGTAGCCTCCAGCTTATTTGGCTCTTATACTGCCAAGAAAAAAAAAAAAAGAAAAAAGGTCAGGATGGAGTAAATTAAAAGTTAACACAAATATGTAGTAAAATACCATGACATAAGATGTTCGTCCAGGATCAGATGATTTTCCCATGCAGTACCATTAAAGGCATGAAAGAAAGCACTGAAAGAAGGAAGAAGGCTTTTGAAGAGGTACTCAGAAATGAGCAGAAATACCTTGCAGTCCAGCTAATTCACAGGTTAATTTGTTGCTAGTTCAGTGGCTGTATTTCACATTCTGCATAAGGGACCTAGCTACCTTTGTGCTGCATGCCATAAAAACAGAAAACAAAAGGAAGATCTTGCTGCAGAGAAAAAGATGTTACACTGGTTGTTTGAAAAGGAGCAAAACCCCTGTGGATGAAGCATGGGGATGTGTTGTGCCTGCTAGAAGCATCTTCTGACAGATTCAGGATTAAGAAGACAAATCCCACAATCATTTTTCAAATACACATTCTGTCTACTCGATCTGATTTTAAGTTCAGTGCGGTAGAAAATTTGAATAAATTAAATCAAAACATAAGAAAATTACAGAGGTGTTCATTGTGTCTGCAAACAAAATGTGTTGAAAACACACCTCAGGGTTGAATTGGCTTGAACCGGCTTTCAGAAGAATTAAACATGTCCAGCAGACCTACAACAAAACACAGAACATAAGTTCTTAATAGTGAACTTCTAAGATTTTTTTCTGAAATAACTGAATTAAATAACAACTACATTACGTCATTCATGTTTGCTTACAGTACTCAGGGTGAAAGGTAAAATCAGCTTTAATTTCAAAGTCTCCCTGAAATTTCCAGTTAAAATAAATACAAGCCTCTTGTGTCTAGTTAAAAGTAGATGCTGTTTTGAACATGTGCATTAAAGCGATTTATTTATGTATGTGCTTAATCTTTATTTATCATGGAAATTTTGGGAATAAATATATATATGTCCCTTTTTAGAACATGTTTTTCTGTTATGAAATTACACCTCAATTCCAAAAGAAATGTTACTATCAGGATTTCTTTAAGTTTTTATACTGTCAGGATTTGTGGAATTTTGCTGTACGTGATTTCTTCTACTTAAAAAATTATCAGGATTCAGCCATGCTCTTCTTTTTATAAGCATGTAATGGATGATATGGTCAAGAACCACAGAATCACAGAACGGCTGAGATTGGAGGAACCTGTGGAGATCACCTAGTCCAACTCTTCTAGCTCAGAGCAGGGTCAGCTAGACCAGGTCATCCAGGATTCTCTGCAGTCAGGTTTTGAATATCTCCAGGGATGGAAACTCCACAACTCCTCTGAGAAACCTGTTCCAGGCTTTGACCACTATCATTGTAAAAAAGTTTTGTCTTGCATTTAAATGGACTTCTCTGTATTTCAGTCTTCACCTATTGCCTCTTGTCCTGTTATTTGGGGTAAGTGAGAACAGTCTGGCTCCTTCCTCTTTGCTCCTCCATCAGATAGTTATACTATGAACAAGATCCTCCTGAGCCTTTGCTTCTGAACAGTCCCAGCTCTCAAGACTCCCCTCATTTCAGAGGTGCTTCTTTCTCTTCATCATCTTTGTGGCCCTCCTCTGGCATCGCTCCGGTATACACAGTCTCTCTCACACTGAGGAGCCCAGAACTGGACCAAGCACTACAGAGCAGAGGGGAAGGATCACCTTTCTTGACCTCTTAGCGTCAGTCCTCCAAACACAGCCCTGGATGTTGTTGACCATCTTTGTCACAAGGGCACATTGCTGGATCATGGTTAACATGGTGCCCACCAGGACTCAGGAATATTTGATGCATTATTCTTAATTTTATTCCTCCACACCTCTCTGCTGAAAATGTTTTCTCCCCTCCCCAATGTACTTTGAAAAATATCTTGAAAGCAAAAATTTAGGGGTTCTAAAAGGAAGAATTTCTATGAAATAAAGGGGTTTTTATTAATGCAGGCTGGTGCAATTAGCCCCTTCCCTGTCTCCGTGGACAAGATTTTAGACCTTATTTTCTTCATCTGCTACCATGGGTCTCCAAGATTAACAAAAATACCTTCACCTCACTAAACATTCTTGCTAAGTGTAGAGAGGAACAGCTTGGAGAAGGCAGATATACACAGGCCGTATGAAACCCAAAATAAATATGTTCACAATTTCTATAAAATATGTGAAATTGTTTTCCCCAGAAGCACATATTTTCCTGCTGTGACATCACAATAGACATCTTGAATTGGGAATACAAAAATACTCAGGAACTTCTAAATTTTGAACATCTCTTGAGGCTCAATTCACAACAGAAAATTAAAGAAACTTAGGTTTATAGTCCTGCAATATGGGATTTGGGTTTGGTTCAGCATCTTTTTTTAGACAAAAACTACAGATTTATTTTGGAGTTTGATTCCAGTGTCCCTAGCATTTAGAGGAAAGAGAACAGAAAGCTGAGATACAGGGCTTTGACTTTGACCTATGGCTTCTCTCTTTCTATATCTTGCTCTATGCTACACAATCTCAAATAGGGTTTACAGGTTTATGAGCTCAAGTATTAATTTATATTATTCTTTGATGCATGCTTGCCTGTGTCTATCAGCCTATTAAGAAATTAATAGGGTCTCAGTATCTGTCCTTGCTAATTTTAAATGGGAACAAGGACATGCCAAGCCATAATATTGATGCATTTGAAAATATGTTAATTGTCTTTCTCATTATTCAGCCTACTTAGCTACTTTCCAATACTACCTTCCTAAATACAAGTCATGACAGATATTTTAACATTTTAAAAACCATATCTGAGTTCCTTTGAAAAGCCAGAGTTTTTCTACTAATTGAAAAATAAGTTTCATGAGGATGAGGATTTTTGTAGAGAAATCACCAATCAGAAAATGAAGATAATGTACATTTGGTACACACTATTGGCTGTTTTTCAACCTCAGTTACTAACAAAAATTAGCTATCTGAACTCAGCAGAAGTGCTAACTAGCTTTCAGTGCTAGCAGTTCTCAACCTAGACTCAGAACAGCTGCAAAGAGTTCAGTCACACTTCTGTTGCAAAATTTCTGTGGTAAAATGGGAAGTAAGCAAGGGAGTATATTTTTCTCCCTAGCAAGCCTGAGTGATTCCTACTAATGCTAATACAGGCACGCTTGTGCAATAATGCCTCTATATTGCCCTAAAACTGCAAATTATCTTACAGCATATTAGTGTGTATAAGGAAGCATAATGATTGCTAACAGTGATTTAATGCATCATTTTCCATTTTCTCTGTGGAACCTGGAATACTGGAGGGTCCTACTCCACTTTAGGTTTTGGGAGGACATAGAGTGGGGGTTTTTTGAATGTGTAGAGTAATAGCTCTTTTGACATTTAGATATCAAGTTCTCCATTCTGATATTTCATTCATGGGCTGCAATATCTTTTCGACTGCCCAAGATCTTACCCACACACATTTTTAAAAAAAGAGTTCATCTTCAATTGATGAATAGAGATGGCAGCCTTTCAAATAATAAATCAGGAAATGTCTCCCTGATAGCGAACAAAAGCTAGAGTGGCAAGGGGGGTGGGGTGGGGGGTGCATGCACTTGCAAATGTTGATTGTTTTCGCTGCTGGTACTCTTTAAAATGAGTAACAATTATCTTATGGGCTATAATACCTTTATCTCTACTCCTGACCAAGTTTCTGTACCTCACCCTTCTCTAACACTGAAGGAAATGATTTATCCAAGAAGTGCAGATAAATTGCATTTCTTAGCACACGAAACCAGACTCATTTTGCACGTGTTCATGTACGTAATACTCTACATCACAAGCCAAAGACAAAGAAGAATATAAAAGAAATCATCCAAGAAAGAGATGGAAGCAGAGGTTATAGCTTCAGAATTTCAAGAGGAGGGGATTTTGCTCCTGCAAGTTGTGCTCAAAGGAAATCAGTATACGTACCTAGAAATTCTCTGCTACTTGAGCATTTAGGCTTGGATTTTCAAGTGGATATTCTGGCACTCAAATCCTACCAAGATGCATATAAGATATTCAATAGTTTCTCAACAACTCTCTGTTCTGTGAGGGACAAGGAATGTTCTGCAATTCTGTAAAAATACGCCTAGAGTTCAACTTTATTTTTAGGAGAAAACAGAGGCAGAAAATCCACATGTAGAAACACTACGGTCCATGTAGAGGTTTGCATCTTCAGAGCAGTATACGGTACTGCTCTGCAGGAAGAAGAAATTCCTAAAAAGCGGGAGAATAAGAGGGAATTGGCCATTCAAGACTTAAAGCTAGTCCCAAGCTGTGTGTAAAACTAAACACATACTTCATTTTCTCAGCCTGTAAAGGAGAGGTAAAAGAGAAACTCTTGTGACAGGGAATAAATTCCCCATGTATGCCTTACAAAAAAAAAAAAAATTTGCTGAAGTTTGAGGGAGTTTGACACTTTCCATCCTTTAGACAAAAAAAATACAGTGAAAATCAGAACTTCTCACTTGGTAGAGATCAAAATGTTTCTCTCCTCATGCCCCCACTGCAGGCATGAAATAACAGTAAAGGTAAGGTCCCTGGGATACTCATGGGACCAGCTTCCTAAAGCCACATTACGCTGACAGACACACATTTTGCATAAAGTCTTGTCTCCAGTGAAGAAGCGAACGATTTGTCTCTTTTTTCACTGTGGCCAGGTCTTCACATTCTTAATTTTGGAAGTCCCTGGCAAGAACATTTAGTGTTCTGGTTGGTATGTGCTTTAGTCAATTTTTAACCCACAATGACAGATACTTGTGCCAAAGAAAAAGCTGTGGCCACTAACAGCAGTGATTTTGTATTGGGTCCCCCAAAACTGATTCAGCTGCAGTCCAGGCCAGCTGTAATGCCATCAACAGCTACTGAAGGTGAAGGGCTCTGGAGCAGAGGCTTGCGCCGAGGGACCCTTTCTCCAGTGGCAAAACCGCAGCGACGAGGCGGCAAAAAGCGCCGAGAGAGAGAGGAGACCCAGCCCCCTCCCCCAGCGGGAAAGCGGGAAGTGCCAACGAGCGGCAGCTCTGACTCAGCGGGGGCGGAGTCGAGTGTGACAGCGGCCAAACCCCCTCACGGATAAGAGCAGCCCCTGGGGAGCGCGAGCTACCAGAGCCGGCAAACAGAGCCGGCGCAGCAGCCCGTGAGCGGCGCGGCAGTTTGCGCGGCAGTTTGCGCGGCAGTTTGCGCGGCAGTTTGCGCGGCAGTTTGCGCGGGCAGGGCGAGCGGGGAAGGCGACTGGCAGGGTACAGCCGCCCCTTCTGGCAACTCAAGTGGTGGGCATCGCCTATCCAGGAGATATTCTAGCCATGGTTATGACCCGTGGTAAAGCTGTTGCTCGAAGGAGTGTGGGGACCCAGACAGAGCCCCCACGAAAGAACGCAGGTGTCCAGGTCTGTGGCTGCAGGGAGTGCCTGAGCCTGGCGCTCGTACCGGAGGACAGCAGAGACAGCGGCTGTGTTCGGTGCGAGCAGATGAATGATCTGCTCAGCCTGGTGGCAGAGCTGAAGGAGGAAGTGGAGAGGCTGAGGAGCATCCGGGAGTGTGAGAGGGAGATCGACCGGTGGAGCCGCACCCTGCCCTCCCTGAGGCAGCGGCAGCAGGAGGCGGCTCCACAGAAAGCAGAGAACCCCCTACACTCTTGCCACCGAGCAGAAAGAGGGGGCCTAAGAGATGGGGGGGAATGGAAACAGGTCCCTGCTCGGGGGGGCAAGCGAATTTCCCCCCGGCCTCCCTCACCTGCTCAGT
>Ga0065711_1045224_pt1 | contig 13611 bp, 7 predicted proteins | sample Hoacrofraction12_FD_59098 | JGI IMG/M metagenome (GOLD analysis project Ga0065711, IMG submission 59098) | Hoatzin crop microbial communities from Cojedes, Venezuela - Epithelial fraction 12 v2 (version 2) | ecosystem: Host-associated > Birds > Digestive system > Esophagus > Crop | place... | reverse complement strand
TGGTGAAACACTGTCACAGGTTGCCCAGAGGGGTGGTGGAGGCCCCATCCCTGGAAACATTCAAGGCCAGGTTGGACGGGGCTCTGAGCAATCTGGTCTAGTAGATGTCCTTGCTCGCTGCAGGGGGGTTTGGGCTAGATGACCTCTAAAGGTCCCTTCCAACCCAAAGCATTCTGTGATTCCATATAAGGAACCATACGTATTTATATCAACAAAAAAATAGTTGAACATTCAGTTCTCATCTCAGCTTTACCAAATTACTAAAAATGTAACACATGGACAAAAAAACCCCAAAAAGCACATATGGAATCCTGCAGGAATTCAAATGTATTCAAATTTCATCTCCCTGTGATTTTATGATTGCTTTTGAAATGGGCTGCTTTAATTACTCAACATCTGCTACCCAATAACTAAAGGCATTATGTTTCCCTGCGTCATAACAAAAAGATGCCCCATGTTGCTGAACTCAGCACACATGAAGCTAAACAAGGTTAACAACCATGCTGAATCTATAGGATTGAAGGCTTACTCTGGCTTGAAATGCACCTCTACCTTCCGGGCCTTCGAAACAGTTTCTTCATCAATGGGTGGATTAAGATAGTGGATTGATGCTTCATTTTTCTATATACAGAGCTGATTAAATCACTAGCAGCATGTCTGAAAGTCAGCTGTGTTAGTGTCTTCTAAATTTACAGACGTACGAGTTTCCTACACAGAATGCATGTATTTATCTGGCTTGTGGCTGTATTCATTTACACTACACACTTTTCTTTTTTTAGAAGAGCCCCGACCGGGCAAAATTTTGTGCACTTCATTAATTTCATATGCTGTGAATAGTCTTTTGACTTCACTATTCAGTGTCTAGTGTTCATGTCTCTCAAGAATTGGACAATAAATATTAAATTGTATAAATTATCATACATATGTATTGTGATTTTTTCTACAGTAGTTCCTAGCAAATCCACATTTGCCAATAGTCACTTCTAGATTATCATCTAAGGTACAGATTTCTCCTCTGATTGAAAGGAAACTAACTGTAAAATCAAATAATTCTGTATGGGCAAACCTCCCTGTTATCACATATATAGTGAATCACACTAAGTGCTGCTTTGTCTCTGTGGAAAAAAAAAAAGTTTAGCAGAAGTTTAGAGTGAAAGTAAATAGTAATCTATAATTAAAATATATTAAATTATACTAGCACAATCCTGAAACAAAGCAATGTAAAATTTGAGAAATCTATTTGTGTTTTAAATCTTAAAAAAGACCGGCCATGTAAAGGTAAGGAAATACAATCCCTTAAATACATTTTAACTGTCCTGTAGTTCTGTTTGAATGTTCTTGGTTATGCTGTGTTTTCAGTTCCTCAAACTGAGATTAGTTTAAATTGATTTTTTTTGGTCCCTCTTCACTTTACTATGCAGTAAATTACTAATTGTTGTAATTGATGTCATTTGCTACTAATATTGGTTTTGACCCAACATTTCCATTTTTTATTTTGGGGGCTTTCTTTTGTTGTGAAGGTTACATGTGCATACTAAACACAATATAACTGTTTGCCATTTTATCTTGCTTGGGGTGGAATGACACATCCAGAGTTTACTGGTGAAAATGAGCAGGCTTCCCAAAAGCCAGTGTAAAATCGAGAATGCACAGAGAACCGGGAAAAACTACTCAGATTGCACAATGTAATCCTGATTCACCAACCATGCTTAAATTTCTGGCCTTTATGCTTTTGGAGCAATACATGTATAACAAGGTTATACATATAGTAAAATACCTTATGATTTAATATTTCTCATAACATCAAAATTTTATCCCTGCCTCTTCAGAAGGCTGTAGCTGAGACAAACAGTATACAAAAGAAATGCTAATTGAAGTGCCTTTGGGAGGGAAAGAGAATGAAAGAAGCCCTTATTAAATATTAATCATAAGAAACAAGGCAGGAAGATTTCTGAAGGTGGCAGTAAACAGGAGTAGCTTAATTTGGGATGGCATAGGAGACTGATCTGAACTTTCATACAGAGGTCCTTCTCTTTTCAAAAACCACCTTTTTTTAACTCAAGATGGATTTTATTTTTTTGCCCAATTTAAGGAAACTCTGGCTTAATGATAAAGACCCAATTGGGCAGATATAATGCTACACCTATTTTTCACCTCCTTCCTAAGTATTAAGCATAACAATGTGATTTATTATTTTGTCTTTCAGTAAATCTGTTCTGTTACTGCAATTCTCTCTCTTTAGTATACATATTCTTTTATCTTTCACTCATGTGCAGTAGCAAAGATGCCTCTGAACTACCCACACACAGAGAAGTAACCCTCACCCTAGGCTTTGGTGAATTTTAAAAACAAGGCATTGCCATTCTCAGAGCCTTGCTTTCTAACTACTCCTCCCAGCACACACAACAGGTAAAATCAGAAAAGCTGCCTCCAATCAGTTTGAGGTGTCATCAAACCTCTGAAAAGGTAGGCTAAAAGTCAAAATGCCAAGGGCAGACAGGTTAACTGAATATACTCCTACCCTTCTTCATTATAAAAATGTTTGCAATGAATAGTCTATGCTACACGCTGTCAGTGGTCTTCATTCTTCAGCCTCCTTCTTCAGTTCCCTGCTACCTGACAATGGGCTTCACCTAATGGGGCCTTACGTTCCCAAACCCACCACTACTGCCCATGTCCTGGCTCTTCCCGCTTTTTAAAAAGACTCCTGGGAACTCTTAAACCTGATCTCTGAGAATCAGTAAGTTTGCCCTGATAAGTCTGCCAGACACAGGCAGTGCAACCCACTGTTTCCCAGAACAACTTCTATGAAACCAACCAAGCTGTTTGTACTGGAAAAAGATACAACAGTAAAGCATAAGCAAGATGAAATGTAATAAAATAGAAAAAGAAGTCCTCACTTAGTAGATCTGGAAACAATGCAAGGAAATAATAAAAAACGTGGTTTACTTCAGCTCAGTTTCAGCCTCAGTTTTCTATTTCAAATTAGTTTTGTGTTTTGTCTGTGAATAGGAACAGTCACTATAACATCTTTGTCAAATCCTCCTAACTACTGAAACCTAATGGTCAGCTCATATGCCACCTCAAATTAAAGACACGTTCTTCTTTTGAACAGATTTTGTTTTCCCTTCCCCTGGGCCCTTTTTATAACCCAGAGTTGTTAGGATGCAAATTACACTCCAGCAACAGCCCCACCTGTACCCTCTTTATGCTTCCTTACACACCCTATTAATTACCGTAACTGAAATTTATCCTACTATTGTAACTATACAGTGCTCATGAAAAACAACTAATAATACTAAAACCTCCCATTATATTGATTACTCCAATCCTCCCATATACCATATTACCAAATCTCATAATAGCATTAATCTTTCAAGCAGCTAGAGATACTGGCATCGGATGGGGAAAGTGAGATGGGATCCCTGTTTTCTCCCCTCCACGTAGCAGCTATTCTGCAGCCAATCTGCTGGGGCTAGGACCCAGTCCTGGGAGGCCTCCCCCGGCAGTGGACACTACAGTAAAAGTGGAGCATTGGTATCTTCTGTTTTTTAAACCACCTTTTCCGAGCATCCCCTGCTGAAAGAAGGGAGAGTAAGGCCATCCCCAGCCACCCATCCTACTGCTAAAGGCAAAGGGCCACGCTGGGGTAGCATTAGTGCTAACACTCACCCACTTTGGTATTGCGGCTATTTAGAATCACAATGCTGCCACAGAATCAGCATGTTGCCCATCAAAAGAATGAAATGGGATTTAATTAGGTTTAGGGAATCTGCATTTCTCTTTTGAAATGCTGATTTCCACAGGAGTACCTCTTTTGTCTCAGGACTGAGCTGATGGCTCTCTGCACATCCTACCCCGGCCTTCCATGCCCTGCCAGCACAGCAGACCTTACAGTATCCATCATGACTACAGTACAACTTAGAGTTTTCATAACAAATGATACTACATATTCAGAATTTCTAACAGATCTATGCTTTGGGTCATGTTGCAGGATGTATGAAAGGCTGGGTTACAGAATATACCAAAAGATGACTGAAACTAAACCCAGTGCTTTAGTTTCCCCCTCTGTTAGATATTGGATACAGGACTGCCACCTTCACTTTTAGCTACTGTTTTCATTATGGCAAGTTTATCAGTGCACCCTCAAAAAATCACTTCTTCCAAAGCAGCCACTGTTTCCCATTGCTGTGGGTGGCAGTAACTCCACCACTGCTTCAGGAAGGACGCATATCCCTTATTTTTAAGTGGCCAAAGATCCGTTCAGCATGAGTACCTTGTATTTGAAGCAGAATCTCGGCCTCAGATTCACTCCGTTTATTTCCTGACTGGTCAGTTGATTTCCCAATTGCTTGTACATGGGTCTACGCTGATGTGCAGCCTCAGCAAATACTGGAATATGCCATATCAGAGAAGAAAATCTGAGTCCAGGCTAATGTTAAGTGTAGGTGCAAGCACACCTGTTTCACAGTGGGAATGAATGGGATGCAGAAGCCTGCCTGGTACATCTTCTAGTTTGCAATAAAACTATATGACTGATGTCAGCAGGACAAACCATTATTAATAGGGATTTAAGATCTCACAGAACAAAGCTATACAAGATTTAAAGGCAAATGAACTACAGGTCCTCCCCTGACAGCGGCAGAGGCGTACAAAACCGGTGTCAGAAAACAGCGTCCCCACTTACTCACCAGCTTCTGCTTCTATACATGTCATCACTGAGAAGGACAGCTGCAAAATCTCTCAAAATGCTCATTGTTAGTAGTGTGCGTGAATGTGGCCCACCAATAGCACTAAATAGCATATTAATTTAAAAAAGAGAACTTGCAGGAAGCTGCAGGGAGAAAGACAAGGAAGATTTGCCTTCAATCTCCTTGGGCCAGACAAATGATCAAATTTCAGTTAGGAGCAATAAGAAAAGTAATTTTAAAATGCCTCCAAACAGAACAAAGATACAACATTTGATTAGGTTTTAACTTTGTGAGAAATACAATATGCATATATTTAATTTCTAAACTTGAGACAAAGCAGGTCACTGGTAAAAATATCTGGAAGTCCGTTCTGAAATGAAGTTTAATGACAACTAATGATCACATCTATTAGCATGCAGTATCAGAGATGCATTTTGTGCCCAGTAGCAGCTGCTATAGTAATTTTGGAGAAGATCTATTGCATTCTTCATGAATAACAAAGACAATGAAGTCTAAGAGTGAAATTCCGATCAGACTCAGGTGTGAAATGTCTCTGCACTAGCCACATTATGAATTCCTCCTTTTATATATATATATGTATTAATGTTATGCAATTTATCTCACCTCCCAAACCAGACTACTACTCACCATTTCCAAAGGTGCTGTCCAGTCTGTATGATATTCCATAAGAAATGAGCCCCTGGACTTCACTTGGGAAGCTACTCCTAGCCCATTCTACTGTTGCATCCTCTTTCCACTTTTTATACTACGCTTTCTGTATTCCCTTCATAGAATTGCAAAACATCCCTCTTTAGCTGTCTTTTACACCTATAGAATGGGTGTTGTTTCTTGCTGAATTATTACCAGCTTGCTAAATTATTACCAGTTGTGTTCAAACTTGTTCATATGTGACGATTGCTTTATCACTGTCATAGGTCTTCATCTCCTCCTTTTTAACCACTCTCTGTAATTCCTCCTGGTTTTATTGCTTTTCCATGAGCTCCATGAAATGTTTCCACATTTTCTACTTAATCAGTATGTAACTGACATAAACTGTTTATAACTAGACCTCAAACCAAGTAAAACTGCTCCAGGATTCATGAACAAACAGCATTTTGCTTAACAGACTCGGAGGAGGACAAGACAGCCAAACTGACTTTGGTAGTGCTTCAATTTAAAGAGTGAAAGAAACACACAGTCGTGGGTAAAGCATTTCAGAGCCCAAGATTTGCAAACAATTCCTAAATACATCTAAACTCTGAAGAGAATAGGCCTAGCTGCAATTTTCTGTGGATGAGTCTACTCCTTCATAATTCTGTTGTTGTACACCCTCTTCCAAGCATAACACTCTATGAATCCCAGAGTTTTGTCCTTGAGATTTTCAGTTTCATTTCACAAAAAACCCACACCCTGAAAGCTGTGAAGCTTGAGGACTTAGAAGCACTTTGAATCACAGGATCACAGAACCAGTACAAAACCATTTACATTCTCACCACAAAACTGTCTCCATCTATGTGTATCCAGTTATTTAATTTAAAGCATCCAGCTCACACAGTCCTTTTCTTGGACACCACAGTCTGCCCGTACATCCTAAGCAGCAGAATCAGGTATATTCACAGCCATCTGAGTTATATTATACCTCGAGTGGAATTAATTTCTTCAGAGCCATTGCACTTCAAGCTCACAAAATTAATTGCTACAAAGAAAGGTGTCGCCTGATATAATTTAGTCTACTAGAGACATTTGAGTACTGAATATGATGCAACACACCTTTACACTTGTTATTAAATATCTCATTGTAAACAAAATGTCTAGTTTGATAATTAAATTATCACTGAAAAGTAAAGACATTCAAACTGCATTAAAATACCCTGCTGCCGATTATTAATGTTTAGTAAAGAAAACCGATTTTTTTAAGATTTGTTGAATTACTTTCAGCATTTATTCCAAAATATAGAATATTCAGATCAGTCTGAATCCCACTTTTTCACACGATAACAAGGTATCTTCATATAGCAGAAAGGGTTTTAATCTAAGTCATTAATTTAGTAATTCATGCTAAGGTAATTCTCTGCTACTTACTTGCATTGAGCTACTTTTTAAAAAATGCTTGCTCAATGCCCAGCTTTTCCAGAGAGGAGCATTTTTTAAACACTTCTTACTGTATCTGGTTCCTTATATTCAAACTGAGCGTATTTGTGAATGCTGTTGATTACTGAGCACACTGCAGTAAAAGCCAGATCCTGGAGACCAGACACAGATTTACGGTAAGAAAGGAAGGCTGACAGGCTGTTAAAAACTGTCTCCCACCTCTGTTTCCTTAACCCAGTATAACAACCTCCTTCTCAGACCCCGAGGCCGCTTCATCAAAAGCGGGGAGCTGAAGAGATTGTGTGACATGTGAAGAGCCAGGGAAGGTGTGCTCATTCCCATCCGCAGCTTTAGGCTGCAGTCATTTCTGCCTTAGGACCCGGTGAAGGGGAGGGTTCAGATCTTCTTTTTCACTCCAGAGCTGTACATACTCCAGCTGTACGGATAAAATTGATGTGAAACTGCAGTGAGGTGGAGGATGCTCCATGCAATTATCAGGACCCATCACAACTCACTTACTGGCTCTATATACCCATTACTAAATAGTGATGAGTAATAGGAATGATGAATGTTGAATGACTGACTGAAATAAGAATAAATAGACAAGAGAAACAGGTGGTGTCAAAAGCCCAAATTCCCCAGCTATACCTGTGTCAGTGGGATAACTTCAATCTTTGTCTAGCCTGGCCTTACAGATTGAAAACCCACTGCTGTTTGGAGGAACTAGGTGCGCTTCCAGAGCACATCTTCCAGCTCAGTTTTGTCTGAAAGGAATCTAGTTTGCATGCTTCATAAAGCAAGACCAAACACAGTAAATGGATATGATATTTATTGCAAAAGCATATGTCCAGTTTGAACTGAAATCCTAATGTAGTTATAGTCACTGAAGAGTCAAGGTTGGATGTTTCACTCAGCAATAATAGTAGAAAAGCAGCTATTATGTCTATGAGCGTCATTTTTTTTTTTCATTATTTTTGTTTTTCTTGCCTCACATGATAACATTTCTTAGCAGAGCATTATTCAGCTCAAAGGGAACAAGCTCTGGGAACATTTGGCTAAAATCACAACAGACAAGCACTTGCAGATCCCCAAGCTGCTTAAAGAAAACAGTCACACTTTTTCATAGTCCTGTGAAAGGACCACAGGCATCAAATTCAGAATAATGTTGTTAGTCCTTTTGGGGTTTGTCTGCCAGCTACTTGAGCTCCTTGCTTCTGGGGACCTATTTTACCTGTTTCAAGTGCAGGACACAGTCTCTGGTTTTCCCCCACCTTACCTTCCCTTGCCTGAGGTATCTTCCCTTTATGCTCATGCTATTCAGTCTCAGCAGTTGCTGAACTTTCTGTTCTGATTCAGATGCAGCTCAAGGCCAAGTATGGGTAACGCAAAAGACTGCTCATGCCCCATCACCACACCAGCGAGCAAGCTACATTTCTTCTGCATAAATATAAAAAACAGTCTCAAGTATCTGACTTTTACAGAATGCCAAAAGTCATCTCCAGTATTCTGCTTGTTTTTTAGAGACAGTTGGGAGCTATGGGAACATGGAGGAAGATGATCTTCACTTATGATCCCTGTACTTTTACACTCTAGGAGAGTGGAATGAAAAGCTGTGAATTTTATGTTTAACATGGTTATAAATGATGCCTTGGGCACTCACGTGAAGAGAAGAGCTCTTTGCTTCAGTTCCTGTATAGAACTAAATGTGTGGGAGTTTACCTCAGTGATAAGCAATGAGAGTTAGAGCAAATGTTCATTAAAATGAAGATTCAAGAGTGAGTAAAAAACCCAGACCTAATCACACTGAAAAAAATTACATGAAACTTGCCAGTTCATTTGTGTGATGTGACTCTATTTCAGAGCCTCCCTTATTCAGGTAGTTTGGTGCTAATGCAATAACAAAGAACTGCCAAAAATCTGTTTGCAAAGGGGTTTCTAAAACTATTGCATCAGTTCTTTTCTTATACTCTTCCACACAACAGTATGGAGATTTCTGGGGACTGCTGAAACTTGAGAGATCTTCACCGCAAGGTTTGGTTCCCGTTTGAGTAGTAAATTGAAAAATTCCTCAGATTACTACCAACTGCACCAGGGATTCAAACAATGCCAGAAAACTAAAAACAGAGCCCCAAAAATGTGGTTACGTATTTCAAAGGAAGGTAAATACCATTCTGCAAACAGAAAAATGACCCACTATCTCATGTGACTATGAGTCAACACCATCTCGTTGCTCTAGCCAGGCCCATGTGACTAACAGCAGCATTCATTACTCCAGATTTTGGCTAAAAATGAGACACTAATTTTCAAAGTAACTTGTGTTAAATTCTATGGCTCATGTAGGTACATAAGAGGCCACACGTAATAATGACCACAGTCCTTACCTGTTTTCAAATATATTAGTTTATACATATATTAAACTCAGACTAAATTAATTATGTTTCTGAAGGTTTATTCTCTACACCTTCTGCATTTCAGTTAAGAAGTTATAATAAGTTGTATGCAATATATGCCTGTATATTCTATTAGGACAGTCACTTTATGATTACTATCATGTAAAATTGCATTTTTCCTAAAGACAAGTAAGCAGAACAGGGAGCTTTTCCTCTGAAACTTTTAGCTATACAGAAAAGACAAAAGTAATTTAACATTACTAAGTACCTTCTTTATCATCATGACGTTTGATTGCATCCTGTATCATATCAGCAAGATTAAAATGAATTCGATGATTCTTTCCATGTTTCAGCTTTTTCACGTAGCCCTCCCGTTTCTGGAAAGCTTTTTCTCGTTCGTAATACGCCTTTATTTGGTCACAGCGCATCCGCTTCACCAGCCGCTGCCGCTGGCCGAGAGGGAGGGACTCCAGCAAGCACTGCTCAATTTCCATCTCATGGGACCGAAAGACATTACATAGCTGGAAACAGCCTGTAAGAAATTAAAGACAAACACATTTAGATCATGCAACAGTGTGTTTTCAAATGTGCCATGAAACTTCCACCAATTTTCTTGTCGTCCTTTCTAACCATGTGTAAGTCTATCACGTGGGCTCCTCCTGCTCGACCAATGCTGACTATAGACAGTATATATCATTATCATTTACTTTTTGGAAACAACACATAATTTAATCCGTTAAATCACTAATGCATTTTTTAAAAGCTAACTCAGTTCATGTAAACAAACGTGAATAGAAAGAAGTCTAAAAGTTCAAATGTGAGATGGAAAAAATATCTAAATAATGCAATATCATTCAAGTGGCTCACATTCGCTTGCAAACAAGAGACAATTATGCAGAGAAACGCCAGTCTGAGGCCCAGGCTTCCTTTTTACTCATTTTCATCTTGCTTTAGGTTAGCAAATTCCTGTTATTCACTGGTAAGAAAAATCATCATATTATAATCATAATGAGTTCATTAGCATGCAGTGGGTACTCAGGCAACTATCTATGAAAAACATCAAAGTCATTTCAGATTCCTAACTATGTGTATGATTTTTTTCTTTTTTGCATTGTACAGAGCCATCCAAACTGACTCTTCTAATGAAACTGTCAGATACTGAAATCTTCGTGTGGAAACCAATCATAAATGTGTCTTTGATTCAGTTAATCCTAATATACATAGCATTACCTTTAAATTAGATTCCTCTTTTGTTGTTACCATTAAATCCGCTATTTTTACTGACATTGCAATAACAATGATGTTCTTTTCCAGTATGTTCTCTTTTCCACTGAGAGTGGAGACTGTAAGACACTACTCGCTGCTAGACGCTTTTCAGGGGACAGTTCTATTCCAAAAGGAGACTAGTGGATTGTCAGATAATTTTATTTCCCAAGTCCTTGGCTGCATCTCCACATCTTCCACATTAACGACCTACACACTAACCTACCCTAAGATCATTTAATGTGGTGGCTGGAGACCACCCAGTCACTTCTGATTCTTATGTTCTACTTTGTACACATGCTTAAATTTTCTTCATAGGGGAGCTAGATGCCCGAATTTATAATTTCTAAGGACTGTCAGCAGCCCAGATGACAGAGGTTTTTTCTCCTTAGTTTGACCGAAGAGCTCTTGAAGGGGATGTAGACTCAAGTCACCGTGGGCAGTTAAGAAATACCAAAATTGAGCATTACTGTAACACTTTAATTAGGACTACTTTTGTCTACTCATTTGCTAAATCTGTGATTACACCATCAAAAGATCCCTACCTCATTCAGGGCATTAGCTGAGTAGTGCTGACTAAATAACCACTTTGTTTTCTCCTTGTTGCTTGCCATATGTCTAAGCTAGTGAATACCATTCAAACCCCGCTCTGAAGGAATAATTAATGATTTCCTGACAAAGCTCACATCATCACAGCACATAAATTCTTCACAAATATTAATTTATTTTCATTCAAAAAAGAAGGACAAAAGGGCATTCTTATCTACATTCTCTAGTGAAGAACAGAAAGACAATGATTTTCTTTTTAAATCACTAATTTTGGGTGTCCAATTCAAGAATTCTGTACTCTTTTCTTGAAGATTTTTTTGTTTTGCTTTAAAGGCATAGTATTGTATAAACTATTATGTATCATAATACAACAATACAATACCACCAAAGTGATAGTCCTAGGTCTGCATGTCAATCACTCTATAAACTATATTACTTTATATATTTGTTATATTACGTTATATATTATATATTGTATTTTATTATATATTCTAATATATATGACATGTACTTACCATGATCAGAACCTAACGTCTCAAACCAGGCTTCCTAAAATTGAGGAGCATACATTTATGCAAAAAGTGCCCAGAGTGCCTTGTTGAGGCATGACACAAGCAGACATAGAATACAATTCTACAGGTCAAGTTCAGTCAATTTATTTTAACATAGGCAACCCTGTCCCTCTATAATTTTTTGTTCCTTTCTTAGTATACTCCTCTAGTTAAAAGAAAATGAGTTGTCAAACTAAAAAATTGGAAACAAGTATTGGCTTGCATTAAGCCAAAATGCAAACACTTTCTTTTTGCATGTCAAAAGCCAACAGCTCTTTCTATATAAGTCAAAATTTTCCATTTGACCTCAAATCATACGTTTCATTTCTGAGCACATGTCGGAAAAGACAAGGAAACGAAAGGGTAGCTCTGTCAAGCTGCAGCAGATGTAACTTTATTCCCCGCTTCCATCCCAGCGTTCAGAGCACTCCATCAAACCAAAGGTCTGCACTCAGACCAATCCTCAGCCCGAGACAGTACGCGACTGCATCTCCTTTCTGTCATGACAGGACTGGGGAATGAGCAACCTTCAAATCTGCCCTATTAGAATTGTTCTGCTTTGCATAAAATATTTCAGTGCCCATGCCTTAAGCCTACACAACATTTTTGGCTTGTAAGACTACCAAGTTCACTCCCTAACACTTCTAAACCCGGGTACAGTGCCTGCCAGCCAGTCTCACAGCCCCAGAGGGAAAACCAGCTTGCTGTGTTAAACCTGGGTTGACAACGCAGCTGAGAGTCCAGCTGCACAGGGGTTTTGCTTCTGCTCTGTTCCTTCCTTCTCTTTTATGCAGGGAAGAAGGAGCAGCCATGCGCTTGGGCTCTGACAGGCTACAACTGGGTTGCTGTCTGTATCTGGAGAACTCAACTGAGGCTGAGAATTGTTGCTGCTGTTCTAGTTTTCTGTAAATTGGCACTATTTGCTGACAACAGATTAACGGTATCTTTGCTTTTCCTCAGTTTAGCTTCTGCGTATCCACTACTCTTAGGAGGAACTGGTAGTGTTCGCTGAGACTGGTGCAAGCTGTGAGACACTTCTGCTGTTACAGTGCTCTGCTCCTCCCAGGTGGGAAATCAAACAGATTAGCTTAATGTCTTGCCCAAACCAAGCACAGCAAAGATGAGCTCATACAGCCATACTCCAGTCTCAGGAAGGATGTGGCTGGCTTACTGTTCTCTCCATCTCCACTGGGATGACTTTCAGCCTGCATGAGTGCCCGTCTATTTGCCCCACAAAGAACAGTGCTTGACTGCCAGAACTGGCCTCATATAGTGGTTTCCAGCGGTGGCCAGAGTCAAACAATTCAGGCAGACTGAGAAGAGGACTCATTCCACTTGGGCACTGGTCTCAGCTGAGAATTAATGAGTTGCAGATGGGATTTTTCTCTCAGCACATCTGGAAGCTGATATATCCCAGACAAGATCAGTTGTGACTGTGGATATTATACCTGCAGGTCAGCATCCTCGTTAGGTTAAGCCTGGATTAAGCAACATAGTATAGATGCCAACAAAGAAAACTCTCTGACTTAATCTTTCAGATGCTCATCTTCAAGGCATGCAATGTGCAGTCCCAGCTTTAGAACCAGGCAGATCTCCACTCTGACTGTGATGGCCTACTGAACATGGGGAACCACCGATGGCACAAGAGGCAGAGCTTCCTGGCTAACACTGAGAGGGATGGACTCAAACCCAGGAGGGTTATAGACAAGCTTCTGGAGGAAATTCTGGGGACTGCTTAGTGAGACTTTGAGCACGGGGTCCAGAAGAGGCCACGAAGATGATCTGAGGGCTGGAGCACCTATGAGGAAAGGCTGAGAGAATTGGGGCTGTTCAGCCTGGAGAAGAAAAGGCTCTGAGGAGACCTTATTGCAGCTTTCCAGTACTGAAAAGGGGTTTATAAAAAACATGGGGCAGGCTTTTCAGCAGGGCCTGTTGTGATAGGACAAGGGGTAATGGTTTCAAACTAAAAGAGGGTAGATTTGGACTAAATATAAGGAAGAATTTTTTTATAATGAGGGTGGTGAAACTCTGGAGCCTGTTGCCCACAGAGGTGGTGGATGCCCCATCCCCAGAAAC
>Ga0065711_1045223_pt1 | contig 13612 bp, 7 predicted proteins | sample Hoacrofraction12_FD_59098 | JGI IMG/M metagenome (GOLD analysis project Ga0065711, IMG submission 59098) | Hoatzin crop microbial communities from Cojedes, Venezuela - Epithelial fraction 12 v2 (version 2) | ecosystem: Host-associated > Birds > Digestive system > Esophagus > Crop | place... | reverse complement strand
GGTGCCCAGTGACAGGACAAGGGGCAATGGGCACAAACTGAGGCACAGGAAGTTCCGTCTGAACATGAGGAAGAACTTCTTCCCTCTGAGGGTGACAGAGCACTGGCACAGGCTGTCCAGGGAGGTGGTGGGGTCTCCTTCTCTGGAGATATTCAAGACCCGCCTGGACAAGATCCTGTGCAGCCTACTGTAGGTGACCCTGCTTCAGCGGGAGGGTTGGACTAGATGACCCGCAGAGTTCCCTTCCAACCCCTACCATTCTGTGATTCTGTAATGCTTATAGTGCATGTTCAGTTTTTCTTAGATTAGTGATAGTAAAAATAGGTAATGGAACCTAAATAATAAGGTATCCCTAATTAATAGGCAGAAAATAAATAGGACTACAGTTTAACTGGCAACATACGCTTCTGCCTATGCCACATGTAAGAAATACCAGAGTTGATCAAAAATTCAAAAAGAGGAGATAGACTTATTATCCATTCTCCCAGTTCCAAGTCCTCCAAATAACAAATAGTAATACCACCGATAGAATTCAAAATCCAAAGTCATAAAGGTAAAAAATTAAAGGCCAGAGATTGATAAACCAATGTTGACAGAAAAGATGCAATTTACATTAGTTGTAGATGTGCAAACAACTGCCATGAAGTATCAGCTAGCATAAAGTGCAATAGCATTATCATTATTTTTTTTTTCTTTCAGATCTCAGTGGCACATCATAGGGAACACAGTTTAGGAATCTTAATCTTTGAAGAAAAAGATGGAGCCATAATTCAGGCTAAGTTGTCACATAAAAAAGGACACACATCTGTTCTCAGTTTACAAAAAACAGTTTGTTAGCAAACATTCTAACTGACAGTGACGGAAGTAAATCTGAGATAAAAGAACTTAAAGAATAAACAGCAGGAAGAAACTAATTAAAATGTTATCTCACCTACACATTTAGCAGCAATTAATGCTGTATGAAGTAAACTGATTAAATGTATCATTCCTTCAGATTACTTTTTTTTAAGATAATATATAGCAACCAAGCTGTTTATAGATACAACTCTACTCATCTACAGAGAGTGTACTCTCCTAACGTATGGCATATTCCGGATATTCACAGATAAGTACGTATACGTACACATAGCCATAAACACAATAGTACCTAATTTCCTACTTAAAAAACATTTCTTTTTTTGTACATTTTACATTAGAACTCTTGAATTGATGCTTCACGTAAAGATGCTATACACACATACACCCACACCCCGACCCTATCTACAAACACACATGGATATGTAACATTATTCAAAGGTTCATTACACTTTAAGAGAAAACTGTATTTCTGATGTCACCTATAATTGAAGCATATTAAATCAATACGTGAAAATGGCATATTTAATCTTACAGTATTAACTTTCACTTATCATTCCTTGAAACAATGATGAACCTAATACACTTTCCCGAGAGTGAATGGTTCTTTTGATTGTCTCTTGATTGTTTTGGTTTGGTCTCACTAACTGGAATTAACAAAGAAAACATCAAAACAAAATGCAGAAGGAGGAGTTTTTATAAAAATGTAACTTATTTTCATTTGTCCTATGTTAATAACATAATGCAATAATAAATTGGTAAATAACCGAAAAGTATCCAGGTATTTGAAATTGCAGATATCAGTTCGTAAATAAGGATGCCAAATTCTTTTTATGACTCCAGAAAATAGATCATTAAAATACGTGAAAGGAAGAGGAAAATGTATTATTGTTATATACTCAACTTGCTTTCAGACTGTGTCACTTCCATTTTCTATAACATTTTGCTTGCTTAGCTCACTAGTGTAAGACATAAATAGAAGGAACGCAGCTCTACGTCTAAGCAAATATAGATTATTTCCATTTAACACACAGAAGGAACTTGAATTTCACTGTTTAGCAAGATGAAGTATTCTTAGAGCTTATGCATCTTTCGCTGATGGTAACCAGAAAAGTCTTACTGTTTATAAAATGGCAATTCCACCATACAGGAATAACAGCATTCATCACTGGAAAAACACGTATTATTCCCATGTCTCCTCATAACACTTCAATGTTTTTCTCTTCTATACGCTACAACAATATAGAGTAATCAAGCAGTCTATTGTGACAGAAACACTGATATTCCATTTATAACTTTGTATTATAATTCCAGTTTGGTTTTGCATAACATACAAGACAATAGATAAACAAGTGAGTCTGTTAACAACTAAATATTCATATATAACCAGAAGAATAAATAATCTTCCTTTATTTAGGATTCATCTAAATTCTTTCAAAGTCTTTTAAAAATAAACCAGAACAAACCCTTCAAGGAGCCACTCCACTTGACTAGAAATCTTGCAGATATGTTGCATTTCTGTTAGACCAGAGGTGATGAAGATGATGAAAATTCTGCCTATTTCATAGCCCACTCTTTTGGAAGGGCAGATAATATTTTGGATTAGTACCTATCTCCCAAAACAGCGTGGTCTAAAAGGTTAAATTCACCAGTAAGTCCTTTCAAAATCAAACCACATCTGACTTGCCAAAATAGTATTTGGAAACTAGAACACTGAATGAGTTCAGCTCAGCAGTGAAAGCAGTCAAGTCAGAGAAGAAATTATATGGGCAACAAAATGTTCATTTGGCCTGCATGGAGCTACATAATCCCACCACTTTTCTACCTTCATTGCACTCTACCTTGTCTGACATCTACACTTCTTAATGGAGTTATAATTACTTTTTAACTGTAATTCTGTATTAGACTACAAAGTCATGAAAAAAATTATACCCAGATGCCAGAATTGTTCAGATAAAAGAAAGTAGCCTGCCAATTTTTAACTTATTTTCATAATACTTGAGATATTTTTTTTAAACTTTCTGAATATTTGAAACAGCTTTTTAATAACAAGCAGTAATTTTACTTTTTTGGGAGAAAAATGTTCATTTCTCTTGCATCAAGATGCAAATGCAAGAACCTTATGATTTCTGATTCAAAATACATCATTAAAAATTGGAGTATTTCTGTCATCATTTCCAATCTCCAACTGACTCATTTCAATTTTATGTTGGGTATGATGACTATCTGGACATCTATGAGAGAATAAAATTGAATCCAAGAGCCTGATTGCACTCACTGCACAGCAAGATTGAGGAGATGTAAAATTTAGGATGCACTAAATACTGAAGTTCTATATTCATGTGTACATAAATTACTTCAGGACACCTTGCTTTCTATAACAAGTATGTTATTTTTCATATACCCTTAATATGCTTAAATTTAATATGCAGACAGGCACTCTTATTTATGAAAAGTCTGCAGATCTCAAAATTTTGGCTGTATTGTAAGCACAACTGTGAAAAATACTCCTAATCCCGAGAACATTTTCAAAAGTACAATAACGTCTCCCATTCATCTCTGGGGAAGTTCAAAGACCTTTCTAACGTTCTTCCACCACCACCCCTCCTTCCCCCTCAATAACCACATTCTCAAGAATGTTAATTGGGCCAGCATTCTCCCAGCAGCAGGGACCTCACTCACATTGTGAATCAACAACTTCTAGGCAGCATATTCAAGATGAGGTCTTTTTGTTTCTTTTCTCCTACTGTAGAATTCAAATTTTTAGAAATACTAATAGCTATCATATACACTAAGGACAGAAGAGAGCAAGAGTGTAATCCCACCTTGCAAAACAGTCTTGATTTATCAAGCTTTTATGTTCAACAAGAACAAAAAACATTCATCGGGCTAAACTACAGGACGATGAAAAAAAAATGTGTCAAGTTTTGAACAATCATAGATAATGTTCTGAAAAGCAATGCATTTCATTTGAAGATACTGCTCTGAGATCTTTTAATTCATTGTCTTATTTTAAGTCTTCAGAGAGAACCGAGTTGTATACCCTTTTTTTTTAAGTAAATATGCAGGATAAAACCCTCTTCCATCAGATGAAGGCAAAGATTTACAAATATTCAGATTATACAGGAGGTGGTTTCTTAACTGCAAAGCCGCACACTATTCTGTGTTTCACAAAGGTGATTCAGTGTTTCCTTTTGCTGTATAAAAGGGACACAAATGTTCTCGGCTTAAGCTTCTGCTATAGAGAAGGTTTCACCATAAACAGTATAGCTTCTCTTTTTTTCTTCTGTGCTTAAACTGACTAAAAAACGATTTATGAGGGCAACAGGTTAGTTCGCTGTGTCTCTCGCAAAACATATAATAACAAATCACACAGCACTAACAATGAACTTATTTTAAAATATTCTTTAGATTGAATAATTTGATGTTTCTGCAATGAATTTTAGCAAAACTACGAAGTACCACCATGTTTGGGTTTTAAGGCTGTTTGACCTGTTTCTATACTTGTGAGAACAGCATTACTTTACTGTTGCCATTATAGATTCATTTTTATAGGCAAAAAGTATGTGGGAAAAGTAAGTATAGAAAGTTTAAAAACACCATAATGAATTTTATTTTTTTTAAACTATGATTGACACAAAGAAATAAAGGAAAAGAGGAAAAATATGCATGTAGCAACTGAAGAGAAGAATTGTTGCTCTACACAAACCTGCAAATTCTGCAAAATATTTTTGATACTGACCTTCAGCACTAGTGCTTTAGTCCTGCTCCTCTAATGAAAAGATAATTCACTGATAATCAAATAACGGATTTGTATTAGTGAAAGTATTCAACTATTTTCCAGTAGTTTTGTGAGGGCTGTGGCAACAAAGTCCAACTGTTTTCAAGTGGTAAGTAAAGAAGGATTTCAAATTCAGTTTCTTTAGACTGCAAACCAATACGCTAATCACTATCGCATTGTTTCGAGTGTTAGTGATATATATCTGTGAGCATTAAATATAATTTGCACACCCATATCTGTGACTCTTATGTATGTTTTGTATTCACTTAGTATACTCAAACACAAAAATACTATTTGTAAAATATATACAGGCACCAAATTCCCTTGGAGGCTGAAGTTCTAAAAGAATCCAAAGAACAGCAGGAAAACTTAATCTTATAAAGTACAAAAAAATAATATTTTAATTGTTTTTTTGAAATAGGTAGTTTGTTATTATTTGAAATTATATTTATATTTGCACGCAGCCTCTGATACTGGAAATTGCCACTAAAATCTTAGAAGTTAACTATATGGAAATGGTAACTCCAGCCTAATACCTTAGGTATTATATATTCACTTGTAAATATTTCTTAACACTGCCATGCAAATTAAAACATAGGATAACAATCCACAGTGGCATCTAACAAATCTTACTTGTCTTGAATTTTTAAGTGGCTGCCCATTATCAGACTTTTTAATATAGCTCGGCCACGATTAAGTTTCTCAAACATGGACTTCTACGTTATCAAGTAAATCAAAGTACATTTTCCATAATAACACTCTTTAACAGAGTTAACCCTTCTAGGTAGATTAAAGCTAGTGCTGTCATGCCTACCAGAGCAAAAATTATTGGTTTAGATCTGTAATTAGTTAAAGCTTCCTGTTTAGAGACTACCATGCACTCTCTTTTCAAGACTACTTCTGCACTTCTCTAGCCCTAACTTGTATAAAGTAATAATACTTGTTTAGAATTATAGAAGTGATTTAAAAAGTCATTTTAGTTGTCTTCAACTTCCAAAATACCTCTATACAGTTGGACTTTACAATAGCATGCTGTGGATAATAAAACGACTCGTGATCAAAGCAACTCATTGTGTTCTAACCCCCGAAGGTATATCCCAAAGCACTGTATTCAAATTTCTGGATAATCACTGCAGAATTTTTGAATAATTCAGCTTCTCTAAAATTTTTGAATGAAGTTTTCCACCTCTGAGAGTCATGTATTTTCTAAAGTAAAAGCATCCTAAGGCACCATATTCATGTGTGTAATTCCCAAAGACAACTGAATAGCTACTGTACTAATGGAAACAAAAGCTAAATCTTACCTGAGATAATTCACTAGTATCCACAAGTCCATTGTTGTCTGAATCAAAGTAATTAAACATTTGATCTACAAGAAGTTTCTTTAAAGCCATTTTCTCACCAACAGTTTTATCTTTTGATTGTGCAATGTATCTCCGATTTTGTAGATCCAGTAACATATTTTTCACTTTGGTATATTCAGTAGGTTTACATTTATCCCCTGAAAAGAAAATACACAACACAAGATTATTCTGAAGTTGATGTCTTATCGAGAGTTTAAAAGTAAATTTAAAAAAAAAAAAAGGAAAAGCAGAAAGTATTAACTTCCTATAATAATACCAATAGAGTTGCTTTATGAGGCAAGGAATTAGTTCTGTAGTAGTGTGATCCATATTATTTCCTACCTGGTCTTCAGATTAAGGCCAAAAAATTATCGCGTTTCTAAATACTTTCTTTACGCAAAATTTTCTGTGTGTGGAAACTAAAGAAAGTTTTAACAGTTTTCAAGCCTGCAGTTTTTTCATTTAGATCATTCTGGAAAGGTGAATCTATCTGAAGATTTTTTAAAATGCTGCCTTTGGTCAAGCATTTCATATAAACATTTGTAAAATGAATATTGCAATGTATTATATGCAGTAAATCTGCAAATATAATAGAAAATGATACATTATAAAGAATCTAATTCATAATCATATTTGACTTCAGAAAGTAGAAATTGCACTTGAGTGCTCATGAGCTAGCTCTACGTTTTCATTTACTAGACATACCAAACTTATTTGAACAAGACAAGGTGGGATTGCCAGAGGAAGAGAAATGATACCTTTGACAAGATCTAGTTTATTCTTTTCATTATCAAGTCTTCTATAAAGCTTAAAACTACAGCAAATGTCCTACATATAGTGATTACAGTCACTACTTATTCTAAACCAAAGTACGTCTAGTATCCTCTTGTATCAGTTGTTGTACACTTTGAACAGAGAAACACTTTAGAAGTTCTTGTTTTTATTAAGGTAACCTTAAAATTTTTTTGATAAGTTGAAGTATGTAAATGTGGAGCAGCAAAATACCATGTATTCATTGCATATATATATTTATGGTTAGCTACTACTCAAGTTAACCTTAAGTAGTGAAATTCAAGGCTAGAGCAACACACTGATTAGCAAAGTAAGCTATGTTCCGTTCTGTTTAGATGCTATGATGATGATACAAGCAATACAGAGAAACAATTATTTACCACAAAGAAGCTGCTTAGGCAGTTGCTTTATTTTGCAAGTGGACCCCATTCAAGAAATGTCTCATTTACATGTATGAGACTGGAGTTTACTATTTTGGTGTACTTAATGCCATACATGTTATAATGGTGACTGTACCACTATGTACACCTCCAACACCATTTCATAAGTTAGAGAGAGAAAAAGCTGCTAGATGCTTCTCAGTATCCTAGTGAGATACGGCTCTAGAAAAGGACTTCTACAATAGAAGTTAAATTGTGGAAGCAGACAAATTGCTTTTAGGAATCAGAAACACTCTAGCATTATTTTTTTTCTTCTAAAAGCCACTGCTTGTTATGCAGCTGCCTGAAAATTCCAACTGTAGTAACAGAAACAAACAAAACCAAGCTGTATTTAACGGACAGCCTAAGCTACACATAGTGTTTGCATATTTGCCCTAAATTGCCAGAGGCATGGAGATTGAGGACATACAGTCTGGAAGAGTTGAGTTCTAGGTGAGTGCATTTCAAGCACCTAACATAGAAATACTCAGCAGGGAAACATGTTTATTCCTTAGCCATTCTGGAGCTGCAGTTAGCAAACATTTCCATCCAAATGGAGGAAGGCTCCAGGTGGTGGGGAGGGAAGAGAGCACTTAACTTCAACATACTCTAATTCATTTGGGTGAACTCCAAGAGACTGGGCCAGGAAAACAAGTATCATCTTTGTCTCCCCTAGATAACTGTTCTGGCTGCGGTATCCTCAGGGAGACAGAGTACGGTTTCACTCTGGTGCAGCTGAAGTCTAACACCATTTCACCTATACTCCTGGCAGGGGAGGAAAGACAAATTCTATTTTTTAGATACTATACTGCTCAGACCTAGTTACCACGTCCAGATTTTTAAGCCCTGTAAATTACTTTTGATCAAATAGTTCTCTTCCTGCAATTCTAAAACTGCAAAGAGGTATTTCTACCTTAGAGGTACACAACATAAGTTGTTCATTTCTTAATAATATCTGTCAAATCCTGGATTTGTCACGGTATCTTTGATGAGTCACTTTACGTCTGAGTTAGACAAAGAAATGGAAAATTAACAAAAAAGTCACACTGAATTTTTTTTTCCTTGAGTCACAAGACAGAGTCTCTCACTTTAATGATTGATCAAGAATTGAGTATAAGTTCTTAACTCTACAAAGACAATAATGATGTTGATGTTCAATGCAATATTAAATATTATTTTTTTATGAAATATGGACAACTTTTGCATGGGTTGCACAAAGATTTCCACATAAGAGATTATACAAAGCAGTGTAAATTTAAATAAATAAAATAAAATTTATGTATCACATGATCATGAAAAGTATTGTAAGAATTATCGGCTTTTCCTACTTTTAACCCAAAAGAGAGTTCATTTATAAATTAAGAATAGAAGGTCGTTAAACTTTTAGTAAAACTCTCTGCCTAGTAAAGCTACCACAATATCAATGTCAATAAAATATCTTAAGTTACACTGCATCAGTATATGTATTCTTTATACTATCTCATGAACAAAAGAACATAGCTTCCTAACAATGTGTTGCTAAAATCTCATATAGGTGTTCTGCACGAAGACAATTTTTATCTTTCCTGCTTCTGTGATATCCTTTGGAAATATTTTCAACCTGAAAAGCAGCTCAAACTTATGAATAGGTTGTATTAACTCATAACAGAAAATATTAATGTCTCTAATATTAATGAAAACAGAATTAAGGAAAGATGATGTTATTTAATTATGCAAAAAGTAGCGTTTTATAGATACTGAAACATTAATCACAATGGGAGCCTGTTGAAAACCAGCTGCAATATAAGGTGAATACAGTTCACAAAGCAATTTCATGTCTCTACAACCCATCTTCAGCAGAGGATTATTTTATACTTAACAATGGTGTTAAAGTCTATCCTCTTTATGGAGTTTTTTGCACCACGTCTGTAAGATAATAGCTGTAATTTGCTGTCAGTGTGTGCCTGCTCACTCTGCAGATCAAGCTGAGTTAGTCTCAGCCATGATCGTCGGTTGGCTTCTAGTGTATATTTTTTATGTTCGTTAGAGCCCAGACTGATTCTTCTAGTGCTTCGCTAACTTGTTTGAAAGCTAGACCTCATGATGAAAGTACCACTAACAGCTTTTGGAAAAATCACTGCTGGCTATCGCTTATAGTTTGAAAGAGATGCTATTTTGTTTCTCACTTATCTAAATAGGTTAGTCTGACCCCTACAACAGATACCTGTTCCAACAGTAGCTTCATACTCACTGCAACCACACTGTGCCTTGGTTCTCTCTAGTACGGAAGTAGTATTCCCCTATCCCCTTTTCTCTAACGGATGCCAAAGTCATCGCACATGAGCACATGCTTTGCATATAAGGAGGAAAGGACAATACTTGAGCATTTAAGCTCATTGGCAGTACTCTACTTACCCTGAAATTAACTTAAAAAAACAAAAAAAATAATATTACAAATAAATGCTTTGGTTTCTGGTGCCCTAGAATTTGGGGGTTTTTTAGTGATTGTTGATGACGCATCATAGTAACTAATGCTAAGATATCCTGAATTCTTTTTCCTTCAAACACAGTGCAACATTTATCCATCTGACAAATCTTGGGGCGAGTGCAGATGTTCAGTGGTCTGGGTAGACACAAGATACATGCTGTGCATGATGAATGGTTGGTTACCTTTCCTGTTCTCCTGTCTTGTCACACTGCTTGAGAATATCAAACTTTCATACTTGTGATAAAAGGTAGGTGATGTTCTTAGCTATTATAAATAAAAGCAAGCATAGCTAAGTTGTTTCAGAAACTGGTGACAAGAAAGTGTTTTTTTTTTAACTGCATCAAATAAAAAAAGAGATAGTAGGGAGAAAACTATTGTCTACTCCTTATAGTACATATATTTACATAAACACAGATAATTTACACTCTTCAAAAAGAGCCTGAACACTCTACAGCAATTGTACCCCGAAGTCTACATACAGTTTTCTCCTACTACTGCTTTAGTTTTCATTATGTCCATCAAAGTAATCTGTTGTAACAGAATTATTATATTTTGATCTAACACCCACCTTTTAAATGTTACTATGCATTCTAACAACAGATTTCAGGCTGGTGACAGATGAACCATCAGTTTATGATCAAAGCTAATTACAGTTGTGGTAAAACAGGTTTACACAGCTATACCACACTAAAACATTTTCACTTTATACATAATTCAAAGCAGTCTTTACACCAAAGACTCCACAGACTTGAACATAAGGACAAACCTGTTGGATGGATGCAACTGACAGATAAGGGGATCACAAGGAAACAATGAGGCACTGCTAATCAACACAATGCACAGCTTCATTAACAGATCACCCTCTGATGTCACTCTCATGACTGCCTTTTACTGTAATATTCAAGGAAATGTGAAGCAGATGTTTAAATTACATGAACAAGGCTCTGTTTACATGAGACATCCCCCAGGCTTGAGTAGTAGCACAGAGAAGAATTTAAACTTGCTTTATTTATGTCCGAATTTAGTAAGCATTACTTGTGAAATAGTTGTCCAATGACACACAAATGGTGAGTGGGGATTAGAAGTATGACAGCCTTTATAGTGAGGAATAGTAATTTATGCTTAACATAACTGAGAAAGACAAACTACTAGGAATATACAAATATTACTTCTGAAAAGACTTATGAAATTTTACATAATTATCTACATACATGAAAGAGTAATCTACACATTGTGCATAACTTACTAGCTTCATTCAATTTTTTAGTACCTTTTTTTTTATTTGTAAACCAGGCTTCCTACACAAATAAATAGTTAATTTCTGAAAAATTACTAGAAAGCAGTAACAGCATATTCTGTGTTTTCTTGTTCTTTTTTTGTTTGTTTCATTCATGGAAAGGACTAATTCTAATACAGAGCAGATTTTGTCAAAAAAAAGAAAATGACACAAAAAAACCTCTGCTATTATTAATTTTACAAGTGTTCTGACATCCTCCTTGCAATCCAAGAAGGTGTGCAGAAACCTTAAAGAGACAAAGTAAACACACGGAAATCCAAGTGCCGTTCTCCAGTCCCATGCCCTGTAATTTCTGAAATAGTGCTAGTCCTAGGGTTTTTACTTCATTCAAACTCAAAAATGGTAGAAAAGTGGAAACACTTGACTGTTTCCTTCCATTTGGTAGAACACAGTTTTGCAGTTGTATCTCCGTTACCTAGGAAACTGCTGCAAGTTAGATTTTGAGTGCTATTGTCTTCCTAGACAGTACTGAATAGGCAATATTTGCTCAGAACACAGAAAAATCCCTCTTATTTGACAATTTTTTCTGTAATTTGCAAAAGAAAGATGTATATAAAAAATAACCAGTTATTTATGAAAATCTGCCAAATGAATATACACATTATTCCTAACACCTGTAGAAAAATATTAAAGAATCAGCTAAGATAATAGTTTAGGAGTCACTCCTTCATCCAAATTCAAATTTTTGTGTTACATAGTCTTTGGAAAAATACTGGTATACATAGAGAAGGAAAGAAAGAACATATAAATTCAAAAATGCAATAAAGACAAACCATCAGATTTCTGTTCTCAGTTCTTCCACCACTTTTACGGTTAATACATGTATTTTAACCTTTTCTTGCCTTATCATCTCCATCTATACATCAGGAATAACTCTTCTATCAGAGAGCTATTGAATCGCGAATATTCACGGAGTGTCCATCTCCATGGAAGTCATCAGCTACTGAGATACAATTAGATTTTAAGGTATTTTATAATTTCGAGCTGAGCTGTATCCACATAGCACAAATGGTTTGCACAAAGCCATTTTTCCTTCAAAATTAAAATAACCTCAAATCTACAAGAAGTGGCAACTAGTTTTCAGTGGACCATACTGCATATGAATAATTTTAAGTATTCCAAAAACAACATAAACAGATTTTTTTAAATGGAATAGACCTGATAAGCAGCAAGCCTATTGTTAATCTTCTACATGCATTTTGAATGTATTCAGAATAATCTAATCAACAATTCCCTGCAAAATTACAGATTAAATATTCCATGGAGCAAAAATGAGAAATTAATCCAAGAAAACATGCACATACACATATACAAATTTATACAGCTATGCACATACGTGTTCATATGCATATATACAACCCCATACACAGGATGAAAAAGTCACTAGAGAAATGGTCTTATACCAATTCATATCACTTCAATTTCAAACATAACACAAGAGACAACTTGAAGGTCTTCATACTTTCAGCTGTTTTTCAAGATTCAGTCTCTATAGATGAGGCATGAAAGCTGTAATCTTACTTATCACATAATTATAGAACAGCTTTTGATGGAAGGGACCTTTAAAGGTCATCTGATGCAACCCCAGTGCCATGGACAGGGACATCTTTTACTAGATCAGGTTGCTCAGAGCCCCATCCAGCCTAACCCTGAATGTTTCCAGGGATGGGACATCTACCACCTCTCTGGGCAACCTGTTCCAGTGTTTCACCGCCCTCATGGTAAAAAATTTCTTCCTTATATCTAGTCTAAATCTAACCTCTTTCAGCTTAAAGTCATCATCCCTTGTCCTATCACTACATGCCCTTGTACAAAGTCCCTCTCCAGCTATCCCATAGGCCCCCTTCAGGCACTGGAAGGTTGCAGTGAGGTCTCCCTGCAGCATTCTCTGCTGCAGGTTGAACAGCCCCAACTCTCTCAGCCTTTCCTCATAGGAGAGGTACTCTAGCCCTCAAATCATCTTTGTGGCTCTCCTCTGGACCTGCTTCAACAGCTCCATGACTTTCCTGGGCTGAGGGCTCCAGAGCTGGATGCAGGACTCCAGGTGGGGTCTCACCAGAGTGGAGTAGAAGGGCAGAATCACCTCCCTCGACCTGCTGGCCGTGCTGCTTTTGATCCAGCCTAGGATATGGTTGGCCTTCTGGGCTGCAAGCGCATGCTGCTGTGTCATGTTGAGTTTCTTGTCAACCAGTACCCCCAAGTCCTTCTCCTCAGGGCTGCTCTCAATCCATTCTCCGCCGAGCCTGTATTTGTGCTTGGGATTGCCTTGACACATGTGCAGGACCTTGCACTTGGCATTGTTGAACCTCATGAGGTTCACACAGGCCCACCTCTCAAGCTTGTCCAGGTCCCTCTGGAAGGCATCCCATCCCTCCAGTGTGTTGACTGCACTGCTTAGCTTGGTATAATCAGCAAACTTGCTGAGGGTGCATTCAATCCCACTGTCCATGTTGCCAACAAAGATGCTAAACAGCACCAGTCCCAGTACTAACCCCTGAGAAAAACCACTCATCACTGGTCTCCACTTGGGCATCAAGCCATTGACCACTACCTTCTGGATGCGACCATCCAACCAATTCCTCATCCATCGAACAGTCCACCCGTCAAATCCATATCTCTCCAATTTACAGAGAAGGATGTTGTGGGGGACCATGTCAA
>Ga0065711_1011884_pt1 | contig 13612 bp, 7 predicted proteins | sample Hoacrofraction12_FD_59098 | JGI IMG/M metagenome (GOLD analysis project Ga0065711, IMG submission 59098) | Hoatzin crop microbial communities from Cojedes, Venezuela - Epithelial fraction 12 v2 (version 2) | ecosystem: Host-associated > Birds > Digestive system > Esophagus > Crop | place... | reverse complement strand
CTTGTCCAGGCGGGTCTTGAATATCTCCAGAGAAGGAGAATCCACAACCTCCCTGGGCAGCCTGTTCCAGTGCTCCGTCACCCTCAGAGTGAAGAAGCTCTTCCTCATGTTCAGGTGGAACATCCTATGCTTCAGTTTGTGCCCGTTGCCCCTTGTCCTGTCGCTGGGCACCACTGAAAAGAGTCTGGCCCCATCCTCTCGACATCTACCCTTCAGATACTTATAAGCATCTCCTCTCAGCCTTCTCTTCTTCAGGTTAAACAAGCCCAGCTCCCTCAGCCTTTCCTCTTAGGAGAGATGCTCCAGTCCCCTCATCATCCTTGTAGCCCTCTGCTGGACTCTCTCCAGTAGTTCCTCATCTTTCTTGAACTGGGGAGCCTAGAACTGAACACAGTACTCCAGATGAGGCCTCACTAGGGCAGAATAGAGGGGGAGGAGAACCTCCCTGTATGTTTGTCGCTGAATTTGTTCAGAGTGTGAATGTCACCCAGAGTTATCCAGGCCAGGATGTGTGGAGTGAGTACATCCTCAGCCCAACACAGAGGATGACAACTAAGCAATTAACAGAAGAATTTCAGAGAGCGCAACAGGCTTGAACTAGCTTCAACACACGTGTTACTTTCTAGCAATTGGGTATGCCCAGCATCATGATAGTGAGCAAATTATAGAGACAGGTAATGGGAATCACATTGTAATTGAGCTATGTATTATAATTGCTTTATTTGTTTTATTTTGTTAAGTGTAACTGGCATGGTTTAGCCTGGATGAATGCCAAGTGCCCACCAAAGCCACTCTATCACTCCCCCTCTTCATCTGGACAGGGGAGAAAAAATATGATGAAAGGCTTCTGGGTCAAGATAAGGACCGGGAGAGATCACTCACCAATTACCATCATGGGCAAAACAGGTTGAACTTGGGGAAAAAGTTTAATTCATAAAATCATAGAATCATAGAACCATAGAATCATAGAATTGTAAGGGTTGGAAGGGACATTAAAGTTCATCTGGTTCCAACCCCCCTGCCATGAGCAGGGACACCTTCCCCTAGACCAGGTTGCTCAGAGCTCCATCCAGCCTGGCCTTGAACACTGCCAGGGAGGGGGTATGCACAGCTTCTCTGGGCAGCCTGTTCCAGTGTTTCACCACACTCATGGTAAAGAATTTCTTCCTAATATCTAATCTAAATCATCACCAAACAAATAGAGTAGCATAATGAGAAATAAAACTAAATCTTAAAAACACCTTCCTCCCACCCTTCCCTTCTTCCCAGGCTTAACTTCACACCTGGTTTTCTCTGTCTCCTGCCCCCAAGTGGTCCAGGGGAAAGAGGAATGGGAGTTGTGGTCAATTCATCACACATCGTCTGTGCCACTTCTTCCTCCCTGAGAGGAGGACTCATGACTCTCTTTCCCTGCTCCAGCGTGCAGTCTCTCCCATGGGAGACAGTTCTCTATGAGCTGCTCCAGCGTGGGTCCTGCCCATGGGGTGCAGCCCTTCAGGAACAGGCTGCTCCAGCATGGTCCCACCATGGGGCCACAAGCCCTGCCAGCAAACCTGCTTCAGCGTGGGCTCCACTTTCCACAGGTCCACAGGTCCTGCCAGGAGCCTGCTGCAGCATGGGCTCTCCATGGGGTCACTGCCTGCTTTTGGTATCCACCTGCTGCTGCGTGGGGTCTTCCACAGGCCGTAGATGGATATCTGCTCCACCATGGATCTCCATGGGCTGCAGGGTGACAGCCGGCCTCACCACGGTCTTCTCCATGAACTGCAGGGGAATCTCTGCTCTTGCACCTGGAGTACCTCCTACCCCTCCTTCTCCACTGACCTTGGTGTCCACAGAGTTGTTTCTCTCACATTGTCTCACTCCTCTCTCTTGAATCCTGTCCCACAACAGGTTTTTCCCCTTCTTGAATACGTTATCCCAGAGGCACTACCACCATCACTGATGGGCTCAGCCTGGCCAGTGACAGGTCCGTTTTGGAGCCGGCTGGCATTGGCTCTATCAAACATGGGGAAAGCTTCTAGCAGCTGCTCACAGAAGTCACCCCTATAGCCCCCCCACTACCAAAACCTTGCCATGTAAACCCACAACAGTAACTTACATTTGTATTGAGTTTTCGGTACATTTTGTATCGTTCTGCTAAATCAGAAATCCTGTGTAACATCAAATATCTTCAAACAAGTAAATTTGATATGAAACATTGTACCCGCTGCATGTGGAATATCTAAAAGAACCTGGCCAGAGGGTGTGGGACTCTGGCACAGTTCCACAGGAATTCTGAAGGTCGATATTTCTGACGGCTGACATTTGATAAGCGCAATGTTCATAAGGCTCTGTAACCTTAATTTATTAACAGGAACGCTTAATATTAATGTCTTTTTAATAAAGATTTATCTAAGGGCTAATGAATAGAAAGATATCTAATTAATCATATTAATGTATATAGAAAGGGAAAGAAATTGAATTTATATCTACACATTGAAATAGTCTCTCTCAGCAGAGCCCTGTATTTAACTGATGAATTCCTTATTTTATTAGTTCTTTCCTGATATTCCTGCTCAAAAGGGGATACATAAACATGCATATAGGACAAAGAAGACTGAGAAAAACCCTAGGAAATTCTTGTCCAGTTACTGTTTCAGCTAAGCTTCTACATGAGGCTTTGCAGTTCTTGTGGGATCAGCTCTGCAAATAAATGTCTTCCTTTGTAATGACATCTTTTTAACACTGAGCTACAGTTACACTCCGCGCATTTTCTTGTGGGAGCAACCTTTCTCACTTCTTTGTATACCTTACTTTTACACACTGAAATCTTTGTGGAAGACATATTGTTCAATTTTAACCTGGAAAGAAGACAGGTAGCAGCAAACATGACTCTCTCCTAGCAGCTGTGTTTTTAACATTTAGACAGAACTGTATTTTCTCAGTCTTGTAGATTGGATGGGGAGCTATTAAAAAAAAGAATTATTTCTGATCCTCACTTATGGCAGTATGAGTTAATCCATCTCTATGAATAATAAGGCAAAGAATTCATGCAACTGTACTGTGTCTTGTTTCTTTATTAAAGATAGGAATTTGAATTAAGGTATCCGTCTTCTTACACAGTTCAGAGTACTCTCACAGAACTAAGAAGAAATAAACTGTGTTTCGAATTTGTAGCGTGGTTATGATGCAGCACACTATACATTTATCTCTGCAGATTCTGAATCCAGGTTTCCAACACCAAAGTAAATTTTTTTAATGTTTCTGAACAAAACTTTTGAAGTCCTGTGACTTCCTAGCATTTCACTGGATATGCTGTCATTAAGTGTGTCATTATAAGTACGATAGCATAACAGACTACTCATATTTTTTTTCAAAGTTCTCAAGGAGAAAGAAAAATCCTAAAACTGAAGTGCATTTACAAGACTTGTGAAAGCTCCCACAGAAGCATAAGTATATACATAAAGTTTATAAGTTCCTATACCTATAATACTTATTAATTCCTTATTTGTCTTAGACGAATTTCATAATAAAGTGTTTTGAAGAAACTCTGGACATTTGACAGATATTTCCAACAAGTTGGGAAAAACGGAGATGAAACAAGAACAGAGGTTAAAAAGAGAAAACAAAAATATTAAAAAAACCTAAAGGAGTTCTTCCTAGGGTTACAGAACATTATTTGATCACCACTAATCATGTGGTCTCTCTGTGTAGTGTTTTCTGCATATATCCTCTGCTCAGTAACTCACACAACATTTATTCAAGCAAATAAGATGTTCTACATGTCCAAGTATGCCCAGAACCTTGAAGAATCTGGATCTTTATATTCATAGTGTTCTAGGGCTTGTTCAACAAACTCGGACTATTTAATCAACGAACTAATATAAATTATTTTAGGTACTTAAAAATACCTAAACAAGCACTGTGTCATCTCTTTATGATTGTTAGAATTATTATATTTCCAATATGTTCAATAAAGTATGAGCATGCAGGTATATATCGACATCTCAGGTTTTGTTTTGTGTTGTCTTGTTTTAATTCACCTAGTTTGCCAAAATCGATCACATGAACAAACTTTATTTTGCCTCTTTACAGGGAAGTCTTCCAGAATTAAATAATATTTTTCGTTTTAAACACAGGCGAGCTCAAAATCACACAGGAAAGTTCATGCAGTGACTGAGTGTTATGCTGACTTTTTTTTCTTCCAGGACACTATCATTCCTTCGAGGCTTTGGTTGTGCTTCACAGTCATTGCCCTGAGTAATGAGTGACAAGGTATTAAGACCATTCAAAAGAAGCTACAGAAAATTTTGAGAAGTTGGGCCAGTAATGGACAAAGACCACTCGTAAATGGCTTATATAACATGAAAGACAAACAAATGTTGTGCTATGTAAGCACAACTTTTTTATGAAAAGGAAAAATGCAATTAACTTTTATTATAAGAACAAGTTAAATTGGATTTCTGAGTTCTGGAGCACTTTTAAGGCAAAAGGTGGATTTGCAGAGTTTTGTTTTTTTCATTTACCTACTCTTTCACAGCTATAGCAGGTGAGTTTCACTAGCTTTAATACTATTCCAGTACAACTTGCTGTAATCAGTGTTTACTTTCAGAAGCAGTAATTCTGATAGATTTGATCTAAATTTTACACAAGTTTTATACAAATTTTATATAAATCACAGAACAAAAGAGATGATAGAGTAATTACATGGTTTTTAAAGTCAAGCCAGCTTTAGCACTTGAGCAACAGACAATAACAAGAACAACAAAAACCAGAAGAAGAAGGAGAAGAAGAAAAAGAATAAGGAAAAATGAGCAGCCTAGAGCAGAATAATCATAGTGAACAATAAATTCATTGCTTTAAGTGGAAAAGAAAGGTCCCGGAGAAACAGCTGTGGCTATGTTTACAGCTTGTTCAGTGAGCAGGACTGAGCAGGTTTCTAGGCTCATGCCACAGGTAGTCAGTCATTCCTTTGTTATGTTCACTTTTGTCCTCAGAGGGAAAGGCAAGGCAGATAACAAGGCACCCAGGACAGAAAGTGAGGAGACAGATAGAGCTTAGGGCTGACTTTGTTCCTTCATTTGTATTTTTAGCTTTGTCCCCTCTAGTGAGATGTGATTCTTCTGCCTGAGTAGGTCTGGGTGTTTCCCTCAAGTTGAATATTGGGGAATAGACTGCTAGCTGGAAAGCAGGACTGTGGGACCTTGGATCTTCATTGCAGGATCCATGCAATTCACTGAGGATGGGTGCCCCAAATTCCTCAGGGTCACAGTGTGTGATGAATCTGCCTGCAGCTTTCTTGGGGATATGAAGTCATAGCCACTGAAAGGATGCCTGGAAATTTAAAATCAGCCTTTTAATAGAGATGCTCAATATTTCCTCTACTAATGCAAGTACTGCACAGTGCTTCTGATGCTATTTTACATCTCTGCTGGACTGCTTTTCTGGGTGGCTTAAGGAGTATATGGAAGAATTATTTCACTGTTTCTTGGGAGGAAACAACATAGTGCATTAGAGGGAAAAGATATGTCAATAAATTCTGCTTTAGGTGAGAATCTCGGAATAAACATTAAATAAAGTAAAAAAAAAAAGGCAAAAGATAAGTAAAATAATTATTTCTGATATCTAGAGTCATGTCAGCAAGCAATTCCAAAAATTGGCTTGTGATCTGTATTTAGTTAGGCTATCAAACAAAATGGTTTTGAATAAACATGTTATTTCTCAAATTATACATATTTTACAGTAAATCAGATTATAGGATGACTATATGTGTTTTAAAAGCCTGGTGCTGATGTTTTTTCCAACCTAAAATTTACACTGGGGTACTTGAACATATTTTGGTATTCAGCTTTCAAAATCTAGTTTAGTGGTCAGTGGCATGCAAAACCAGCTGAAGTGTAACTAATGATAAAAAAAATCTGAAGTTAAAACAGGTGAAATCATATTACAAATTAAGTATTTTATTAAATGTGAGCACTTTGACATTAGAACAGGTAGTCCAACATTTATATGTTTTTTTAAGAAAGGTAATACAGCCTTTCTTCACAAGGGTGGATAAATTCATTTTTTTAAATATGCCATAGATAGATTAGACACTGGGATAGAAAAATATAATCAACAGTGTGGAAATGAAAGTAGAAATTTTGATATTTGCAAAAGATTTTCACTAAACCAATTTTTGACCAAGCAGTAACTTTGATAACTGTGAACGGATACGAGAATTATAAACTTTTGGAAAAACAGAAAATATTTTCATTAATATTTCTGAATAGTGAGTTCTCAGAATAATTAAGATGGGTAGAAAATTTAGGAAGAACAAATGCATGTATGTCCAGATTTACTTTTACTTCAGGTCCCTCTTGATGAATTCCAGAATTCGTATAAACTGTACTTGATCAGTTGCTACTCCATAGGAAAGGCAAGAAAGACATTGCCTGGTAGTTACTGGCTGATACCACCTGTACACTTTGCAATAATCCAATATTCTTCAAAGCCTTAAAATTCACACTAGCCCCAGGGATTAAGCTATATAAGTAACTTTCAGATAGGTAGAATTAACTCATGATATTCTGATGGCTCAGATGTTGTGCAGTCTTTTGAGAGGGAAAGGACCCTCTCATATAATTATTTTCCTTTGCAAAAGATCACACTGATATATATACATGATTTTCAGGAAGGAAAAACACGATACTTCTGATAAAATCAACCTCTAAATCAACTTTTGGTCTTTCACAGTCAACGTATAAGATCCTTTCTAAGTTCTGTTGAACTTTTTCTGAGATGAGTCAGCTGAAATTCACAGCCAATGTACATAAATCCTTCTTTTATATAGTTTGAATTATATAGTTTTCTTTTAGAAATGCTTGCTGATGTTTCCAGGAGCACCCATAAATTTTTCAGCTATAAAGCAAGGAACTTTTCTTCACAGCGAGTACAACATACTATTCTAATATTATCACTTCATACCTGATCTAATTAAATTCCATAATATAATACTTAAGTTACAGCTCCAGAACCCCTCATCTAGAGTACTAACATAAAATCTATCCTATGGGGTTATGATGTTCATTATTACAGTTGACTGGAAACTTAAACAGAATGTATTTTGAAGAGTAATGCTTCAACAGAATGGGAACATTTTTAGTGTTGATTCTGTTGACTGTTGCAATGCAATGGTTTACTAGTCCTGAGAAATGACAGAATAGGTCTCCAACAGATCTAATCAGATACATCAGAAGAAAAGATTAAGAAAAACAGATTCGGAAAGTAAAACTGAAATAATTTATTTTCTGTTACAAGGGGAAAAATTATCTTTCAACACTGTTTTGCTTTACAAAACCCTGTAAAACCTTTTGTCTTCATTCCAAGAAAGAACACAAACAAATGTCAAAACCATGGAAGATGTAAACTTTCTGTCAGCTCCATTCACAGCTCCTGTGCAATAAGGATGATTAGCAAGCTCCAGACTTAACAGTTTTTAATTATAGATGATAGCTAGTTAAAACTGGTGTATGTTGGAGGGGCATGGCAGATATTGATGTTTATTAAATCTTCCAGTATTATATTTTCGAACTTTGGAAATCTGCAGTTTTTCTTGCCAGCCTGGCTATTCTGAAACTGGTGATACCTCCAGAATATAACAGCCTTCTTGCTTTTTCACTGGAGACCTCAATACTTTGAAAGTCTTGGACAGCTCCACTGTTATGAGGATCATAAAACTGTTGTGCACCAAAAACCAGTCAGTCCTGGAAGTCCTAGGCTGAACGTGAAGGCGTTCAAGCTTCTCAATAGTTTTCCATAACTTCTAGAATCATAAAGGGGAAATTCTTGCTTCTGACCTTCTGGTCAACCCTAACCGCTGAAGCTAAACCGCAGATTTCAAGCAAATTGGAGGCAGGTAATGCACCACAGCATTGAGACTTGCATGGTGCTTGACATCTTTTCAAACTGTTTATGACTTTGTATCCTTAGTTAGTACCAATAGGAGAGGATTTGTGCAGTGAAACAATTGCTGCTGAGGATCCCACACCTTTTTGTATTAACATCAAAGGCAGCTACTTTGAGTTACTTCTAGTCTGATCTGTGGGCTGATACTTAATAAGGCCTGGTGTGCATAGATGCACTCCTGGAATGCATCTTCTGGCTTTGTTCTCTTCATAAAGAATTTAGTTCATGCACTCCAAGCATCTCTGTCTTATGAATCAAAGATTGCTGTGAATCAAAAAGACGACTACGGATTCAGTTTAAGAGCACATTTTGAGCCTAGATAAAGCCTATCAGAGGTGCACACTGGTTGCCACAGGTCTTAAAATAGTCAACTGTATTTAAAAGTTCTAGGAAATAATAATAATAAAAAAATTTAGGCTTTATATAAGGCAGAAATTTAGACTAGATATAAGGAAGAAATTTTTTACCATGAGGGTCGTGAAACACTGACACAGGTTGCCCAGAGAGGTAGTGGAGGCCCCATCCCTGGAAACATTTAAGGCCAAGTTGGACGGTGCTCAGAGCAACATGGTCTAGTTGAAAATATCCCTGCTCACTGCAGGGGGGTTAGACTAGAAGACCTCTAAAGGTTCCTTCCAGCCCAAGGCATTCTATGATTCTGTGATTCTATGAGAATATTTATCCCTTTATTGAAAATAGATATGCAAATAAAATCAGATCAGTAGCATTTCATCATACACATAACTCATATGTGCACTGAAGAAGACCTGGAGACTTTAAATATTTCTATATTATACAGTTATTTTATAAGACCAACAAAAACTACCCATTTAGAGTAATTTATTTTTGAATTCAGATCATGATATGACTTAATGTGATTTACAAGGACTTTTCTGTAATATATAGGGTAAGTAACTAAGATATACAAGTTAGGAGGCAACTCCAACTTTTCATTCAACAAAATGCTTGACTGTTTCCTCAGACAGCAGGATCTGTTCCCCGTAGTGCAGGGAAAGAAGGGAACTGAGTCTCTTAATGTACCACTTCACAGAGCACCATCTCACTACTACATTTATCTGGATGCTTTGAGGTGCAACAATCAATGACCTACCCCATCTCTGGAGATGCTGGGAATTACTCATGAGACAATCCATCCCTGACATTACAGCTGGAATTTGGGCTGAATTCTGTTCCAATCTGAATGTCAAGATTTGTTGCAATGTCTTTTTTCTTGTTAACTTACCAAATATAAACCAAGTTTTTTAAAAATCTTTATCTCAAACACATTTCTTGAATAAGATTCTCTATAAATCAGATGAAGATTTAGTCTTGATTATTTCTATTTAAACAGTGTTTTAAGATAACAGATTAACCTGTCAGTAAGTTACACCTAATTCAGTTTGCTACTTCAAATACTTATTTCAAGAAATTGTGCTTAAATGCTTGTAAGAATATGTATTTGCTGACTTGTTTTTCTCTTCTCCTTATTAATTGTTCACGAGCTAATCTTATAGTTTGACAAGACTAGTTCATGATTTCTTACTTCAATACCTGTGAAAGTAATAGAATCAGTCGTCCTAGAAAATTTTATTAATGAAATGAAGCAGGTAATTGGAAAAAATCAGCACAGATTTACCAAGAGGAAATCATGCCAGGCTAATCTGATCACCTTGTACAGTGAAATAAGATCTGTTGACATGGGGAGAGCAGTGCACGTTGGTTACCTGGACATCACAAAAGCATTCGACACTGTTTCCCACAGCCTTCTGGACAAAGTGGCAAGATGCAGATTTGATGTCTGGTCTGTGACATGGGCAGGAAACTGGCTAACTGGTCACACTCAGATGGTGGTGATCAATGTTTTTTATTAAGACTGGCATCCTGTTTTAATTCTTGTTTTGATTTTATTTAAATGTTTAAATAATGAGTGCATGAAACAGAAATACAAAACTAACATGCACTATTTCTCTGGAGAGTCAGCAAGAGTGTTTAAGCTCTTTAAATGCTCTGTGGACTCTTCTGGTATGTGAGAAAGCATGAAAGTATGATTATCAGGTAAAAAGATTTATTGCTGTAAATTTTAGGGAAATGTGTTTTGGTAAATACAGACGAAACAAACTAAATACCCTGAAAATAACATCAGCACAGCATGGACTGCCATATACTATAAGATGAACTATTCTAGATATGGAAATAACTATTGAAAATTCAATTTCAAATGGTAAGAACGTTAATGGACCACTGTGTATACCTCTACTCATTACTAATCACTCTCTCAACGTCCCCCATCGTCTCTCTCTCAGACACACTTCTAGATTTTTAAGTTTTCTTGGACAGAGTATACAAAATGGACAGTTATGCAGTAATACTTACCATAAATTCTCTCCCATCCTGTCACAATTTGCAGGTTCAGAATTTCCTATGTCCAGATACTGTATTTTTGACATAAGATTAGTGGGTCAGTGGATTATATTCAGGAATTTTCCAGTTACTTTTTAATTTCATGCACATTTTTACTATGCAAATTATCCTCTAGCAGTAAGTTCCACAACTACAAGAACTTTGACTTCTTTTGAACTTGCCTTGTTGTTATTGAATCTGTTTTCCCCTTACGTGGGGAAATGTGCCAGCTTATCTTCAACACACACCAACGACACCAAAGAATCCCTTTATTTAGTCCTTCAGTTGTGTCCTTTCCTATTCCATAATTTAGAGCCTTTTTACTTACTCTTTTTTGCAATGATGATCATAGACAAGTGAAACTATGAAATCAGGGCAGAGTAAAGATTATGACATGATTAGCCCACCCAGACATCCTTCTGAAAGAGATATGGTCAATCTCTGTAACTACTGGGAATTTAAATACCAGAGAAAGACAGATTTGCTACATAAAAGAGTGGATGTGAACTATAAACATGAATAGCTGGAAAAAAAAAAAAAAATATTTCTTACCATGACAGCTTTTTGAAAGGATCTTCCAATCAGAGAAGATACAAATAACGAAAAAACAAAAAACCAAACATATTTAAAAACAAAAATCAATATGATTTTTAAGGGGATAATACGGTGTAGTGCCTAAAGTAAGAGAGGAGTCAAAATATTCTTATAAATAAACATAGAGCCATAAAAATGATCAGAGGGCTGGAACACCTCTCCTGTGAGGAAAGGCTGAGAGAGCTGGGTTTGTTCAACCTGGAGGAGAGAAGGCTTCAGGGACACCTTATTGTAACCTTTCAGTACTTAAAGGGGCTTGTAAGAAAGATGTGGATAAGCTTTTCAGCAAGACCTGTTGCAATACAACAAGGGTTGATGGTTTTGAACTAAAAGAGGGCAGATTATAGACTGGATATAAGGAAGAAATTTTTTACGCTGAGGGGTGAAACACTGGAACAAGTTGCAGTGAGAGGTGAGAGGTGGTAGATACCCCATCCCTGGAAACACTCAAGGTGATGTTGGATGGGGCTCTGAGCAACCAGATGTAGTTGCTCATTGCAGGGGAGTTGGACTAGATGACCATTAAAGGTCCCTTCCAACCCAAACCATTCTATGGTTCTATGATTCTATAATATTCTACCTCTACATTGCAGTCATCTAAATATTTCCAGTTGGGGATTATTTTGCTATGTTAAATTGATATAACCTGCATTAATAATGTTGTTATTACTGTTACTACAATTTGGGAACTCTTATGAGCATTAAACTCCAGTAAATAGAAAGAAAAAAAAAGTAAGGAAAACAAAGTGATAAAAGGTGTTCTTGAATTTTATGCAAGACATAAAAAAGATCAAAAAGTACTTAATGTCTGTATTTTGATTGCTCCAATATCCTCAGATTTAGTCCAAACGTAGTCTTGGTTTTGGGGAGAGGAAAATTCAGCTCTGGTTTATAACCTTCACTGCCAACTTTGAGCCTGAAGGAAATTTTTACAGCTGAGTTATAAACTCCTAAATATCAGCATTTATAATGACGAGGCTGACAGACCTTTAATTTCAACACTAGCTAGTGTCAGTATAATAATTTTAAAAAGATAATAATTTCTATGAGGTCAAATCCAAGTTAAAAAAGTGTGCCTGGATATTGCTAGCCCACAAGCACACATATATCCTTAATTGCACCCTCACCTAATTTACGACTGCCTAAAAAATATAATGTTTTGATTTTTTAACTATATCATTATTCCCAAATATTTCCACGTCCTGACATTTTCTGGCCAGACTATAGTCAAAATCCTGAATGTGTTTTTTATGCAGTCTTGACTGCTTGGTTTTGGATCTCCAACTGTTTTTTCTTCTGCTTCCTCTCTGTATAAAAAGAGCATATGGTAATTTATTGAGTAATTTAGAGTTATAAAACATGTAAGTCACACACACATTTAGTCATAAAAACACCCTCTTCTTTACTACATCATGCGGCATAATATTCTTGATGTTATTGCCATTTTTTTCCTCCTACAGCTCCCACAGAACGTTCTTGTCCCTCCCTCATTTCATCACCTCCAGGGTAGCTAGCCTGAAAGCATCTTGGGTGAGGCAATGCCCTGTCTGGCTTTTGAAGAACTGTAATGCTGTTCTGAATGCTAGCAGAATAACAAATATAACTCTTACTAATAACCTCTAGACTTTGGAGACCCAGACATGCCCCCACCCCCAAGAGCCAAAAAAGACTTCCTCATTGTCCCTAAACATAGGAAATCTTCTCTGTCTACAAAATCAAATCTTAGACCTACTCTCCTCTTTGAGTGTCTTTGTGCATTGTACTAGGGAATAGAGTACTTCTTAAGGAGACCCAGCATACTCATTAAGAATGACATTTCTTTGATTACGGACTGCCTTGGTGCTACCTGTCTTAGCTATGAATAGGTAAAATGCAAAAAGGCAAAATAAAAATGTTTATTTTATTATGAATATCTACACAAAGAAGCTTCACATGCTGATGAAAGGCATATGAGTAAACGAAATAAAACCTCTCCTAGTCCATGTATGCAAAGAACTTACCTAAAATATGCATTCCTCTGCATGTATCCAGCTGCCTTGTCGTAAACAACTTCCTCGTCTCTGTAGTCAAGGACTCTATCTCACTCCACATTTCAAGTTGTATTTATCAAAGGACATGAACAACATTAATATTGAAGTAGACCAGAGAGTGAGTTTTATCATCTGACATGTGTTCATAGAATCACAGAATCACAGAATGGTAGGGGTTGGAAGGGATCTCCGTCCAACCCCCCTGCCGAAGCAGGGTCACCTAGAGCAGGCTGCACAGGACCTTGTCCAGGCAGGTTTTGAATATCTCCAGAGAAGCAGAATCCACAACCTCTATGGACAACCTGTTCCAGTCCTTCGTCACCCTCAGAGGGAAGAAGTTCTTCCTCATCTTCAGATGGAACTTCGTCTGCTTCAGTTTGTGCCTGTTGCCCCTTGTCCTGTCGCTGGGCACCACTGAAAAGAGTTTGGCCTATCCTCCTGACACCCACCCTTAGGATATTTAGAAGCATTTAGAAGATCCTCTCTCAGCCTTCTCTTCTTCAGGCTGAACAAGCTCAGCTCCCTCAGCCTTTCCTCATAGGAGAGGTGCTCCAGTCCCCTCATCATCCTCGTAGCCCTCCGCTGGACTCTCTCCAGTAGTTCCTCATCTTTCTTGAAGTGGGAAGCCCAGAACTGGACACGGTACTCCAGATGGGGCC
>Ga0065711_1045222_pt1 | contig 13614 bp, 9 predicted proteins | sample Hoacrofraction12_FD_59098 | JGI IMG/M metagenome (GOLD analysis project Ga0065711, IMG submission 59098) | Hoatzin crop microbial communities from Cojedes, Venezuela - Epithelial fraction 12 v2 (version 2) | ecosystem: Host-associated > Birds > Digestive system > Esophagus > Crop | place... | reverse complement strand
AGACTGGGCCCAGTACTGACCCCTGAGGGACACCACTTGTCACCAGCCTCCAACTAGACTCAGCGCCGCTGATGACAACCCTCTGAGTTCTGCCATTCAGCCAGTTCTCTATCCACTTCACCGACCAAGACACAGCCAAGACAGCTGACCTGAACTGACCTAAACTATATTCCACCCTTTATAACATCATGCCCAGCAATAAAACTTGTTGGGGAGTCTTTCCAAGGTAGCCATTGCTCAAAGAATGGTTGGGCGTCAGTCTGCTGGTGGGAGGTAGTGAGTGATTGCTTTGCATCACTTGCTTGCCCCTCCCCCCCACCTCTTTTTCCTTCTACCCCTCCTTCCTTCACTTATTAAACTGTTTTTATCTTGATCCACGTGTTTTTCTTGGTTTTGGTCTTCTGATCCTCTCTCCCATCCTGCTGGTGGGTGGAGTAGTGAGCAAGCAGCTGGTGGGTGCTTAGTTACTGGCTGGAATCAACCTACCACACCAGTCTGAACCTCTCTTATTTCAGCTTAGGTCATTGTTGCTCTTCCTTCTGTCATGCACCACTGCAAACAGCCTGGCTCTGTCTTTCTGAGCACGTGCTTGAACCATCTGAGGGGCCATGTGCCAAACTTGTTCCAGTTTATCAATGTCTTTTATGTATTGGTGACCCAAAATACAGGGCACAGTATTCTAGATAAGAGCTAACAAGGGCTGAAGAGAGGGAAATAATAACTTCTCTCAACTTACTAGCTATATTCCTGTAGATACAGCCCAAGATGTTAACTTTCTTTAGTACCAGGGCACACTGCTGGCTCACATTCAGTTTCTTATCTACCAGATCCAAAGATCCTTTGCAGCAGAGACATTTCTCAGCCACCAGTCCCAGCCTACATTGTTGCATGGGGTCACTCCTTCCGAGGTAAAGAACTTTGCACTTTTCCTTGTTGCATTGACAAGACTCCTGTTGGCCTGTGCTAGGTCCTTCTGAATGGTAGCCCTGCCCTCAGGCACGTAAACAGTTTCCTCTGAATTTCTGTCATCTGCAAGCATGGCAGGTGTGCACTCCATCTCCTGCTCCAGGTCTTTGATAAAGATGTTAGGAAGAATAAGTCAGCCTTCAGAAAGTAGCATGAGCCATTAACTATTAATAGTTAATGGATGGTCTGAGCCTGACTAAACAACAGATTTCTTACTTGTCTAGCTGTCCATTCATGCAGACCACAGTTAAATAAACTATTAAATTTTGTGAATGTCATATTTCCCTCCAATTGTTTGTCATCTTGCAGAAATGTATGCGAAAGTTGCATACTTAGATTCTAATACAGCTCTCTCACAAGCCATATTCTAATTACAAATTGGCATTTTTTTTCTACAAAGGATAGTAATGAAACATGTCCTAAATCTCAGATGTAAGAAAATTTTCTCTACCATAAAGGAAGAGGAGTATTTTTTTTACCTCTTCTTTTTACTTTTTAAGAAAGGAAGGAACACTATTTCAAAATGGTAAACAGATTGGGAGGTATCAGCTTCCTACCTGCAAACGAGAAGCCAAAAATCACAGAAGTGGAGAAGACATATCTTGAGGGTTTAATGAAGAAACATATGAGTTCTAGGAGCCACCCAGACATTACACCTGTCATAGAAAACTGCACCATATAATTTCTCCCACACTACTTTCAGTCTAATTCTTCATATGAACCTCTTTCCAAACAAATCTGTTTTGTAAGCTATGAAGATTTTATTGCAGCTTAGTAGCACCCAATAATACACCAGTGTAATAACCTGTTAGGTTGTAACAAGACACCATGGATATACAGGCTTACATGTAAATGCAAAACAGCTAGATTCTGAAAAAAAATAAATGTGGGCCTTTTTCCTGAAACAACAAAGTACACAAGGAGAAGTTCATACTAAAGCAGTGTCAAATGTCACATGCTTCACCTGCTCTGGGATAACGTTCGATATCTGGCAGTACCAAGGAAACTATCTTTCCAAACTTCAGCAGACAAGTTGGATATCAAGACGATTACAAGGACATTGTGAACATGCTAGGAAATGAAAAGGAACTAAGAAAGAAGAAAACATGCCATAATACCAAGTGTGAAAACACAAGAAGTTTGAGCTATTTAGATATTGCAAAGTGATGAAAAGATAGCAGGCATAAATGATAAATTACTACTCGCAATGTCTAAACTGAAGTCACTGCACACCTAACCATGGTAACAATGATAAAGGTAGTAAGTATGACAAAATCAAAGACCTGGAAACAGAGCCATCTGACTCACTACTTTTAGGAAAAAGAGGTCAAATCCTTTGCAATCATTTAGAACGTGAATAATACAGACATGGAAAACCAATGCAGGGAAAAAATGGAGTGTACTGCACCAACAACCATAGTAGGTTTGATTAAGCTAAAGCTGGAAATCATGTTAATATAGTTATACCACTTCCAGGATTTAAGCTACTCTTCCTGAATATCACTGTACTATGTTGTATGTATGAATTCATTCAACTACTATTAACTGAAGGTTTTGAACCACCTGTTTTCTCAAATTTAAACAAACAAAAGTCAAGGCCCACATATTTTAATATCTCAACATAATACAGTTCCAGGCAAAAAGCTAAATAAAATTCCTAAGACACCAAGAAATACACTAACGATATATGAAAACATATTTGTGAACGCAATTTCTGTTCATGTAAATACATACCCCAGTTCTGCAGCCTTTTTATCCAGTAGAACATTTTCTTCAATTTGAACTTGACAAAGTTCCAGAAAAGTTCTTGATTCTGATCCTTTGATTCTTTCAGTTGTGGGTAAAGTATGACAGTTTAAGATTTCACCACCAAGAAACTGTAAACTAGGAAGGACCTTACACAAGGAAGATCTTAGAAAAGAAAAAGTCATAATTAGTTTTAAAAAAAAAATCCTAGTGCTAAAACTCCCAATTTATTGATACAATCACATGACAACATAGAATATTATGATATTTCTCTAAGTATTTGTATATATTTGTGCTTACTTCATATGTTAATATATTAACTAGATCTTTATTCTTAATAAACCACAGAAATTAGCAGGATTTCTTAATACTTTGTTGGTATAAAGACCATTGCTGAAATACTGACTGCAGGGAGGTCAGTGGCAACATTCTCATCTCACTAGAGCTAGCATTTTACCTACTTAAACAATAACAGGAAAATTTGGCACACTTGTGCACAGGCACCTGTAATGCATTTGATCAGCAGGCAGCACATGAAACTAAGTCATACGATTAAGATACAGCACTGATTTTGTGACTTGTTGAAAGGTTTACATTTAAAATCCGCACAAAATACTGAAAGTTGCCAGTCTTACTCCATTTATCATTTGCACATACCCCAAAAAGCAATATGATACTCAGTATGACTTGCAGGAAAAAAAATAACTTTTGAAATACTGAATTTGGGTCAGTGAAAGGGATGAGAGTAGAGATGACATTTCCTTGCTAAGAAAAGGACAGATGGGGCCACTGATGTAAGAAAAATATGTATGAGAAACTTATCTACTGATTTAAAAAAAATACTATCATCAATGCTCTCTCTTTTAGGTTTATGTGAAATATAATGTGGTACTGCAACTTTGCTTCACATATTACTTATGCCAACCCAAATTTCTTGAAAGTTTCAAGACTGCAAAATTATTTAAATCAGTACAGCAAAACTCAATATTTTCATTAAGTTAGCTTTAAGTAACATGTAAGAACTCTTGAAAGTATACTTCTTGTAGGCTGTAAGTCCCCTTACTATTAAAAAAGATAATACTGTTTTCAAAACTTATTAAAACTCCCTGACTACTCGCTGTGAAGGTAAAGGACTATTACTCAGCTCTGACAATATACGCTAAGTTTAAAATCAGAGAAAGTTTCTGTGACTGAGTTAGAATATTCCGAAATGTAGCTCAATAGAATAGAATATTAGTTTTTTGCAGTTATAAAACTTTCCTTCTCTACTGCCCATTAATGTAAGAATAACAGTCTGAAATTCATTTGGAATAAATCTATGGGGTTAGATAGACTGTCCCTAAACGCGTAGAGAGAAATTACCAAAGCTGATGTTGAATAGTGATCCACCAAAAGAATGCCATATCAAAGTTGATTGATGCTGGAAGTATTGTGTCTTAGAGCTATGGGATCTCAACACTAGTTTTTCCAGCTGGGTTTCTCCTGGTGAAGGGCTGAGTCAATATTTCATTTAGTGAAAACTTCCTGGTGAATATTCTGTCACTTAAGAGGCTCTATTAATCATTACAGCATTGAAACACATTCCCCTAGGAGTGCTCAGACTGATCCCAGGGTTTAATTTTTAAAAAGCAGTTTCTTACTACTTCACCTTTGTTGGTGTTATCACTGGCTGGACATGAAAGTACAAAACCGATAGGGAAATTTTACAACTAATTCCTTTGTTGGTATCAAGGGGTTATGTAAAGTTCACTGGAACATGTTGCGTGAAGTTATGGTCAATGCTGTATTCAGAAAATCCATATTTTATAGTATCCCATACTTTAAATACTTTAGACAAATGAATCTCTTGTCTAATCATAAAAGCTCTATTGGGTCAAGCAATCTAAAGTGCCAGTTCTTCTAGCTGAACTGGAATTCAGAAAGCTTTTCTCTTCCAGGTTACAAGTGATACAACAGTTAGTTCTGTAAAACAGTGGGAATTAAAACAATGCAAATGGGAATTTAAAATATTGTCATAGTCACTGAATTTTATTCGCAAAATTACCTGTAGGAACCATAGGAATGCAAAATAAGTCTGTTCATTAAAAAACAAACCAGCCAACCAATAATGTATTTGTACAGCTATCTTTCAAACTACTCAAACATTTCCAACTAAAAGTTTCAAACAGCTTTTTTTTCCACTGGAATACTAATCAGAAATTTGTACAAAAATCTTCTACTGGAAGACATACAGGTGAGGGTGGGTTTGTCTTTGTTTTTTCTCTTAATACAACACATACACCAAAACACACATACCCCAAATTTTGCTGTTGTTATACTAGGCAATCTAACACAGCAATTGTGAACATAATTTATCTAAACACATTCTTATGTAACATTGCACTGTCAAGTCTCACCTTAACTGACTTGAAATTACACAAGCAAAAAATCTGATCATTCTTCAAAATTGCTAAGCTTAAAAAAAAACCCCACATATTTTTCTAATAAAAAATCTCAGTCACCTGTTATAGCTACATCCAAAATGAAAGTCCAGCTGTTGTGTCATATTTCATTTCCTCTGACATTTTATTATGTCAACACTTTCCTAGGTAAATACTTGATTTCCTTAGCTGAAAGAATTGGTAATGATTTAAATTCTTACTGATTAAATGCTTCTTTGTACATTTCATGGAATTATAGTAAGAGTTCACTAAAAGACACTCTACCATTTCAACACATGTATTCTGGAACATCGCCTAAAAATTTTAAATTGCATTTCCAACTTGTCATTCTGCTCTTGAAGGCCTGTAGACTAGAAAGTTTTAATTCTAAGGAACATGAAAGAACACTTCACATTAACAGCTCTACTGTACTTCTGCTGAGCAATTCTCTCACACAGCTTTAGGTCTGGATGGTACTGGCCCACGTAAGGGATTTCAGACCACAGAATTCTCCAGAAACCAGGAGACTTCTACTAAAATACAAAAAAACCCCACCAAAAACCAAAAAACTATCCATGTACAATTTTATTCATACGGCTTACAAATAGAATCCTATCACAACTACTCATTTCAGGGATTCTGGTGACTGCATCTCATTTCATATGTCAAGTTTCCGTTCTACCCTATTCATTTTTTATATATACACATAAAATAGTCTCTGGGACCAGCCCTTTAATTTTTCTTCAGATTATTATTTCAGTATTATACACCACTGGAGGGCAAAGAACACCATTATTTTTACATCTGTGTCTCTTTCATAATCATAACAGCTATTAATTTTTGGTGTACAGATAAGGAATTCTCACAAAAAGAAAAAAGTCGAAGCTAAAACTAATAAGGAAAAATCAACCACATTAATTCCAACTTTTTCTTCTTCTAAATTTTTCTCCGTAAAAGAAGCAAAGCCAAGGACTCCTTGATACATCTATCACACACACCACCCTTTCTCTAGCTATGTGCAGTGTGAGGTTGTCACAGCACCAAGACTGTTCAGCAGTGAATGGATGAAGTGATGATGCAAGGAAGTAAATAAGAAAAAAACAAAGACAGCAAAGCAGAAAGAGAAACACTCTAAGCAGCCATGTGTGAAATACATTCATCTGATTCGTGTCAATATGAAACAATGCTAGGGCAGCATGATAAGATGTGATTTTGTGTCTTGCATATCCTTGTATAACCACAAACTTAAGGAAAACAGAGTGGTTAATATACATTGTTTCTGAATCTTGCAACGTTGACTGACAAACACCTTGGTATCCCAGTTTAAACCAGTTTCGTTGTTAACATAGTGTTACATAAGAGAAGCCCATAGGGCGCATGTGTAAAGTCCAGAACCTTCTATATGAATATGTATTAGGGACAAGAAGAATCTATGGGAAAGTACAGAACCTTGTATATGAATATGTATTAGGGAAGGTCCAGAATCTTCTCTATGAATATGTATTAAGGACAAGAAGAATCTATGGGAAAGTCCAGAACCTTCTATATGAATATGTATTAACAGACTACATATAAACCGGAGACGGAAACTGTATGGTGTGCGTCTTGGTCGAGCAGAGACTCCTGGCGCACCCAGCACTGTTTGCTTGCCTCTATTCACCTAATAAATTGTTAAATTTAATTGAAACCCTGTTTGGGACTACATCATTTATCACACATGTGATAGACAAGTCAGAAACTGATGGTTCTGAGAAGGGCACGTAAGCAGTGTAAGAACATTAACAGAGAAAAAAAATCGCAGTTTTAAACAGCACAGATGAAAGAGAAAGAGAAAAAGGTTGAGTGGATGGTCACGTCTTTGTGCAAAAGTTTTAATGAAATGTAAAATAGAGTACTAAAGGTTAGACAAAACATCAGTCAGAAAGTTAGTTACCAAAGGTGGTAAACTTGTCAGTAAAGAGGAGCAATCAGAATTCATGCTGAAAAAGAAGATAGAGTGATCAACGGACAAAGAAGCAGTTACAAATAAATAGCACAAAGAAGGCCTATATAATATTTATAATATCTGCATTTGCCTGAAGAAATTACTGTAAATAAAAACACTCATTTAGGATAAAAGTGAAACAGCATAGAGCGTCCACTGTCGAGTTTTAGCACAAACTGCTTCTCATTAAGGTTTCAAGCGCTAGATCAAACATCACAATTTTTGGTTAAATAAAACTACAAACAAGAATTCTTAGAAAATAAAGAACACAGAATTGAATTTTCTTTGTTATTTTCACAGAATTATCTTCCAATTTGTGGTATTGTTTGAACTTTCCTCATTTCTACAATATAACTAATGTACATACACCCAGTTTTTGGCTGATTTTGGTTGATGAGCAAGATGTATGTACACCTCGGTTTTGGCTGATTTGGATTTTTTAATTCAGAAAATTAGTTTATTTTCTTACCTCAAATTGCTTTTTTGGAGAAGAGGATTTCCACTGAGTGACAACTCCCTTAGTTTATGACAGCCACTTAAGCACATAATGACACCTTTAAGGTCTGTATTGTAGTAGAAAAAGAAATACAAATTTGAGTGTTGAACCACATTACTTCTCATCAAATCTGACAACAAAGTAGAATAAACCAAAATCATCAAGTACTATAATTAATTCTGCTACCTATATAGTATAGTTACAATTAATATCTCTAACATCCCTGTTTGGAAAGTATTTCTATGTTTGCTGTATAAATGTCTCAAATAAAAGAGAAAAATCAAATCAGTTTACAATTTAATTATGAATCACAGAATGTTAGGGGCTGGAAGGGACCTCTGTGGGTCACCTAGTCCAAGCCCCCTGCCGATGAAGGGTCACTTACAGCAGGCTGCACAGGACCTCATCCAGGTGGGTCTTGAACATCTCCAGAGAAGGAGACTCCACAACCCCTCTGCGCAGCCTGTTCCAGGGCTGGCTCTGTCATCCTCAAAGTAAAGAAGTTCTTCCTCATGTTCAGGTGGAACGTCCCATGCTTCAATTTGTGCCTGTTGCCCCTTGTCCTGTCACTGGGCACCAATGAAAAGAGCCTGGCGCCGTCCTCTTGACACCCACCCTTAAGATATTTATAGGCATTTACACGGTCCCCTCTCAGCCTTCTCTTCTTCAGGCTAAAGAAGCCCAGCTCTCTCAGCCTTTCCTCATAGGACAGATGCTCCAACCCCTTAGTCACCTTTGTAGCCCTCCACTGGACTCTCTCCAGTAGTTCCTCATCTTTCTTGAACTGAGAAGCCCAGAACTGGATGTAGTACTCCAGATGGGGCCTCACTAGGGCAGAGTAGAGGGGGAGCAGAACGTCCCTCCATCTGCTGGCCTCTTCTTAATGCACCCCAGGATACCATTGGCCTTCTTGGCAACTACGACACACTCTGCTGGCTCGTGGTTAACTTGTCATCCACCAGCACTCCCAGGTCCCTCTCTGCAGAGCTGCTCTTCAGCAGGTCAGACCCCGGCCTGTACTGGTGCCTGGGGATATTCCTCCCCAGGTGCAGGACCCTGCACTTGCCCTTGTTGAACTTCATCAGGTTCGTCTCTGCCCAGCTCTCCAGCCTGTCCAGGTCTCACCGGATGGCAGCAGAGCCTTCTGGTGTATCATCAGCCACTCCTCCCAGTTTTGTGTCATCAGCAAACTTGCTGAGGGTACCCTCTGTCCCTTCATCTGGGTCATTGATGAAGCTGAACAAGACTGCGGTGAGTACTGACCCCTGGGGAACACCCACAACTACTGGCCTCCAACTAGACTCTGCGCCGCTGGTCACAACCCTGTTCAAGTTCTTATTTGGACGCAGTTTTATGGTTTTTATGCAACTCACCTGACAAGCAGTTATTTCTGATATCCAGCTTTTCCAAAGATACAAACGCATTTAAAGGCACAAGTTCAGTTAATCTAAGAACAAAACAGAAGAGTTTTTGTCTAATTAAATAAAACAGCAGTTCATAAACAAAAAGGCACCAGAATCTTATATGGTTATGACAATTTACTTATTTACATAAGAAAATACTCATTTAGCTATCCAAGGTGCTAGAGCTAATTACTGAAATTTTAACTTGAACGTGTTTCTTAGTCTTCTCAGTAGCTCAGTTTTTCATATTTACTCATTAATGTTTTATCTGGTAGATATTTCATTCTCTTTCTTGCATTTAGTGCTGAGGATCTGAAGTCTTGTAAAATTTACACAACTCAGTTGGCTTTGCTTTGGGCACCATAACTAGAATGAAACTACAAGAAAGCCCTGACTCTGGAGAAGAAATAAAATCTGCTTTTGCTCTTTCCTCTTCCTTCCTTTCTCGTTGCTCAAACTTCTTGTCAGTTTGTTTCTCTTCTCCACTCAGCACATTACCTCCTGGATCCTAAAACTAACATAATCATTGTCACAGTTGTATTTCTTAACAGGTCAAGGCTGCACTGTCCTGTAATACATTTTTAGTGCTTCCTCTGTCTTACTGTCTCCTCTGTGAGACAGTGTCAGAATGGTGCCTATTATACAGATGGTTACGGAATTGCTCTTCTTTTGTGTATCAGAGCTTTTCTTGTGTTATAAAGCAGTAAAGCAGTAGTGAAGCATGACAAAATTCTTACTTGTATTACTGAAGAGAAAATGTAAGGGAATGGAGCTAAGATTCATCTGCACAGAGGATTTTGGACTGTACTAGTCCAAAATTACTATTAAAACATTACTATCCAGTGTTATCCAAATTTCTTTACTTACAAACTTGCATTGGTGCAACTAAGCATGAATGTTGAATGGTTCGGCCAGCTGCCAGGCTATTTCCAAATACTACCTTTTGGATTAAAAAGTTTATTTTGTTTGATATTTAATATGAAAGAGGGAGGAAAAATTAAAATCAAGATGCAAAAAAACCCAGTCTTCAACCAAAACTAGAATGTTTCTATATAAGAACATACTAAGTTATCTATGTCTTTTTTTAAAAAAATACATGGTTAGGCAACTCGTTTCATCCCCGTAAGGACAAGGCCTAAGCATAATGAGAGAATAGTAACACCAATGGCAATGTGTGTGGTCACTTTGTGACTGCTAATTTTCATGGAAAGCAGCATTTTCTGAAGGTTATAGTGCCACTGAAGGCTATAAATCAGAATTCCTGTGGTCAGAAACATGACCATGCAAAAAAATCGAAACCCACTCACTCCACAAACTTACAACTGGTCAAAGCCAAAAATGCTTATTTGTTGCTGAAAAGTCTCAGTTGTGTTTCCAGCACAGGCATTATAACTGAAAGACAGAGCTGGATTTAACTCTGGTACACAAATTTTGGACCAAATGTTGGTTGTAGATTCTTTAATTTTATTGAAAACGTGACTACATGCAAACCAGAAAAAATAATTTCCATGTTCAGTTTGTAAGTATTTCTATATGACAACATAACATTTTAATAGTAAATTCAGAGAAACAGATATAAAGCCAATTGGTTATGTGTCACCATATTTCTATTTCTTTCTCAAACCATATTGTTAAGTTGTCCTGGTTCTAGTCCTATTTAGTTCTATTATCTCCCTGTCAGTTTTCCATGGAATGAAATAAATATGAAGAAGTATTAACTCTAAAACGCATTAAGCCTTATATGTAGAACTGTAGATCTGTACATAGTATTACAAATCTCAGCATTTTATGTTCTCATGATCAGTCAATAGCACATAAATATATTTAACATTTGTAACAGATATCACCATGGATATTACTGGCTAACAGTATGGTTGTAAAGACTGAAAATCCACGATTCAGATTATAGATTCACATACTCAGAAATATCCAGGAAAATAAATGTACTTTGCACAAGGGATGAAAGATAATGCAGTATTTTATTATTTGTAGTGACTGAGTTCTCTGGATCTTTATCAGTACATGCTGTGGTGAATTAGAAATTGTCTGCAGGACTACCCTTGCCTGCCATTGGCATTATGAGAGCTAAAAAGGTTCCCCGTCATTCTATAGCTTTCCCTTTACTGACATTCTTTGTTAATTTTTTTCCAAAGAAAATTCAAACCAGAAAGACAAAGGACATTACTGAAAACTTAATACTACTTGACCTTGTCACATTAGCCCTGGGCATAAGAGAGATATAAATTACAAAGAAGACACAAAAGTAAAAGATATTCACAAAAAAGCAAGCCATAGCTTCCTCTTTCTGCTCCCATTTAATCAGGACAGGACACAGACAGCCACAGAAACTCTATGTCAGAAAACAAGATTTGAGAGACTAGAATAGCTACTAGTACACACCAGAGAAAATAAAGATTGCTTTTCTGAACACAAATAGCAGTTACTGCTCAGGATGGTCCAAACCCTGCTATGCATCTGCTTTTCCTCAGCAGATTATTATATTATCATTGATATTAACGAGTTTTGCAGGAAGGAGGGCAAAATAATTAAAAACAAATTTATATTAAATTAGATCTTTAAGTAAAGCCCATATTTGTCATTCTTTAAAAATAAAATATTTTAGTTCGCAATGTTCACCATAAGTAGTAATCAAACATAACGGAAGAAATCTGTCAGCTAGCCACTTCTTTCTTGAATACTCTAGTAGGCAGTACTTCAACTGCATTGCCCATGGTGCCACATACTTAAAGATAAACTTATCACCAGCAAAGAATTACTGAAAGTGATCAAACAAATCTAGACTGGTAAGGATGGGATGGGGAAGACCGCTCTACGTAAGTATAGTTTTTTCATGACTATTTCAACATCCAATGTAAGTTAGATTTATTATGATGACTTTGGAAAAGTGGTCAAATTCTCAAAACATAATGGCTTGCAATGACAGTGAGTTCAATTCTCACACCTGTGAAATTAGGTTAAAAACCTAGATACCATACATATTTAAGTAGGGAGAACAATATATACTAAGAAAGAATTGAGCTGACTTTTTAGCATTTCTGTTATAAAACTTTTAGGAGCAGCATGCATCTAGTTGCAAAAACATGGAAGCAACATGTTCACAAAGAATTTGATTCTGGCCAAACCAGTTTCCACCCCAAAAAAGGAATTTTTGCAGATGACTGCAGATTTGTCTATTTTGAAGTCACAAAAAAAAAAACGCCAAAGTAATGACTGCCTGAACAGCAGATTGATTTAGTCTCTCATTGCAAATCTTTTAAATGAAAAAGACATTAACAAGTAAGCTACATAATTAAGTGGGATCACATGTAAATATAAATACAATATGAACTCATAGCACATATTAAATATGTTTTAGTTTCAGTCCCAGGGGCAAGGTTTTTCTCTCCTACACCCAAATCTTTATTCACGACAGAAGAAAAAAGAAAATGCGCCTTTTTAAAACTACCTTAACAGTTGTGTTCTCCAGCTGCTATAAAATAGAGCATAGCTCTTCATAGTCCCAACTCTGCAGTAACCAAGTCAAGAGGATGTTCATCATTGGCTTTGGTCAATTGCACTATGACCAAGTATATGCTTTGTATGTGAAAGCCACAATAAAACACTTCATAAAAGCAGTAGTGGTGAAATAGCTGCCATTTTTATATTTGAAGGAGTTAATCACTACTTGTTACATTATAATTCCTTGTCGCTAGACTGTAGGTTTGAAGCAATTAATTTTTGGAGTTTTATCTTTGGTAATTTCTGATTTATGATATAGACAAAGGATCTCAGGAATAAAAAATATCCTGTAAATTAAAGCAAGAATTTTCTTTTCACAGTACTTCACTTTTAGAAAGAATACAGATTCACAGCATTACCATTATATGGGCTTCCTGAAATCATTAAAAAGGAAATGGCACTCAGTGCACACTTGAAAAAAATTCACAAAATTGCACTAGCTGTAGGATAAAAGTAAAGAAACAGCTTTTCTTTCAACAGCTTACTCCATTACATTCACTGTTTCTATAGAACATCGAGTTACTTATGCTATTGCACACACATATGGAGCTGCTTATAAGTGTACATAAAATGAGTGTAACAGAGCAGGCTACTGAAATGCCAGGAATTTTGAGGCTTTTGTTGTGCATTTAAGGCTATCTTGTCCTGTTTTTCACAAAGATTTGAGATAAGCTCTAGGTACAACAAGGAAAGAAAGTGAATTGTTTAGGGAGGAGGTGTGTGTTTTCAGCATCTCCAGTTTGCTGATGCAAAAATATGTGCTTTCTCCCAGTCCAGTAGAAGAAACTCAGTGGACCAAACACTGCATCTCAGCTTGGCCACTACAGAATAAGCACTACAATGGACATTAAAAACCGTAAGATCATGGGATAGGTGAGTGACGTAAGGCACATCCACATGGCCGGTCCAGCACAACCTAGACCCAGAGGCTGCATTCAATCTATGTCTGAGACCATGCTCCTAAGTTTGTTTTCTCACTAGCAGGCACATGAGGTCTTCAAGCAGTTTTACAAACTTTATTACACACAGCATAGTTACACCTTAATGTTAACAAAAAAAAAAAAAAAAAAAAAAAAAAAA
>Ga0065711_1045221_pt1 | contig 13616 bp, 8 predicted proteins | sample Hoacrofraction12_FD_59098 | JGI IMG/M metagenome (GOLD analysis project Ga0065711, IMG submission 59098) | Hoatzin crop microbial communities from Cojedes, Venezuela - Epithelial fraction 12 v2 (version 2) | ecosystem: Host-associated > Birds > Digestive system > Esophagus > Crop | place... | reverse complement strand
CGCCGGCGGGGGGAGGGGCGGCCGCGTGGCGCTTTTGTTGCCGGCGGCAGCCGAAACCAAAACAGACTGTAAATGCATTACGTGTTCACTGTGCTCGAATGAAACTACAGAGCATCATATGAGAGCACTCCTTTAGAGTATTGATGGAGTTTGGATAAGCAGTAGGAATTTAGGTTTTTCAACTTTGCAGGGGTTTCTGTTCGGTCTTCATCTGTCTTCTCTGAAAACCTGTAGTACATGCTGCAATGGTATGCGTGTAAGCGTGGATTTCTCCCAATTCTGATGCGGACTTCCTGAATTTCTTTTCTCCTTGGTATGTGTACTCTTTACACGGAGATCCTAAGCTGCCATTATGATCAACAAGTATCTAGTCTATACAGTCAATAGTGTCTAAAGAATGATGTATTTAATGAGCCTCTAGGAGCCTGCATTAGGGTAAATTGAATTCCTCCCCAGCCTCCTCTGATTGCGTTGACATCCATTGAAAATAACGGGAGACGACTAGATTTAGATGTCTGGAGCTGAATCTTATCCATATAGATGCATACAGTTAGTTACTATTCTACTTCTGTTCAGCTTTCGTAGTCGTTTTTTATTGTACCACATGCCAAATTTCTGTCTACTTTGCAATCTGTTAATACGCTTACATCTCTTTCAGTGATAATGCTTTCTGTGTTCTCCTTTGACATTGAATGTTTTGGGGGCTCTTACTCTGTGTCTGCTACTTCTGATGAAATGAATAGCCCCGTTAATCTACTCCTTACCTTCTGCTGAAGGTGACTGCCAAGTTAGATCAGGTAACTTCTCTGAATACTGAAATGTGAGAAACACTGATTGAAAAACATCAGCAGGAAAATCTGAAGGGCATTGGTATGCTTCTAATTCATGGAGTACCAGAAGTGTGGTGTGGGGTTTTTTTACTATCTGAGTGAGATTCCTTGGTTTAGAAATTGATTATTGGATTATTTTTTTTCCCTTCATATTAAACTTTTTAAGTGAGTATGTTATGGAGTAAATACTTAGTAAAGGATTCAAGGTTGTTCCCTGATATTTGAAAGACTTAAGAGTTCCTTAAAACTGTAGAGAATGGTCTGCAGAAATCTGTTGAAAATAAAATATGTTTACAGTAATCGGGTTTATTGAGTGTTCATTTGTTATTTGAAGGAAAGTACCATCGTCTTTTTATAAATACTTCAGAAAAGCACAGTATCTCTTACGGTGCTGTCAAGTATTGCCATTTAAATTCAGCTCTTTTAAGTCTTATTTTAAATAAGATTTAGTATTTTCTTCTATTTAAAAACAAAGCAACAGAAGTTCTCATCACCTGTTCAGTGTTAATTACCATGTAAAATACCATCTAAAATACTTATTTTCTTGCTATAATATCCAATTTCCTTATAATTCATGATTATAATTCATAAACATGACTATTTTGTTCTGTAATTGTTTCACTTGAGATGACAAGGAATTCACACTTCTATGTTCAGTAACACTCTGAGCTACCAGCATGAAATTTTCAGTATTTTCAATAAGATTGTATATTAATTTGTTAATATATGGAATTATGTTAATTAATGGAATTCTAATATGGGTGAAATTGTCACCCACAAACTGATTTTTGCGTTAAAATGGCTGTTCTTTCTCTCAGATTTTTCTTTTTTTGGTAGTGTTATTGAAAATTTTGCAGTTGGTTAAACAAATAGGAAAAATAACGTTTTTTAGTAATGTCAAAACAGTGATATTCACTGATAGACACATACCATTTTTATCTTTTTGTAAGTTTGTAATTTTTGGAAATCTTAATGATACTAGAGGAGAATTACTAGTATAATTAGTGGAGTACTATGTGAAATGATTTAGGCATTGTAATCCCATAAAGAATTAGGAGATTGGTGCAGTGTTAATATGGAAGGGATTTATTTCTTTCAGATATTGCATTTTTCTTGGACAAAAAGATATGTATAGATGATATTATGCCAAGAAGATAAGACATTATGCTAAGGGAATCAGAGCATGTTCTATAGAAATAATATTTAAACAAAGACTGCTGTATAATTCTGCAATCACAAAGACATTTCAGTTTACCAGAAGTAGAAATGAATCAAATGTTATAATAAAAATCACTGGGTATTTTTTTATTCTGCTCTTACTGGTGGGTGTTAAAGCGAATTCACAATTTTACATGCTCTTAGTTGTTGTTTAACGCAGTTTTTAAAGCAGGGTTTGCCTTTATGACCTCCACAAGGTGTTACACCTATGGAAATTTTATTTTAGTGTCAATCTGCAAGAGAACAGTCTTCCCTGTGCCGGTTTCCTGTTCAGAGGCTTCAGTCTGAAAGCAACTCCTTCATTGTTTGTTCCAAACAATCAAGCCTGAATTGCAGTGTCTCTTCTTTGACCATATGTTTTGAAATGCATGTTCTGTATCTGATTTTTTTCAATAAAATGTATGTGAAACTTCAACAGACAAAAAAAAATTTATAAAGAAATATTGCAATGTCCTGAAGAAGCTAATAAAATCTTTCATAGATGAGCAAGCATGTACCTAAGAAGAACCAGGTTATTACAGGAGATGGCTTTCAGATGTGTTGTGCTGATAATTTGGTACAGTGTCTTAAGGCAGAAGACAGCCTGCTGTTTTATACTTTTCCTGGTTTAGAGTCTTGGTCCATGTAAATGTGTAGAGAAATGGTGTACATAAATTGTATCTTTAGCTAAGTTACGTTAAGGCAAGCTTAGACTACTGTAAATAAAAGCCTACATTGTCACGTTTTTTGCAGGAGTGGTCTGGGGTAGCCCAAAAACTAGTTCATTAGCTACGCAGTTTACACTCATGGGTAGAATACAAGGAATTTGCCTGATCAAAACTCTTCTGATTTGCTTGTGGTAGATGGAGCCATCTCCACGGCAAAGCAGTTCTTGTCTGATGTAGTTTGGAAAACTTGGCATTGGAGGGGAAGAGGTTTTTTGTACTTGATGTGAATTGGTCTGTAATAACTGCTGCACAACATATTGGAATTTTCCAGTTCATTTTTAGCTGATGTCTCTGATCTGTATCTTTAAGGTAGAAATTGTGCTACAGGTTGAGAATTCAGGGTAAATTGAAACTTTTTATTGTTGGCGGAAAGAGAAACATTTATTTGTGCTGCCAAACGACAACCGTGCTTGGGAAAATATAATGTCAAGTTGAGGTCACTTTGAGAGCAAGCTTATAAAAAGAAAAAAAAAAAAGTTGCCTGGAAAAAGATATGCCAACTAAGCAGTGCCAACAGTAATGATCTGAGTGGCTGCCTAGGAAATGGATGAAAAAGTGAACCAATTATTTCAGAAGATACACAAGTGTGTGCGATAAATTTATGAGTTTGAAGCTGTTATCCATAGAGGCTCAACAATTTTAGACAGGAAATTACCCAATGACTGTTTAAAAAAAAGGTATTTAACCATTAGTACTTTGAATTTTGCAGAGTTGGAACTAATCTGGTGGTCAGCCAAGAAGCTAGACAAAATCACTGCAGTCATTTTGCTTAGCTGTTAGACTTCGGATAAATAAATCTCCCAGTACTGTAAGGAATAGATGCATAAAAACTTAGAGGAGTATATAAAAGTAGTTAAATGGAAACATGAAAGTTTTGCAAAAGTGTAAACCTGAGCATGCAGGTCTTGGAAGGGCTGTCAGCAAATTATTTTCCATCCTAATACACGTGCTGAATATCAGAATTGATAACAAAAATTATGGAGGACCTAGTTTATTTCCAGATACTAATTTGGTAATTTGTCATACTAAATATGACAATTGATATAAGGAAAGTAACTCTCAGTGATGACATGATAGTTATTCTGCAGTGGCTGGATTGTCTTGGGAATGTTGTTTGTTACTGTTTTCTTTTGAAAGTGTGTTCAGTTGTATCAAATTGATAATTATGAGGCACACATGACCCATCCTTCCCTGCTTTGTTTGATGAAAGCTTTTCTTCAGAGAGCATACACCTGCCAGATGGTCTGTTTGACGTACATCCTCATTCCGGATCTAAAGATCTTGTGTGCATTTATGTGATCAGAATTTATTGAAAATAACATTTCCTTAAACTGTTGTCTGGAACATAGTAATTTGGTATTAGGCTATACAAGTTGCAAAGTTATAGCTTATATATCTTTTTTTAGTACCTTTTAATTTATATCTTATACTTTAATTTATAACTTGTATGTCTTTAGTGAAGGCTGTCTAATAGTATGTGCTATATGTGTGTCTTAACTAACAGCTACAAGGGAAATTAATCTGCATTAGTCTGATACTCACGTGAATATACCACATAAAACCAAAATATAAGTGTCTTGCTACGGTACACTCATCTATTAGATAACCCTGTGAACTGTGCCCCAGTCTTCTTGATTCTGGCTTTGGACTACTGGTTCAGTCCCACTGATCAGTGTTAAGAGCTAAGTTTCTTACAGGGAGAAGTAGTCTAAGAAAGCCTCAGTGTCCCCTGTGCCGGGATACCCAGGATTAGCACGCTGAGTGCCGTGCGCTGGACACCTTGGTTCGTTGCAACAAATACAGATGCGTAAAACGTCAAAACTACTCACTTGTCATCAGCAGTGCACGTCAGACCAGGCATCAAGTGCATCCTGCAGCCATGCCTGCAGGAAAGAGAAGTCCTCAAAAAACTTTGTATCTTCAGGGATCCAGTTAAAGCTCAGGCAGTTGATCTGTAGTCTTTTAAAACAAAAGTTCACGCTGCTGCTAGTCCCAGGATTTGCACATTCCGACATAAGAATGACAAATTTTGATAGAGATGTTGTAAAGGGGTGTCTTTGCCTCAGCTTCTTGGTTTCAGGGTGAACCAGTCCATTGCTTAAACAAGACATATTTCTTGATCCTTTTCTCCCTCATCAAAGCCATGGCCCATCCACCCAGCACATAAATTACAAATGCCTTGCAGATTTTTGAAAGCTCAGAGAGCTAAATAGAGGAAAAATAACTGAGATAGGTGAGATGTGGGCCATACAGTTAAAAAGTTGCAGAGAATCCCTGCTCTCAGGTATTACCAGTAGTAGGTGATCTGGTATGCATATACATGTACCCAGTTTTTCTATGATAATAGAATCATTTTTTGCCTCTAGAATCATAGGTTGGAAAAGAATTCTAAGATCATCAAGTCCAACCATCCACCCAACACCACCATTCCTACTAAACCATGTCCTGAAGTGCCACATCTGCATGTTCTTTGAACACCTCCAGAGATGGGCACTCAACCACCTCCCTGGGCAGCCTGTTCCAGTGTCTGACCACTCTTTCAATAAATAAATTTTTCCTAATATCTAGTCTAAACCTTCCCTGATGCAACTTGAGGCCATTGCCTCTCGTTCTGTCGCTAGTTACCTGGGAGAAGAGACCAACACCTGCCTCACTGCGACCTCTTTTCACGTATTTGTATAGAGCAATAAGGTTCCCCCTCAGCCTCCTCTTCTCCAGACTAAACAGCCCCAGTTCCCTCAGCCGCTCCTCAAAGGACTTGTTCTCTAGACCCCTCACCAGCCTCGTTGCCCTTCTCTGGACACGCTCCAGCACCTGAATGTCCTGCTTGTAGTGAGGGGCCCAAAACTGAACACAAACTGAACACTTTGTGTTCTTCTCTTTCATGTCAATGGAAGCTGTCACACAGACTACAAGGGAGATGTACACACTCCTGCAGCATCATTATTGCTGAGCAACTTTCAATCAGGCTGCAATAAAACCCTCAAAACTTCTTGTAGGGCCATCACTAAAGAAGTGATTTTTCAAATCACTTAATTGAAGTTTTGACCTTTTACAGTTTTTTTTGCCATAATGACCTTATAGTAGATTGCAGTTAGAATATACTGTAATAGTAGTTTTACAGTTTTTTAAACTGTTTTTCTGAAACAGGTTAAACCTAAGCAATTTATAAGCAGTGAGAATGACCCTGCAAACACCTACATGCGTGACATGTGCTGCACATAATTTTAATTTGTTCAAGGATCTGTGAAAATCATACCGCTTCAGTTTGGGGTGTTAGAATAAATGGGAAGGGACAGTTCCCTAGCTCCGCCTTCTTGCTTCTGCATATTTCAGACATGACTAATTATACCTTGGTGCTGTTGCTGGCAAAAGGGATTACTCCTGAGGGGTTTTTAATTTGTGCACATCCTAGAGTAATGGTATTAGGAAAGAGCAAGTGTGATCATAGATTTCATCCCCCAATGTATAGGTAGGGCTGTTGGCAGTATGTGTTTTCTGAAATGAAATGCCACAATTCATGGTTTCTTCCCACCAAGGATGACCACGCAGCCTGTCGGATATTGGCTCTGCTAAAATCCTGTTTCCTTGATCGATGAAAAGAAACGCTGAATCACAAGGGTGAGCAAGCTCTCAGTGAAGCATGTAACTGCACGTGTGCTAACTTGCACCACGTAGCTGTATTATTCTCTGCCACCTGCCACTGCAAAACTCCGGGATCCAAACAGGATTACAAGAAAGCAATGAGAAAACATCCAACCTGTCCCAAGGCCATGTGGCATTACTGTGTAGCTGTTGTTTCTGTTTACTGCAAGAGCTGCTTCTCGGCATAAAATAATAAATTAGGTACTAAAAATAATTTCTGCGGGCATTAAGGCAAGTGATGTGAACAGTACAGCTCAAGATTTTAGTATAGAGAACTGTTAAAGGGGGTGTTAATTTTCTGGCAAACTAAGCAATACATCCTGAAGCATTCAAGATTTGTTTTTCCCTTACAAAAAGCTAATTTAATCTAATTGCTTGCTCAAATATCCTTTGTGAAGCAAATGAAATATGGTTTCATTCTTCTTTTGCGAAGAAGGAGGAAAGGTTCCAGAGCTTCTGGATGGAAGAATAGCTGGCTATAGGATCACAGACTCCATCTTCAGTGGAACAGATTCACTCAGAGTTTGGGAATTAAGATATGCGCATCTTCGTATTTGCTGTTTGCTGTTTTTCAGGAGTAAATATACCATTAACAACTGCTGCTGGCCCTGCTAAGGGGAGGGGACATGTTCCCCCGTCCCTTCCCGAGAACGTGCACACACATCTAGAGCAGATCCTCATACAGTCTTACTCTTCTTTGTAATGAAGACTTAGTAAGCCTAACTCTGTTGCTAGCAAAAATCATGTTCGTGTAGTATTCAACTAACCAGTTCTTTTCTCTCTTGAGCAAAAGGGTTGACTAGATGGGGATATTTCTATGTGGTGGAACTTTCCCCCCGGCTAGGTTGGAAAACACAATGATATGTGTTTTCTCTCTCTCCCCCTCCTTTATTTTTAAATTTTTTTAAAATAAAGTCACTTTGTCAAATGCACGTTAAGCATTAAGGAGTCAGTGTTTGTTCAGAGCTTTGAATGTCTTAAGCCTCATTTGGAATGAGTGCTGGATGTTACGCTTCTTGATACATGGACTTGGTTATGACCAGCATCTTGATAGAGAAATTTCCTTCTTACCCTTGGAATCAGGTGCAATTTAGCTTTTTATTCTGAAAGGTAGTTTGTATTTTTATACACATTTGTTATGTATTTGCTAGTATGTTATAGACTTATGTATGTATTGTATGTATGTTATAGAAGAGAAATTTACTTATTTTTCAATTTCATTTTAGACCTGTTTTAGCAGCTCAAAGTATTTCACATCTATATGAATATTCTGAATTACTGTTAGGAAGTCCATGGGCCAAACAGGGAGTTACTTTTATCTGTAGAAATGAGAGTATCCTTGAAGTAGTAGTGTTACCACTTGTATGCTTGAATGATTTTTCTCAGTATATTGCGTTGTCTTACATCAGTAAAATACCGGAGTAAAAAAATATTTTAAAGTGGTTTTTGAGAAGAAAACATCAATTCTTATGGGAGTTGTTTATATTCAGACACAAAACTTTACATAAGGTTAATACTAAAATTCTGAATTGAGCAAGAACACAGTTGTTCTTTTATGTTTTGTCGTGCTTTTTTGAGGAGAAGAGAGACTGAGGGTGTGTAATTCTAAATATGAGGCTACATTATTTTATGCTATTTGGTTTTTTTAGGACTAGAAATATGGTATTTAAACAAATGTTCCTTGATGTCTTATAGTAGCTGATGCAGCTTAATGGAATCTGTATGTTAAAGTACCTGAATATACTACAAAGTTAATGTCACCTATTGCCACATAGAAAGTAACATGAGCTGATGTCATTGAACACTGTCAACAGAACTTACCTGAATTGATATAGATAGTGCTGTATGCAGCTGACAAGATAGATGTTTGTTTACATTTATATTACTTTAGAAGATTTCATTTTATTGGAGGAGCTGGTGGTCTGTCAGTAGACAAAAGAGATTTGCTGAAATCTTTGTCTTGTACAAGCGAAGTATACTCCATTTTAGAATCTAATGAATTGAGTTTCAGTGCTGAAACAAAGCATATGTGAAGCATTATGCTTTGGGAGAACAAGAATGTGAACCTAACTAAAGAAATCTATATTTCTGTTTTTTTGCCCTGATAAAGCAATCCATTTACGGATGTTTATGAAAGATTTTAATTTACTGTGCTTTCTCCATTTACTAATATTGTGGCATTGACAATTTTTATCTTTAAATCATATTATCTTTAAAGCAACTACCACATCAGCTGAAAAGACCTGAAATCAGTGCAGTTACACACTTCTTTTGTGATGTGTCTGTAAAACATGTATATGTGCATATACAAGTCCACGTAATATAAAAATCAAAGCTAGCAGCAAGGGACTCCATTTTTATTTTTTACAGCTTGAAAACATGTAGAAGATTTATTTTATTATCCAGTATTTCTATTTGCAGAGCAGATAGAATCACTGACACAATATGTAAGAATTTATTCTTTTGTTTTTATTTAGTTTGACAAAGGATATGCTTACAGCATTCGCCACAGCTATGGGAAAGAAGGAAAGAGAACTGATTATACCCCATACAGCTGCATGAAGATTATCATGTCCAATCCACCCAGTCAAGGGGATTATCATGGTGAGTTCCTTAAAAAAAAAACAAGACGAAAACAAAACAGTTTAAAACCAGCAGAAACCCTTAGCTAGAGAAGTTACTGCCTCCTGTAGTCTCTTTTGCTGTGTATGTAATTTCAAGGCCACAGTGGTCTTGCACTGTTCTCTTTAGATCACACTTGATAGCTTCTGGTTTTATATACATTGTGTCGTGCAGTGCAAGGAGACTTTCAATGTACAGATGCTTTTGAGATATTAATTCAACGATACAGAAATTGTGAAGTTTGCTAGGGTACTTTAAACCTTCCTATCTCTGTGTGACTAAACATGGAAAACCTGCACTGGCTTCACTGTCGTTATTCTAGTATTAAGTCATTCATTCAGTTGTGCCTCAAAACTAATTCTGGGACAAAAAAACCCCACTCATTTAAGGTGGTGGAACTTTCGAAGGTATTTATAAAGTAATATTTTTACCAAGGACTATGCTTTAAAGACCAGTTGCCTCTCATTACTTGTCTCTTCCTGTTTTTTTTCACAGCTATTAAATGTGCCAGCACTGTCATTGTTAGTAAGGAACTAACCAAAACACTTTTCCTGTCAGTGAATGAGAATTGTGGCCTGTTTATGTTGGGATATTTGATGTAACTCTTGAGCCTGTGGTGCCCTGATAACAATGCAGTGGAGTAATAATTTTAAAAAAAAAAAGTTCGCAATTATACACATGGACAATTAACTTTCTTATTAATAAGCTGTTATACAATTAGGAACAGCTTAGCGGGTCTCTTGAGTGTCTACTGCACTAATTCCTGGGTAAACAGCCTTGTTTGTGAGCTTGCTTGGTTTTTACTGTCAGGGTGCCCATTCCGCCACAGTGATCCTGAGCTGTTGAAGCAGAAGCTGCAGTCATACAAGGTCCCTCCCAGTGGAATAACTCAGGTAAGGCATATTTCATATGGCGCTTTCATTAATAAGGCAGTGCTTTTCAATTTTACTTCCTATTTGTGTAGGGATGCTATATGCAATTTGTCAGTATGTATTGTGAAATATCTCCTCTTGTAAAAGGTTTAAACCAGAATCTTGGCTTTGGCTCCAGTGCTTCCACTGATGTGTTGATTATTGTCATCACCTTTTATTGTTTAATATTATGAGTTGGTTTATCACTATAGTGGATGCAATGCAGAATTTTGTTTTACTTCATTTTACTGGACTGTGATAAAAAAGTTTAAATGAATCTGACAATATTTAACAGAATTTATTTTTATCATTGCAGTGACTTGTGGAAGACTCTACTGTGTAGTCAGTAGACATAAGTAATTGTTTTCTGTAATAAACTTCTAAAATCCATACATACATTCTTAATCATCCGTTGCTCTAACTTCCCCTAAACAACAAAAGGACATGAAATGCCTAGTGAAATTAAGAGATTTTTAGCAGCTTTTTAAAAGGGAACATTCTATTGAAAGTGTGTCTTATATAGCAAGGACAATGCAGCAATACACGTGTACTGAAGGACTGTGACTACCATTGCTTGCCGTCATTTCACTGGAGGAAGACATATGGGTGAGACTTAAGCTGAGAGAGTTCAGCAAGAAGTTGTGTGTATTGACTGCCTGAAACCTGCCTTAGGCCCATAGGAAAAACCTACGTTAAGTTTTTGTCTTTAGTGCATGTGGAGTGTCGCCATTTCTTGTCAGACATCAACAGTGTTAAACTAGATAGAAAAGAATGTGAAAGTTCTACTGAAAGTATTGTCTCCCTTGGAAGATCTGATTAAGACGCAAATTAAAAGAGAATAGTTTTAAAGTGTAGTTCACTCATAGTCATACTTGATAAATTATTGAAATACCCAGACTTTTTCCTAGGAACGTTTTTTTTCTTTGCTTTTTTATTCTCTTCTCCTGGTTCATTTACATAAGCGTTTGACTGTCTTTCATATATCTGACAGGCACCAGAGATGCTTTCCTTTAGTTTTTTTCCTTTTTATATGCATCAAAAAAATGATGCTTCTCTGAGATTTTTATCCTGCTAATCATTGGAAAGGTTGGTGAGGATTTACTGTTTCAGCTGAGTTGCTGTGTGTGGGTAGGATTTAGTAGAGATTATTTCTTCAGTGAATTTGTGCAGTGTGGCATTATCTCTATATTTAACGTAGTTCCTTACTTGATGTGAATTGGGCTTTAGGTTGGTGGTGTGTGTGTGTGTTTTTGTTCTTGTAAAGTAGGATTGGGATTCACTAGGAGTCTTAAAAAAGTGACTAACTGTCTCCATCGGTGTCTGCTTTGCCTCGAAATGGACACTGTGCTGCCCACGAATTTTGTGGTGTCAGTTTAAGCACCGTCAGGGGTACAGGGCTCTGCAGTGGCCACTCCTAGTGTTAAACCAAAACAAACCCAAAGCAAAACACTCTCTACCTGAAAACTATAAGGATAAAAAATAATGTTGGCTGTGACTGGATTTTGAGGAGTTGATCTTTTACATCTGACAATCTTTGAGATACTCAGTAGAAGAGGAAGAGAATTGGTTCACATCTGTCTCCAAGATGTCGCACAGATCTTACTGCTACCACTCCTCATTGCTATGTTTGCAAGGTCCAGTAACATTTGCATGACTAATAATGGTTTAGGATCCTTCAGTCCAGACCATGTCTTTTTAGAGTCTTCTCTGATGCTGGTGATAGTTGCTGAGTATTGGAAGTGTTGTTTTTCCTTGTCCTGGTGTCAACTGAGATAGAGTTAATTTTCCTCTCAGTAGCTGCTGTGTTTTGGATTTAGTCCGAGCAGAATGTTGATAGCACTGGTGTTATCAAAATCTGCAACCAGCCCATACCAGCTGCAGCTAGCTAGCAGGTTCACGGTTGACAGTTTGAAAATTCAGTTTTGGATGTTTTACAAGCCCCTATATGACATCTGTGCAAAAGTAACTTGAACCAACTGTTGTTTGCTCAATGGTTTCCAACTTACTTGTTGATGGGTGACACTGAGGGAGTTATGAGACTCCCTGCAGTGGAAACAGGTGTCAGACCACGTGAACAGTAGACTCTTGCTTTTCAGATTAGTGGTGATGCATGCTTCTCTGTGGCTAAGGAGTTGCTTTAAGGAATTAAAATGAAAGCTCGGAGACTTGCAGTCCCTGTTGAGTGCAAACTACGGCATTCTGGAAATCACATTGAAAGGTAGCACACCGGACCTTTCGTTCCTGAATCAATTCATTCTTTCAGCCCTCCCTGCTTACAGCAAATATTATATCACTACCAAGTTCTGTATTGGCAAAACACTGCAAGATCTGTGAAAGTAATGTGCTGAGTAGTGAAACCAAACATATGCACGAGTACATGGACTTAAGTATTTAGTGGATTGCAAGCAGTGTGGAATGGTATCTTAGAAATCACCATTTATGAATGGAGGAATCCAAAATTGAACTGTCCGTCTCGAAATCCAGCAAGAAGTGCTAGTATTTGCGTTCCTGGGATGGACAGATTGTGTGACTGCTGTCAGATCCTTAGTTGGAAAAGCTGTTCTGTGCTTTTCCTGTGATACTTCTCTTCAGCAAGAATACTGCTGCACAAAAAAAATCCGGGATAGTTTTGTATCAGGCTACTTCACTGTGGAATCCCAGGATTCGATCAGTACACTGAGACCTTCTAATTCTAAAATCTGGTCAAGTTTGCTGTCCAAATCCCAGTCCTGTTTGAACTACCTCATGTTTGACTTCAAGAAATAGAGTATTCCTGCTCATTTCTTAAGAGGGTGTCTTTGATTAACATCACGAAACATTCTGCTGGGCTTAACTTGTGGCCTGGGGTACTGTTTTTTTACTTGTGTATGTCAAAGTTACTGTTCTCCTAATACGTGATTTTTACCTGTAATTTATAGTAATTTACTGGACTTGAGAAGATACCACTTTCTGAACTGACTCAACCAGCAGCTGGCTACATAGAAATCCTTCACCTTCAGACATGAATGTTTGTTTTTATTGTCTTTTTCCAAAGGTTTAGCTATGGCATTTCTTCTGTGAGAACCCAGTCTCTCAGCAACACCTAATCTTAGGTGTTCATTAATTTTTTGGTACTTGTTTCCTTTTTTGCCTTGTTAGGAAGATGGCCTTCAGCTGACAGTAGTTGCAACAGAATGGTAGAATCTTTTTTTTTTTAATTCACCAATTCTGTCCATTCTGAGATATTACTAATCCTTAAAATGAACTGTAGGTTTTCGCTTATAGTGGTGTCTAAATTTTAGGAGATTAATTTTTGTTTTATTTGGTAATATTTTTTTCATATAAACTAAATGATTTCAAGGCTACAGAATCACAGAATCACAGAATAGTAGGGGTTGGAAGGGACCTCTGTGGGTCATCTAGTCCAACCCTCCTGCCAAAGCAGGGTCACCTACAGCAAGCTGCACAGGACCTTGTCCAGGCGGGTCTTGAGTATCTCCAGAGAAGGAGACTCCACCACCTCGCTGGGCAGCCTGTTCCAGTGCTCCGTCAGCCTCAGAGGGAAGAAGTTCTACCTCATGTTCAGACGGAACTTCCTGTGCCTCAGTTTGTGCCCATTGCCCCTTGTCCTGTCACTGGGCACCACTGAAAAGAGCTTGGCCCCATCCTCCTGACACCCACCCTTCAGATATTTGTAAGCATTT
>Ga0065711_1010270_pt1 | contig 13617 bp, 12 predicted proteins | sample Hoacrofraction12_FD_59098 | JGI IMG/M metagenome (GOLD analysis project Ga0065711, IMG submission 59098) | Hoatzin crop microbial communities from Cojedes, Venezuela - Epithelial fraction 12 v2 (version 2) | ecosystem: Host-associated > Birds > Digestive system > Esophagus > Crop | place... | reverse complement strand
CCCCCCCGGCCTTTTTGTAGCGTTTCCTCCTCCTGCGGATGGGTCGCCATCCCCAGGCAGGGGAAAAACAAGCGGCCGGGCAGCCCACCTGGCCCCCGCGCCGGCCCTGCCTGCCGCTCCCTGCCCATGTGCTCCCCTGGGGAAGGGAGCGTGGGGTTGTCCCCTTCCCTGTGTGACGGCACCCTCCACCCCGGCTCCCTGGCATCCTCATGGGTGCAGGTAGACCCTGCCCACGGTGGGGTGGCCGGTCATCCCACCCAGCCCTTGCTGCTGGGGCACCTCTGCCCAGCGCTGGGAGGAGAGACCAGCCAAAGACCATCAGGCTGCACGTTCCCACCACCCCGGGGTGTGCAAGAGCTGGGCAAGGAAGGCTTTGTGGGGTGTGGGGGGGGTCCATATCTGCGCCTCCTGCAACACCTGGGGCAGCTCCTACCTGCACCGGGGGCGACTCCATCGCGAACTCCCCGGTGGGGCTCTGCTCCGCCAGTGCCACCAGCGACAGCCGGACCAGGCTCCTGAGGATGTGCTGGTGGGCCTGGGGCTGCCCAGGTCCCCCAGCATCCGTGGGCTGGTCTGGTGGCAGCGGGGGCTCTCCCATGGGCCCCTGCAGTGGCTTCACCAAGCTCCTGCAGTGCAGCGGTGCATCCGGGGGGCTCACAGGCTCTTTCGCCGAATTTTTCGGTCTGTGGGGCTGGCAGGGCCGGCGCTGCAGGATGGGCAGGTTGAAGGTCTCCTGCTGCTCATCCAAGTCTTTTTGGGTCCTCTGATTTCTCAGGGTCCTGTAGAGAGTGGGGGTGAGGTGAAGGGGAGCCTGCGGGGACCCCCCCGGCATGGGGGCGGCTGTGCCGGACAGATCGTCCTGGCAGGGACGGTGGGGCTCAGCCTCCCGCGGCCGGCCCCGGAGCAGCGGGACGAGGTGGATGTCTGCCTTCTGGATCTGCCTGTGCGGCTTCTTGAGCTGCTGCTGCCTGCGGGCATCCTCTGCCTCCCTGCAGTTGTAGGCCATGCCGTCCTTCTTCTCCTTCTTACGCAAAGACAGGGTTAAAGCCAAAAGGAGAAGGCACCCACCCAGGAGACCGGCCAGGCAGAGAACGACCACCACAGACGGGTTCAGCCACCCGGGATCCTGGGCTGATATTTTGGAGAATGCGCCGTGACGCCGGAAAAATAAGTGGACACGGACCACGGTGTGCAGGGGGATGTCTCCCCCATCGCTCACCCGGACCACCAGCTCCTGCTCGCTGCCGGCAAGGCTGCTGGCATTGCTGGTGTTGAGGAAGACCTGCCCCAAGACAGGGTCCAGGATGAAGAGCCTGGCATCACCCCCACCCACCAGATCATAGCGGAGAGCCCCGTTGATGCCAGAGTCCACATCCTTGGCCATGACGGTGAAGAGGAAGGGAGTGCTGGCACATGACACAAGTGTCGCATTGGTCACTGCTGCAGTCTCTTGGGTGGTCCCATTCCCAGGGGCCACCCAGAGGCACCCCGTCTCCGCATTGACCAGGACAGAGAGTGTGGCCACGCCTCCCACCAGCACTGGTGCAGTGATGATGGGTGCGTTGTCATTCCGGTCAAGCACATCCAGCCTGACAGAGATGTTGGACGCCAGCTTGGGGTGACCACCATCCTCCGCGGTCACCAGGAACTCCAGGCTCCTCATCTGCTCATAATCAAAAGCTTGGAGGGCAAAAACATCCCCAGTGGTGGGGTCGATTGAGAGTAGACCTGACACAGAGGAGTCCGGGATGCTGTAGGTGATTCTCCCGTTGAAACCCAGGTCGGGGTCAGTAGCACGGACAGTGAGCAAGAAGGCAGGTCCTTCACTGTTCTCAGCAACGGCAACCTCATAGGTGGCCTTTTCAAAGGAAGGGGCATTGTCGTTCACATCACTGATGCAGATGGTGAGGTGCTTCAGCACAGCCAAGGAGAGGTCTCCGTGGTCCCGCACCAGCAGCGTCAGGTTGTACTCAGCACGCAGCTCCCTGTCTAGCGTGGCATTGGTCATCAACACGTAGCTATGGCTGTTGGTCCTCTTCAGCCTGAAGTGCTCATACCCTTGACTGAGGGAGCAATGCACTTGCCCGTTGCTTCCTGAGTCGGGGTCACTGGCTGTCACCAGAGCCACGAAGCTATCTTTGGGGAGGGCTTCGGAGAGCACGGGTGCCCGTGCAGCCCAGGTGACGTGGACGTCAGGAGCGTTGTCGTTGACATCCAGGACTTTGACCACGATCTTGCAGTGTGCTGGGATGGGGTTAGCGCCCAGGTCCCGGGCTTGCACGTCCAGCTCGTAGGCATGGGTTTCCTCGTAGTCCAGCGGGTGCTTCAGGATGATGCTGCCCGTGCGGGCATCGATGCCAAAAGCGCTCAGCACCTCCGGGGGTGCGTGCTTGCTCAGGCTGTATTCGATTTCCCCATTGGGACCCTGGTCAGGGTCAGTGGCCATGACTGTCACGAGGAGGGTCCCAGGCAGAGCATCCTCCCGAACCTCTACCATCAAAGAGCTCTCTGCAAAGACGGGGCTGTTATCATTGGAGTCAAGGACAATTACTTTAATTAAAGCGGTACCTGATTTTGGCGGCTCCCCGTGATCAGTGGCTGTCAGCACGAGGTCGAAGGAGGAGTGCAGCTCCCGGTCCACTTCTTTAACCATGACAAGTTCCGCGTGCCTTGTCCCATCGGAGCTGGAGACAACCTCCAGCGCAAAGTGCTCACTGGGGGAGAGGCTGTAGGAGCAGTGGGCATTGGGGCCAGCATCGGCATCCAGGGCTCGGTCCAGCGGGATCCGTGTCCTCAGGGATGCACTCTCTGACATCTCCAGCTCCAGCTCGGGCGTGGGGAACCGCGGCGCGTTGTCATTGATGTCCAGCACTTGAACCTCCACGTGAATCAGAGCCAGGTTTCGGGCAGCCAGCACGTCAAACGAGACCCAGCAAGGATCGCTGTGCCGGCACAGCTGCTCCCTGTCCACCCGCCCAGCCGTGCTGAGCACCCCGTCCCCGCTCCCCACGTGCAGCGGGAACCTCCTGGGGGTCTCCATCAGCTGGAAGGTATCCGCTGTTTCGCCGCTCTCGCCCCCCTCGAAGTGCTCGGCCAGCGTCCCTATCACCGTTCCCGGCAGCACTTCTTCGAACACCCGGTACTGCACCGTGAACGTGGCCACCTCCTGGGCATCGGTGGACAGGAAGAGGTACCACCACAAAGCTGGGAGATGGAGACCGGAGCGGCTCAGCAACAGCATGCTGCTGGCAAAGCCCACTGCCCCGCTGCCCCGGCGCGCTGCCGTGGGCTTGCCCGCCTGCCGCCGCATACCCCAATTGTCCTTACAGCGATCGCAAGTCCTTGGCATCCTCTCCCATCTCCAAGTCCCATAGGCACCAGCCAGCAGTTGGAAAGGAGGAGAAATGCTGACAGAGTCCAGCGGTTGTCCCCTGCCCCACCATCGCCGAGGGGTGACTGAGAGACCCAGCTGCTCCCCGGGCCGAAGCGCTCAGCCCGGAGCAGAGGGGACCACTGCGGCTTCAGCCGGGGAGCAGCGTCCGGCCGTCCAGTGGGGCCGGGAGGTGGACCAGGCGTGTTTCCTATGGAAACCCCACCTACAGGAAAAGGGAGGACCGGGCTGGTACAATGCCTGGGCGGGACGGGGGCTGGCGGGGCAGCACGCTGCCCGGCTGGCAGAGAGGTGTGGAAGTGCCCTCAGTTTCCCACCTGCGGGGACCATCGCTGCTGCCTGCGGTCACCTGCAAAATGCATTTCACAGGAGGCGCGATCCCTGCAGACAGTGCCTAGCCCACCCGCAAAGCCTCGCACGTGCTTCAAGAAGACGCCTGCAAGGGCCAGCAACCACGATGGACCTCTGCTCTTGCTTTACCCCAAAGGCTCGTTCCCTGTGCTGTCAGATTTCTGACTCACTTTGATTTATTTTCATTTTGTCTAAATCCAGCGTGTAATCCCGGGTTCTTGCTCTGCCTTTTGCTGTCAGATCGGAGGGCAACACACCCACGTCACCTTTTCCAGCACATGGCTTTTGATTATGTCACTGCTTCATTTTCATCTGGACACACCAAAATGAGCTAATGAATCACTGGGAGAGCTGCCACATCAAACACAGGCAGGCAGGCACGCTGGAAGAAAGGAGGGCTCTGGCAGATGCGAGCTGCGTCCTGTCAGGCCTCTCCCCATCCCCTACGTCCGTCTGTCCTGGCCAGCTCCCCCCATCTTGGCACATGCTCTGTCCCCAGCTCAGCTCTTGCTCTGATTTCCCCAGCATCACCCCTCACCCAGCACTGATTTTGCACCACCAAATCCCTGCTTTGCCTTATTCCAACATCTTACCCCGAGCCCCCACCTGCAGGCAGCCCACGTGAGGCTGCACAGCCAGACCACCATGTCCATGCTTAGGCAGCCCAGCCTGAAGCTGTTTCACGTGTTCCTCCTGCGCAGGCAGGGGAGCAGGCAGCTGCCTGCCTGCAGAGCCCGGTTACCCCAAGCTGGGCTCTGCTTCGGGTCTCAGGGTGACTGAAGGCATTCAGGACAGGGAAGGTCACTGCAGAGGTTTCCTTGGCCATTACAGAGAGCAGAGCATCTTTGTATTGTGGTTTGAGTCCCGCCAGCCACATCATCTTCATCTTGGCCCCCCTGTATCCATCAGGCAGCCTCCAGCAACCCTGCAGCTGCCATTGCTGTCCTGCACACATCTTGCCCCCCTTCTCCTGCCTTTCCAGGCACCCCAGCACCCCTATCCTATTCCCATCCATCTCTGCTCCCCTCACTGTCCTCCTGACAGCTCTGACTTTCCCAGGTCAGGCTCTCCATTGCCTGCATCGCCTCCCAGTTCCCTGCTTTCATCACTTTTCTTTATTATGGTAAATTTTAATGCCACAGGGAACAGCAAAGCAAAACCACGCCAGTGCTGACCAGCCGTTTTGCCCCGGGTGGGTTAGTGCCACCGCTCAGCACGCCCGGAGGAAGGGCCAGTGCAGCTCAGCCGTGGTGGGGGGTGGCAGGAGACCCGGTGCTATTCCTGGGCTTGGCCCCAGCTCCAGGTGACCTTTGCCAAGTCATTTCCCTGCTTTGTGCTCTCGCTTCCTCCTCAGCTGAGCGAAGCCAGCCCCCGGGCTCTCCCGGAGGGATGCTCTCCTGCTCGACGGCTGCCTGTGGAGCTGCGGATGGAGAAGCGGATGTCTCTCAGCCCATGCTCTGCTCGGGTGGGTGGGTGGGAAGGCTGCTTCCTTCTGGGGTGAGTCTCATCCTTCCATCTCCCTTTTTTTATGCCTTTCCTTTTCAGAGATGGAGAGGAACAGAAGAACTGCACCAAAATACCACCAAGGAAAGGAAATAAATATTATGCCTAAGAACTGCAGGGGTTCCTCAAAAGCCCTGCCAGACATATCCTTCTTCCCACCGCCTCCCAAGCCATCTGCAGAGCAAGCCAATCGCAGCAGGTGGGCCGTGTTAACCCACCAGTGATGTACCAGGAGATATATACCCACCAACACCAGCACCCACGTGTGCCGGACCCTGCTCAGTGCAGCCCTCACCCCACCAGCCGGAGGGAGGGTGTCCCTCTAGGCTGCTGCAGCCCCAGACCACTCCTTTTTTTCCCCAAAGGCAAGGAGGCAGAGGAGATTTTAAGGACCAGCTTGCTCAGCCACCAGAGGGAAAGGCTGATGTGACAGTCCCGGCGCTGGGAGGAAAAGTCACGGTCACCAAGAAGAGTGCTGTGACCCCCTCCTGAGCACTGTCCCCTCACCATCTGGGCTGTCCCCAGTCTGTCTGTACAGATATTGGCAGTGGTGACAGATCTGGAATGGCCAAGAGAGAGGAGCTGGCGGAACTAATGCATTAATTATTACGATGCTTCAGGAATAAATCCCTATAGACTAGACCTGTGACCCCAAGCCATCAGGACATTAGCAGCTGGGAGGATGGCTGTAGGACGCTGCGAGAGCGTTGCTGAGCTGTAAACCACGCAGGCTGTGTCTTGGGGGAAGACAGGCAAAGTAATGCTAACAAAGAAACTAGAACAGAAAAATGAGCTTGAGCTGAGACTTGCCAGAAGCACAGACAATGAAATAAGATCTAAAAACATCTCCTCCTGCTTCCTGTGCACACACAGGCAGGTTCCCAACACGCAGATGCTTCTTCATAGACAATGTTGTATCAACGAACATAAACCTTCTCCCCAGGAGGTTGACTGCACCTAAGCCCTTTCATTTCAAGCTCAAAAAGAGCATCAGTTATATTCAATTATTGCAGTAGCGTTCTTCAGCTCCTGCGTGATGCTATTAGTGCCCGTAGCAGACGTAAATGTCATTTACAAGGTGTGAAAATCTGGCTCCTCTGAAGCTCAGTTCCTCAGCCAGACACAGGGAACAGCCCGGTCTCCCAGGGGTGCAGAGCTGTAGTTCAGGCACCACGCACTCACCGCCCGTCACATGGCAGAAAGCAGCCCGGCCGCGTTATTTCACACTCCACTGCACAGCTGGGCTGTCAAATTTCAAAATTTTGCATTTTGTTTGTCACTTTGGGTTGGCTTGGTAGCACAAGCTGTGCTGCACATCCCCAGAACGGTGCATAGGGCAACATAAAAATGAGAAGGGAAGAGAATTTTTTTTTCAAATCTAATAATGAAAAACAACACCAAAAGGAGAAGAGTTCAAAATGAGCACGACTGAAGACATACCAAGATTTGGCCTCATTAGGGTGCTCAGGACTTACCGTGTCCTGTGGACCATTCAGGGAAGCAGGACTTGGTCTCTGCTTTATGAGGTGGGAAATGGTGTCTGAGGGTCAGGGCACAGAGGCCATGGACAACAGAACACACCCCGAGGTGGGACGCTCTCTTCCAGGCTCAGCTCCGTACCTCGGAGCTCTGTCCTGAGCAGGAAGACAGCTGCAAAGCCTCGATGGGGCAAGTGAAAGCGTAGCTGCTCCTCAGCCACTGGTGCCCTTACACCCAGGGATCATGCTTTTTTCCCCTCATCTGTCTTGGTTTTCAGCCCTTCAAAGGCAGGCTTTGCTTCTCTAGAAGTGTCACTCCCATTTCAACAGCAAAAATACATTTTCTTCAAGCATCTCTGTGCATTAGGTCTTTCAGGAGCCGAGTGCAGATGTGAGAGGTGACCCAGGACCTGCCCCATCCTCAGCTGCCTGCAGGGACTGGGGAGGCCCTTGGGGGACCTTTTTCAGGAGGAAGGGGATGATTCACCCTCTCCCACCAAACAGCAAGTCCACAAATCATAAGATGGTTTGGGTTGGAAGAGACCTTAAAGCTCATCTGGTTCCAACCCCCCTGCCATGGGCAGGGACACCTTCCACCAGCCCAGGGTGCTCAGAGCCCCGTCCAACCTGGCCTTGAACCCTGCCAGGGAGGGGGCAGCCACAGCTTCTCTGGGCAGCCTGGGCCAGGGCCTCACAAACCTGCAAGAGGTGGATGAACCTGCTCTCAGGGGCCCCTGGCTCTCCCTGTGCTCATCCCCTCCATAAAATCAGAAGGTGACACTGAAAGTGACCTCCACATGCCACCTTGCCCAGCCTCCCACCCCAGTCAGGTCCCTTGTGTGCTGGCTCACTCAGGATCGCATCCTTCACCACCCAAAGACTTCTCTGCCTCTCCTCACAGCCTCCTCCAGCAATGCCTTCCTCGCCCCGGGGAGCCCAGACCACCCCTCCAGACACAAGCTTACCCCCACACTGGGCAGAGGCAGAAGAAACACCCACCCCAGCTCGCTGCCCGCACCCTGCCCAGCATGGCCACAGACCCCCAAGGAGAGGACATCTGACCACCCTCAGGCTTAGCCAGCTCCCAGCACCGGGTGATGCCACAGCCCCCTCATCCTCAGCTGATGCCCCAGATGCCTCCCACGATTTGAGGCAACCCGGCAGCCTCAAGGTCAGAGATTCCCACAGCCCCAGCTGCAAACCCCCTGCTAACTGCTCCTGGGAGCTGTGTGCCTGGGCAGGGGTTATATGGGCGCTCCCGCCCTCAGCAGGTGAACATCCTAATGAGGAGAGAAATTAAAGGACACGCAAGTAATCCCTAATCAGGACAGAGTTAATAGGTGATGCAGCAGCATTTAAAAGCTTCCTAAGGCAGCAGTCTGGCTTTTCCCAAAGCAGCTAACTGCAAAGTCTCTGCCAGCTCCTGCTTGCTGTGCTCCGGGAGCTCCCCTGTGTGGAGGGTATGATAAGGAGAGTTATTGTTGCTCTGTGTTCATAAAAAGATTATTGTTAGGGAGGGGAAGAAAGTTACAAGTGAAAGAAATTGGAACAAGCTCAGTGTTTGAATAGAGAGTAATAATGTTATGATAATTTGCATGCACAGCCTCTGCCACTCGAGAGCCCTAACGTATTTTATAAAGTCTTGCGCTGCAAAGAGCAATCCTATAAGCAGATAGCAGTAGAGCTGGCCAAATATAAAAGGGGAATCTGTAAAAATGACATTTCATTGTGTCGGAGAAAGCAATGAGAAGCAGAGTTGAGATGTAACCCTTGGTGTCCTTCTGGAGGAGAAGACTGGCGTAAGATTGGCACTTGCTCGTATGATCTAGTTTGCTATGATGAGTCTTGCAGTCATTTTTTTTCCCTGTATATCAAAAGGGTATTTCTAAATACCTGTTTGCAAATGAAATACATGGAAATAGTCCTGAAGGCCAAAACTTCAGCACTAGATCTTTCCAGAAAAGGTCACATAGAAGAAGGGGCCGCTGACAGCTCCTGGACTGGGCTGGAAGGATCAGAGCACAGGACAAATACGGGGGACGCTGGAGCCCCATCAGCACCACCGTTCACTGCCAGTTTCATGTGCTTTTGGTCCGACAGCCTGCAACACCCCGACAAAGCATTCTGCAGCGGTGGGGGTCCCCCGGCTCCTCCACGGAGTAAGTGATAGATCTGGGCCACAGCATGCTGTAGCATAAATCAGAGCTTTACGAGTCCCCGGCGGCTGCAAATCAATGAGTTCTGGTAATAATTACCCATTTGATTTTTCTCTTTATTAATATTTAGACTTTTTAATCTTTTCATTGCGAACACGATGCTTCCCTGCTGCGGTTGTCCTTCAGGGGGAGCTGCCACAAAAGCTCCCGTTTCTCAGATTAAAGACTTTGTCTTGAACCAGGCTGCTCCCTGACCCAGAACGACACAACCACGAAAGGCGGGTGACAACCCGGCCGATTCACCCCGGCTGGGTGTCCCCGTCCCAGCGCACAGCGGGTGTCCCCGAGACGCAGCGTGGCCACTCTGGGTACCCCAGTGCAGATCCACTGGTTGTAAGGGGGTTTCTCTAGCTCTTAGGCTGAGCCCTCACCCTTGGCACGGGTGAACACCTGGATTATCGCAACCTACAGTCGTGGTTTAAAGAGATGGCCCCGGAAGGTGGTTCGCTCGTCAGCTGGTGCTTGCTAATGAGGGATGTACAAACTAAAAAATAAGCCCTGTGTTGACATGCAAAGGGAGACAGGACTCTCAGTGATTTTCAGTTGAAATGACAGACCTTATCTCCTCTAACACAGGCGTGGGAAAGCTGATAATGCACTATCACCTCTGGAAAACAAAAGGGAAAAATCAAAACAGAAAACAACCCCTAAAAAAAGCAATATAAATTATGTTTATTATAAAGACCAAAATTTTCCAGCAAGTCCAACCACTACTCAGCTTTAAATTAGTGAGAAAAGAAGCTGGAAATAAGTGAGAGGAAGGATGCTGGAGCATCTGCCATGTCAGAATTACCTCCAGCGCCCAGAAGAACAGGTAAAAGACCCCGTTTTTTTTGTCCGACNGTGCACAGAGGGATCTGTGCCAGGGATGTCGCTTAGCACAGACGCGATCTGGCTTTTCTGTTCTGGGATGGGGAGGAGAGGCAGGAACCATATTTTGACTCCTGGGACTATTCAGCAGAATAATCCCTTGAGGGTAATCCCAGAAGCTGTGCTCCCTCCCCAGGGACTGTCCTCCGAACCCACGGGGTGAAGACAGACTTTGATGTCCAGCTTCCACCAAGTGAGGAGAACCCGAGACCAATTTCTTGTCCAAAGCAATGCCCGGCACCTTCAGCAGCAGAAAGACTCCCAGGGCTGAGCAGGTCACCATGGTCTGCTACCACCAGGAGCCTTACGAGGCTAAAGATGAAGGTTCACCTCTCCATCTGCTCCTTCTGTGCCACCTCAGCAAGCTTCCGCCCAGGATGACTGAGCCACATCAACATCCATCCCAACAGGGCTGGCTGTGCTGATCTCACCATCGCTCCCTCCTCAGCTGGGACGTGTCCTGCTGCTTCCAATGCTGAAACCACCCGAGTGAACAGGTCCCCAGGCAGAGCATCCCTTGGGACAGTAACAGCAGACAGCAATGGGGACAACGCAGAAGACCACAAGGAAGAGGACCTCAGGTCTCCCTATCCCTGCCATCGTGCACAGAGATGCTGCAGGCTCTTCCCAGAGATGCACGTGTTTCTTCACCGGTGCCAACACCTCAAGACGTTCAGCCAGCTGCAAAGGGTGGCTGATGTGCTGTTATCACCTCTTCTGCCTCTGCCGTGTCACCTCTCTTCTGTCATCCACCTCCACCACGGGACCGGACATGTCCTCTGCCACCAGCTCCACTGCTGAAACACCAACACGGGTTCAGGTGCTGCCTCCTCCCCGCTGGCTGTTTGCCACGACGGGCTGAGCCCACTGCCAGGGCTGGCAGGAGGGAGGATGGTGCTTCAGCCCTCCGATGGAGAGAAAGGGGCTGTGGCATGCAGGAAAAGAGGGGCTGGGGGCTTTTCTGTGCCATGTAAACGGCATAAAGAGGACACCATGCATGTGGAAACATCTTTAATCCGGAAAGTGCTTCCAGATGATGCAACTTCCAACTCCTGCCAAGGGGCTGAGCATACGCCCAGTGCTCCCCAGCTGGGGCAAGGACAGCTCTCCTGGGCACTCCCAGGCAGCGTGGGATGGGTAAAACCAGGGTGAGAAAACCCAAAAGAGATACTAATGCTGCCCCACATAGGCTGACCCAGCCCCAGAGCCTGGGCTGAGGACCCAGATCTTGCTTGGGGACAGTGATTCCCCCTGGGCTGGGCTTTTGGGGGCTGGTGATGGGCCACTGCAGTGGCACAACCTTCTATCTGAGCCTGCCTGAGGAGAGACGCAGTCCTGGGGAGCTGAAACCTCCTTGTGTGGGAACTGGTGAGTCTCGGGCTAACATCCCAGTCACTATTTTTCCAGCAGAACACAGTCGCTTGAGTCCTACCCAGGTGGCCCACAGCCTCGTCACAGGTACGTGATCTCGATGACGTTGGGCTCAGCGCTCGCACAGGGAAGGTGATGCTTGCAGGAGCACTGGAAGCTCACGCCGGCCGCATCCACACCGCCCGGCTCCCACTGGCAGGGCTGGGCAGGCAGCTTCTTCTGGGAGCCCAGCTGCTTCCAGTCCGTGAGGTGCACCCCATCGTCCAGGTCCTGCGGCATGGGCTCATGGTAGAGGGTGATCTGGACGGTGCGGAGGTGAGGGCCGTAGTGCACCACGATGATGATGAAGACGGCCAAGAGGACGAAGATGACGACAATCACGGAGATCACGGGCAGGGCATCGGATTTCTTCGTCACGCTCCTGACAACGGAGACGGGCGTGAAGGCGGCCGCCTCCTGGGGCTCAGGCTGTCTTAGCTGGCTGCCGGGCGCGGAGGCATTCATGGCTGAGCAGGCTGACCTGGGACAGAGAAAGGCAGGGTGGAAAGGGGTGGCTGCTGAGCAGAGGTTGTCTGATGTCCTCATCTCCTGCCCTCAAGTCAGCGGCTGCTGCCTTCACCTGCAGCTGCTGGGGAATGGGACCATCCCGTAACTGCTCCCTGCCTCGGGCTTGCAGGACAGGATAAATTTTGGTGGTTATACCTGGGGTTGTAGGGACGGCACCCTGGACACGTTCAGCCAGGGAGGCCGTGCCCTGCATCACCTTGTCCTGGACACCTTCGGCGTGGGGCTCTTCTCCCCACCACACCTCGCTCCCCGGAGGAGAGCCCTCCACCCTCCCCTCTTTGCCCCCAGCCCCATGGTGCTAACCCAAGACCAAACCCCGCAGGGACCTCCCTGGGAGATCCAACCCCACCGAAACACACCACGAGGCATCCCTNGCNNCAGCCACTGACTCCTCGGGAGCCAGCACGGGGGGAGCAGGGNTGAGAGGAGGGAGGGGGAGCCCTCCCCAGCCGCGCAGGGGTACCTCGGTGTCCCCGTTGCGTGGCAGTCGTCATCTCCAGCAGCGAGGCGGAGAAGCTGACGGCAGGACCAGCAGAAAAGCGTCCGGGATGGTTCCCCAGTGTGGGTGCAGCCAGACTCACCTCGCCGGCTGCCACGTCACGCCTCGTCCCCACACCCCCGGGACTCCCCGGGGCAGAGGAGGAAGCGCCTGCTCATCGAGGGCGGGAGAGGTGTTCCCTCACTTCGCTGGGTGCCACATCAGCACCACAGCCCCCTCCCTCGCTGTCACACACCCTCGCCGGAAAAAATCCCTCCTCTCGCCCGCTGCAAGACAAGCGCCCTTTTGTTCAGGGGGGAAAGCACCTACCGCCCTTCGGCTGCACACGCAGCCCCCGGCCGCCCAGCTGCAGGAAACCTCTCTCCTCCCACCCACTCGGCGTTCACGTTTAATGCAGTTAAGAAACCGGTGTAAAAAAGTCACCCTTCTGCACGTGAGCTCTTGGCAAAGCGTATCCGCACAACGCTCTGGGCTCGCAGGACCCTCGCCAGCAGCGGTGCGAGTCCGTGGCGAAGCTCTGGACCCCAGGACCTGCTCAGGGTCAGAGGCGGGAGCCAGTGGCAGGTCGGTGCTCGCTCATCTCTCCCCCCGCACCTCGGCCGCACGAGCAAGGCCACAGGGACGCCCTCGAGTCAGCAGCCTTTACCCCCGCACGCAGGCAGGTACTGTCCCCCTGTCCGGGGATGCCGTGCGGTCAGACCCCATGCCACGCTGGCGGCCCCGAGCACATCTCAGGGCAGAAAAGATGGCTCCTCCAGAGCTTTGTCTAAACAACCATCACAAAACATGTCTCCCCATCTTTCTGCCCCGAAACAACACTGCTCTTACCTGGAGGCTCTCAGCAGACAAGCTGGGGTGAATATCGGGGCTCTGTCTTCCCTGCACGTGGGGAGGACGGGATGGGAAAAGCCTCTCCCCCCATCCGGCCGAGCGTCCAGGAGATTTGGCCGCACGTTAGAGCTTCTGGGAATTTGCACTCATTTCAGGATTCAGTAAAACCTTAATCTGCAGCGTAATCTCTGAGCATCACATCTGTGCAGGAGAAAGAAAAAATGGGGCGGGGAGGCTGCCAACAGAGGTTTTGTAAAACCAAAGGCCGCTGCGGGATGCTGGGTGCTTTCGGCCTGACGGTTTGCTTGGGGTTTTGGAGGTGTTTGAAGAGACCCGCTGAAATGCAAGGAGCTGCGCAGTGCACGGCACATCTCTCCCACCGTTCCTGCTGCCATGTCCTGGTCGTGGAAAGCAAGCACCTTGCCAGCAGCAGAAGACACCCCACTGATGCGCTCCCTGCAGCGAAGGAGCAGCTCCGTCACCCTCAGCCGAGGCTCTGTGGCTTTCCAGGGGGCTGTGGGAGGGGGCTGGACCAGCCCC
>Ga0065711_1045220_pt1 | contig 13618 bp, 14 predicted proteins | sample Hoacrofraction12_FD_59098 | JGI IMG/M metagenome (GOLD analysis project Ga0065711, IMG submission 59098) | Hoatzin crop microbial communities from Cojedes, Venezuela - Epithelial fraction 12 v2 (version 2) | ecosystem: Host-associated > Birds > Digestive system > Esophagus > Crop | place... | reverse complement strand
ACTCTTGTAGACTGATTGCGACATATGTGTCGCAAAAACATAATACCATAAACGATATAGCAAATAATCAAAAACTAATTATTGAATTTTATAAAAAATAGCCAATAAAAATCTTAAATTTTATGGAATTAGTTCATTGATTTAGATAAGTAAAGTGGTAATATAGTAGTGTCCGTTTAATACTTAAATGGACACTATTTTGTTATGGGAGAATATATTTTGAGTCAAAAGTGTTTGCCGCTTAAAAAGCTGGCCATTTATTTTATAAATAATAGTTTTGTACGCGCTGTTCAAAGAGCGTGCACACTTTTGATACCTTTAATTCTTATAGATTCGTTATGTTACCTTATTGCGTGTCTCCCGATTCCATCTTTTCAGAATTTTTTATTCGGTGACGGATATATATTAAGATCTCTAACAGACATCGTTGTTGATGTAAACGATGATTTTTTGGGCATTATCTTTGTTTTTTTGATAGGAATATCATATCGGAGAGATAGCAAGATAAACGGAGTTCAGAAATTGTCTTGTGCAATTACATGTGTTATATGTTTCCTGATAAACATTGGATATGGAAGAGATGACTTTAGTTTGGATTACGTGGGAAAGCCCGGGATGTTTAGTGCGATTATAACTTGTTTTATAGCGTGCCCTTTGTTTTATATTGCATATACATCTTTTGACAAACTAATGAATAACAAGACCAAAATGGTCGATCCATATTTATCTACGGCGATTAGAAGCGTGCCGATTTTGACATTTGTCCCGATTACTTTTTATGTAATCAGAGATTTTGTTTGGTTTTTTACGGGGTATCTAAATCTTCAGGAATTTTTGTTTGAAGGCGTAGCAAGAGGCATTTTCAATCTGCTATCGTTTAGTGATATATTGCAGACGATTGTATATCTGTTTCTTACACATATCATATGGCTGACCGGTACAAATGGCAAGATGGCGCTTGATTGGATTCGTATAGATGAACATATGGTGAATTCTCATGGAAATATGATTGCTGCTATCAAGGGCGGAGGTATTCCGAACATTGTGACTTGCGAGTTTATTAACTCCTTTTGCTGCATAGGCGGAGCGGGATGCGTGCTTGCACTCGCTATTTTGTCGATTTGTAAGAGCAAAAAGAAGACAGAAAGAGGATTTTCAACTCTTGCACTTGTGCCGACTGTTTTTAATATAAATGAAGTTTTGACATATGGAGTTCCGCTTATTATGAACCCGTTGTATGTTATTCCATATATTGCGGCGCCTATAGTAAATGCGTGCTTTACTTATTTTTTTATGTATTTCGAGATAGTTCCAAGAACCATAAACGGCGTTGACTGGGCTATGCCGATTATATTTAGCGGATATATATCAACATCCGATATAAGAGGAGCCTTGCTTCAGATTTTCCTTCTTTTGGTTGATGTGATGATTTATTATCCTTTTTATAAACTCAGTTTGACATTTAGAGAGAATAAGTATAAAAACTCAATCAGAGATTTGGAAGTGATTCTAAGGGAAAAAGAAATAGTAGAAGAGCCTTTTAGGATAGATCATTTGGACTATGCCAATAAATATACGGCAAGAAGACTTAGTAACGACCTAAGAGAAGATATTAAAAATGGGAAACTTGCTATGTTCTATCAAGCACAAAGCCTTCCAAATGGCGAATATGCAGGAGCAGAGGCACTTATAAGATGGAAACATGAAAGCGCGGGATACATTTATCCTCCGCTTGTAATTGCACTTGCAAAAGAGGGCGGGTTCCTTAATGTGATAGAACATTTCATATTTGATTCTGCGGCAAGTACTATACATATGCTTGAAGAGGATGGAAAGCTTTGTCCTAAGATATCTGTTAATATCACAGGCACATCTATGGCATATACCGGATTTGAAGAGATGATAGATAGTGTAGTATCGAAATATGGAATACAAAGATCAAACCTGTGTATTGAGATAACAGAGCAGGAGTCAATCGCATCAATAAAGGCGCTATCAAGTATACGAGAAAAGGGACATGTCTTGTATATAGATGATTTTGGTATGGGCCATACATCCATCTACTATTTGGAAAGTGGCATATTTGAAGTAGTAAAGCTGGACGGTTTTATTATCAGCAGAATCCTTACAGATGATAATGCACATGAGATTGTAAGATCTGTTATCAAACTAAGTCATAAGCTAAATATGAAAGTATATGCTGAATACGTAGAAACGACCGATCAAAAAGAAGAACTCAAAAAAATGGGATGCGATGTATTCCAAGGAGGCTTGTATTCTAAGGCACTTCCAAAAGAAGAATTCTATAAAAAAATCATTGATATAGATGGGAGATTTTCTTGAAAAAACTTTGCAAAAAAATATTTTTTTGCAAGGTTTTTTACTTTTGAATCGTTTTATTAATGTAAGCAAAAATAAAAAAGTGAGGGGCAAGTATAATGTGCGAGGATAAGCTTCGAGAATATATCGAATCAGTATATAAATTTTCACTTATAAATTTAAAAAATAAATCCGATGCAGAAGATGTATGCCAAGAAGTTATGTATAAATATTTGATCAATAAACCAAAGTTCGACAATGATAAAGCGGCAATATCATGGTTTTATAAAGTGACAATAAATTTGTGCCACGATATACAAAAAAGTACATGGTATAAGAATGTTTTTTCTTTAGAAAAATTGCATAGTGAAGATCACTTTTATAGCGATAATACGGATAATACTATAATTGAAACTATTAAGGCACTCCCAAATAAATATAGCGAAGTAATATTCTTATATTACTATCAGGGATATTCGGCAGCTGAAATTGCTGAAATTTTAAATAAACGAGAAAATACAATTTATTCACGTTTAAACAGAGGCCGAGAAATGTTAAAAGAAAAATTAAAGGAGGATTAAAACATGGATGATTTTGAGGAAAAGACTATAAAAGCATTACAAAATATTAATGTTCCAAAAATTGATGTAGATAGCAACTTTTTATATAAAAAACATGAGAGAAATAGAAAGAAGTTGATAAGACAAAAAACTATATCAATATGTGTTATGGCAATTTTATTAGTAATAATATTGCCTGCTTCAGCAATAGCAGCAAAAGCTGTAGGGGAAGTAATTCATAAAACCGTAAACGGATGGTATTTCGGAAATATTGATAACGAAAATATAATATTTGATGATGAAACAGATACAATTACTATTATTAGAGATGATACTAATGAAATAGGAAATACAAATAATGGAAATGTAAGTGAAAGCTCGGAATTTCTGTTTTATTCATGGGAAGATCTTAAAAAAAGTTATGAAAATAGTTATTTATATTTTAATCCATATGCGGATATTGCTCCAGACTCGATGTCAATAAGGATTGAGGCTGATGGTAATAAAATTAAATTTGAATATATATATTATAAGTATAATGATAAAGTTGTATGGTTGACGTTATATGATATTCAAGATAATGGAAGTTTTGTTGAAACAGGTTATAACGGAGATGTTATTTCTAGTGAACATTATACGAGTAGTAGGGGCTATGAAGTCTTATTAGAGGAGGTGGAAAGAGATACTACAAAAAGCATAGAAGTCGCATTTTCGTCAGAAAAATATATCGTATCATTAAGTCTTACCGGATGTGATATAAGTACTGCAAAGGAAATAGTAAACCAAATTGATTTGTCAGATATGGAGGATTAGTGGATGAAACTAAGAAAGTATATGCAAATTTTTTGTTGTTTATTTGTTGTTGCGATATTTTAGGTTGCAACAGCGTTAACGCTATGAACGTGTCAGGTGAAATTGATGTTTCGAACTATAATTTAAGCGATGGAGAATATGTTACAATTGGAGATTTTATAATCGAATATCATGAAAATGAAGTGATTATGCCGAATGCGAATACAACAGATACTTATACTAGAACTAGTAACTATGACGTAAAGAATAAAACAACGCAGCAGAGATGGTATACTGTTACGCAGGTTACAAGTTATACATATAATGGAAGTACATATGTAAATATAAATAAAAATAAGAGTAGGGTTAGTGTAAAAACGTATGTAACAGATGCTGATTATAAAGTTACAAATAATACAATTACAAATAGTGGATCAATTGCGCAATATGCTATTGGAGTAAAATTAAAACTCGGATCAAAGACTGCAAATATATCTGATGTCGTTACGTGTTATCCTAACGGAACACAAAGTTATTCACATAATGAATCATGATATTTAATATTTGGATTTAACTAAAAAATTGGATGACGTATGTCATCCGATTTTTTTAGTTAAATCCAAATATTTTTTGAGCAGCGTTATAAAGTGATATTTGAACACTACGCCCAAATTTTCCCGGGAGTTTTAAGGCAGGGCCAAAGACTCCGTTTCTGATTTTTTTGTACATATACAGATGATTTTCTTTTAGCCATTTCCAGAGTGCTGCTTTCTTTTCGGCATTTTCTTTTGTGCCGGACTTTATAAGAAGAATTGTAGAAATAATTGTTATTATTTCAGCATAATTGTACATGTATTTCTTTAGGTGTTTATTTTCTATTTTTCTAAGGTCTACACTATCTACAAGAAGCTTATTTACTTTTATCTGCTGATCGATTCTGGATATCATAACGCTTTCTTGAACAGATTGGTCATCTCTTCCGATGAAGTAATGATAGAGGTTAGTATTCGTGTAATACATTCTCTTTACATATGGGAGCGGAACATATACGAAGAGATTGTCTACGTAGAATGTATGTTCAGGTAGTTCCAGTTTTGAGTCTTTTAGAACCTGTGTCCTGTATATTGCTGAGTGCATCAAAATATACTGACCCTTTTTGAAATGCCCGGCATCATCCCATGTTATGACTTTGTCTGTAGGAAGTGCGTTTGTATAGCGTATGACTTTTTTGTGTTTACTTCCGACTTTATCATATACATAGTTTGCAATGAGGAGGTCTATCGGATTTTCCATTTTTAGAAAGCCATCCAGAAGCTGCATTATTTTATGCAACGACTTTTCATCAACCCAGTCATCGGAATCTACGACTTTAAAATATGGAGCTATGGCATTTTTTATACCTGTCATTACGGCTCCACCATGGCCTTTGTTTTCCTGATGGATGGCACGAACGATTCCCGGATATTTTGCTTCGTATTCTTTTGCAATTTCCAGAGTAGTATCCTTTGAACCATCGTCGATGACCATGATATCGATTTTATCACCGCCGCATAGAAGTGATTCTATACATTTGCGCATATAATTTGCTGAATTATAGCTCGGAATTGCAACGCTTAATATCTTTTCCATTAAAATTTATCCCCTTATAGATAACAAATATTATTTCCAAATCTTTAATATAATATTCTTGGTAAAAAAGTTTTTTGCTAGGTATTTATAGAAAATCATGGAAACGCTTATCATTGTAACATATATCATATAGAGTTGCTAACATTATTTGGAGGTTTACCGATTTGAAAAATTCAGAAAAAAGGTTAATTAAATCTTAATTTGTGTCGATAAAGAATATGTAACGCATATTGTCAAAATATACGCTTTTTAACATGCAAATATTATCATAATTGTGGATAAAAATGTGGATTTGGTTGATAATTATGATGAAAAAGGTGTATATATTAGCGCGGAGATTTCTGCGTTAATTTATATATATATTCCCTTCTGAAAAAGGCCATCTCTTTGCAGTGCAAAGGGGTGGCCTTTTAACTCAGTCGGGAAATCACCGACTTTAGTTAAACGCTCCGCGAGGATGTGCAGAGATTTGCACAAGAGGGCGTCTTCGACGCTGCAAATCTCGCGCCAAGTCTCGCGAGCGAGACTTGAATTTTTTTTATAAAGAATTTTTGATAGCATCAAAAAGATCGTCATAAGATTCAAAAGCTTTTAGGTCAGGGTTATCAGCTTTTATTTTATCTGTTGTTCTAAACAAAAATCCTGCTTTGGATGCTTTGATCATTTCAAGATCATTGTAGCTATCTCCTGAGCAAATGGTATCATAGCCCATGTCCCAAAGAGCTTTTACGGTGGTAATCTTTGACTTTTGAACTCTCATTTTGTAGTCTGTTATCATGCCGCTATCGTCTACTACTAGGCTGTTGCAAAAGATTGTTGGCATTCCGAGTTTTTTCATAAGAGGAGATGCAAACTCTTCAAATGTATCGGAGATGATAACTGTTTGAACTGTATCTCTTAGTTTGTCCAAAAAGTCTTTGGCACCGTCTAAAGGCTCTATTTTGGATATTACATCCTTTATTTCATTTATGCCAAGGTCGTGCTCTTTTAAAACTTCAATTCTCCATTTCATGAGCTTATCATAATCAGGCTCATCACGCGTTGTTTTCTTTAGTTCATCTATCCCGCTGACTTTCGAAAACTCAATCCATATTTCAGGGACTAGAACGCCCTCTAAATCTAAACATACTATATTCATATCAAAACCTCTTTTATGTGTATTTTATGCAAGCAGTGCTTGGTCGTTTGAGAATTCTTCTCCCGATGCAAGTGTGAATTTATGAAGCAAATCTTCAACTGTCAGTTTCTTTTTTTCCTCACCCGAAATATCAAGAATTATTTTGCCTTCGTTCATCATGATGAGTCTGTTGCCGTGAGTGATTGCATCTTTCATGTTGTGAGTTATCATGAGAGTTGTAAGATTTGACTTTGCAACGATTTTCTCCGTTACATCGAGAACCTTGGCGGCAGTCTTGGGGTCAAGTGCGGCTGTATGTTCATCGAGAAGTAGTATTTTAGGAGTTTGAAGTGTTGCCATAAGGAGTGTCAGAGCTTGCCTCTGTCCGCCGGATAGTAGTCCTACTTTTGCGGTTAATCTATTTTCGAGTCCGAGGTCCAAAATAGAAAGAGCTTTTTTGAATTCTTCTCGCTCCTTATTTGTTATTTGGAATTTTAACGGAGATCTTTTTTGACCACGTCTTGCGGCAAGTGCCATATTTTCTTCTATCTGCATGGTTGCGGCACTTCCAATCATAGGATCTTGGAACACTCTTCCTATAAGAGATGCGCGCTTGTAATCAGGAAGCCCTGTTACATCTACGCCGTCTATTATGATAGAGCCGTCATCTACAGGCCATGAGCCTGCAACAGCGTTTAGCATTGTTGATTTGCCGGCTCCGTTTCCGCCGATTACGCATGCAAAATCACCTTCATTCAGACACAAATCGACTCCGCAAAGGGCTTTCTTTTCATTGATTGTGCCGGGATTGAATGTTTTATGTATATTGTTTATTTGAAGCATTGGTTTAGACATATGAAATCCTTTCATAACTTAAGTTAAGCGATATCTTTAACATTTGAAGCATTTTTGGATGCTTTTTTAAAAGATGATTTGGACTGCTGTTTTAGATACGGAACTGCAAGGAAGATAGCAACTATGACAGCTGTGAGGAGCTTTAGATAGTTGGTATCAAGCTTTAGCCACAAAACAATCTTTACAACGATATAATACACAACACCGCCAAATGCGATAAATAAAAGTCGCATTGCAAAGTTCATGCCTTTTCTAAAAAGGGCATCGCCAAGAACTTCACCGATGATAACAGCGGCAAGGCCTATTACGATAGCGCCTCTTCCCATGTTGATATCGCTATATCCTTGGAACTGTGCCATAAGGCCGCCCGAAAAAGATACGATGCCGTTTGATAGGGCAAGTCCTATGATTTTCATGTTGTTTATGTTGATGCCGTTTGCCTTGGCCATTTCGAGGTTACAGCCTGTAGCTCTGATTGCGGAACCCTGTTCTGTACCAAAGTACATATAGAGGATAGCGATTGTTATGGCGGTTATGATGAGTCCGACAACTATTGATATCGTGATATATCTTGATGATAGCAAAAGAGAAAACTTATCAACGCTTACGGCTTGGTTTGCCTTCATGCCCATAATTGCTAGGTTTATCGACCATAGAGCGTATTGCGTAAGGATTCCTGCAAGAATAGCGGGTATGCCAAGCTTTGTATGCAAAAATCCCGTAACAGCTCCTGCAAGTAGTCCTGCCGCAAATGAGCAAAGCATAGCGATAGCCGGATGGAAACCTGCGATTATCATCATAACGGCAACGGCGCCGCCTGTTGTAAAAGTTCCGTCTACGGAAAGGTCTGCGATATTGAGTAGTCTAAACGTGATATATACGCCAAGCGCCATAAGGCCCCAGATGAGGCCTTGTGCTACGCCGCTTGGAAAACAATTCAAAAATCCTTGTAAAGTTAATGACTGAAAATATGATGCAATAGCCATTTTATTCTCCTAAAATATGTGTGACTTAAATTAAATATTTTTTCCTAAAAAATTATTCTTCGATAGCTTCGTAGTCATCAGGAACTGTGATTCCGAGCTGATCGCAGATTGATTTGTTATATTTTTTAACCGGATTGTCATAGTATTCGATAGCCATAGTGCTGATGTCTTCGCCGTTTAATATCTTTATAGCCATTTCGCCTGTTGTCTTGCCAAGTTCGTAGTAGTCGATTGAAAGAGTAGCTACGCCGCAGCCTGCGCAGATGCCTTCTTCGCCGCATACGATAGGAGTTGCAGCAGGGATTGCAACGTTACTTATAGCTTCTGTACATGATGCAGCTGTGTTATCTGTAGGAATGTAGAGAACATCGTTTTCACTGCAAGCACTCTCTGTAACCGATGATACATCGTTGGAATCAGAGAATGTGTAAACTGTTACGTTTAGCCCTTTTTCTTCAAGGTATCCCTTGACTGTATCCGCCTGATATACAGAGTTTGCTTCTGCTGAGCAGTACATAATACCTACGTTTTCTGCATCAGGGAAGAGCTCGACTATCATATCGGCTTGCTGATCGAGAGGAGCAAGGTCTGATGTACCTGATATATTGCCGCCGACTGTTCCGTCAAAATCATCTATTGAGAGAGCTACGCCATATTCTGTGATTGATGTTCCAAGAATCGGAATGGTAGCTGTTGCAGATGATGCTGCCTGGAGAGATGCCGTAGCATTTGCAAGGATTAGGTCAACTCCGTTTGATGCAAAACCTGTGCAGATAGTTGTACACTGCGCGCTATCGCCGGATGCGTTCTGTTCATCGAATGTTACATTGTCGCCGAACTCCTGTGTTAGAGCATCTTTGAATCCTTGTGTTGCTGCATCGAGCGCTTCGTGTTGTACGAGCTGGCAGATACCTATTGTATAAGTTGTATCATCTGATGTATCACTGTTTGTATCTGTTACATCAGATGTACTTTCGGAAGCGCTTGTATCTGTGCCGGTAGTTTCACTTGTTGATGTAGGGGTGCATGCGCAAAGAGAAAGAGCAAGAGCGCCTGCAAGAGATAAAGCTGATAGTTTTTGTATGCGTTTTTTCATAATAATCCTCCCGTTATTAAAAGTGTTTTCTGCACCAATGCTTTAACGCATTGCGCTGTTAAAATATACATCTAATTGTAGTCGCTAATTCATAAAAATGCAACTAAAAGCACAGTAAATAATTAATTATTAAGGCCGATATATAAAAAAGAAACGATTAATTTTGAAGGAGCAAAAATATATGACTTGGAATATGTATTTCGAGCAAGCAGCATTTATTTTGTCACTGGTGCTTCTTATATCATATATATTAAAACATCATCTTCCATTCAGAGCATGGACTTACTTTTCATGGCTTATTTTCCTAGAACTCGTTTGTACATCTTCGAACATAATGGCATGTACTATGTCCTCTGACCCATTAAGCTATGGAAAAGACTTGGTTTATCTTGCAAATATTGGATTTTATACAACATTTGTCATGCAGATATGGACATTTGCCATATATACGATAGCTATGACAGGGCGGAGTCGTACTATCATAAGGCTTCAATGGATTATAGTATCTCTCCCTTTTGTTATCATGGAGATAATATCTCTCACAACACCTCTAACGCATCTATTGTTCTATATAGATGAAAACGGCAATTATATAAGAGGTACGGGATATGTCATTGTATGGACTTTGTTTTTGGCTTTTTATGTAATTGTGCCATTGTCTTTTGCTTGGTATTACAAAACTGTCATGACGCCCAAAAGAATGCTCTATACAATTGGATTTTGGATATTGATACTTAATGGAATAATACTGCAAGGTCTGTTTCTTTCTAATATACTATTAGAAGGATTTTATAATGCTCTTGCTATACTTATAATATATATCGATATACAAAATCCTGCAATGTACATGGATGCCGATACCGGCCTTTTCAATCAGTGGGCACTAGGAGAAGTATTAGAGGAAAAAATAAAATATAAACAGCCAATCAGCATGGTATTTGTAGGTATACAAGATTTCCAGATGCTTGAAACCATTTATGGAAGAGCCGCTCTTATGAAAGCTGTATGTAAAATAGGCGATGATTTGGCACGTGTCTTTCCTTATATAGAGGTGTTCTATATTCATAGGGGCAGATTTGCTCTTTTATCCAGAAAAAAATTAAGTAAGGAAGAATTCGAAAAAATAGGAAAAGCTATACGTGTGCGTTTCGAACAGCCTTGGCAGATGGAGCAAAATAGTATAATATTCCATTCGAATATGGTATATCTACCTGAATATATTAATAAAAATAGTATAAAAGAAGTATTCGAGCTTGCGAGCAGAGCAATCAGCGCAGTTGAAAATAAATATGACACTTCCGTAATATATATATCTGATGAAATGATGCAGGATGTCGAGGATTATTTTAGGAAAGAAAGAGCAGTCAACAAAGGTATAAGAGAAGATGCTGTTAGGATTTATTATCAGCCTATTTTCTCTGTAAAAGAGGGCAAAATCGTATACGCGGAAGCTCTCGCAAGAATGAGTGATGACAAGCTTGGAGAAATATCTCCGCAGGAATTCATAAAGATAGCAGAACAAAATGGCAATATAGATATACTCGGGCAGCAGATTTTTGCAAAGGTGTGTAGATATATAAAGGATAGAGATGTAAGCGATATGGGCATTAGGTCTATAGGCGTCAACTTATCACCTGTTCAGTGCAAAAATCCCATGCTTGAAACAATGATACTTGGATGTATGGAGAGATTTGAAATAGATCCTTCAATGATAAATTTCGAAATAACCGAATCTGCAATAGCCGATAAAAATGTACTTGATAAAAAGATGAAAAACTTCATCGAAAAAGGACTGAAATTCTCACTTGATGATTATGGAACGGGCTATTCAAATTTGATACAGGTTCTGGATTTTCCGTTTCAAATAGTAAAAATAGATAAATCTATAGTTTGGTCGTATTTCAACGGTAAGGCGCAGGTCCTTCCGGGTATCATATCGACTTTTTCCGCAAGGGGATACAAGATAGTAGCAGAAGGCGTTGAAACAAAAGAGATGGTTGATGAGCTGTCGCGTATGGGATGCGACTATCTGCAGGGCTATTATTATTCAAGGCCGCTGTCGGGAGATGATTTTGCCATATTTATGTATGACCATAATAGAGTTCTTGCAATGGAACAGATGCATCTGATATAAATATCGACAAAAACATAGATATATTTATGGATGTCTATGTCGATATTTGTTCGCTTAAAATATATACTGGATTTAGTAATATATAAGGAAGGAGAAACCCGATTTAATAAATTGGGTTGATTATTATATGAACAATGTGATAAGCGCTTTGAAAGACACGGTATCTATAAGTTTGTTTAACAAGGGTCTTGCAAATCAAATATTTGATAAAGTAAAAAACGAAGGAGCAAAAGTAGTTCTAAAACAAAATGAACCAATTTGTGTTCTTCTTGCACCAAGTGAATATTTGGAAATGATGGAAGAGCTTGAAAATGCCAAAATGCTTGAAAACGTTATAAGACGATTAAAGGAAGATGATGCTGCTATATCTGAAAAATATCTATATAAACATTTGAATATAACAGAAAATGATTTGGCCGGATGGGAGGACATAGAAATAGAATGACTTAGAGTGTGACATATCATCCGGAGGCGGAAAAGGATTTAAAAAAGCTAGATAATTCAAGAAGAATACTCGCATTAAAGGCAATAAAGAAAGTTAGTACCAATCCATTGCCAAAGCAAAGAGGTGGATATGGAACACCTCTTGGAAGTAAGCAAGGAAATAATTTGACGGGATTTTACAAAATCAAACTGCGTGGTATAGGGATTAGAGTAGTATACAGAATTGTTGAAACTAAAGGAGAAATGAATGTAATTGTTGTTGGAATTCGTGAGGATAATGAGGTATATAAATTAGCATATAAAAGAATTGAATAGCAAAATATATGAAATCCCATCAAATATGTGCGCAATATATGATTTGTTTGAATATTATGGCCAAAAATATATAATCCGTATATTACAAAAATAATATTCTAAAGAAACAATAGAAACAATATTGACAATTGTCAGACAAGATGCTAGCATCAAATTAACGCCTTAATGCATTAAAGTGTAAGCGATTTGACAATAAAATATCAGAATAACTATTGATGCGCACAATGTTTTTTGGTATTCGAGAGGAGGATAAAACATGACATCATTGAATAAGAATAATGTTAATGTAGAAGGTGAACGTCAAGTCTGCGTTTACTCAAGATGTAAATAAGATTTTTACAAAGTGTTACTGGCGAGAAACAAAATTTTGATTCTCGCCAGTTTTTATAATAAAATTGCGTGAAGGAGATAATGTAATAAAAATCATTACAAAGATATATTATGACTATACTAAAAGAAATAGAACTAATAAAAATGCAAGATGATAATTTTATTATTATAAATTTAGTAAATGGCAATGCAGATATAATAAAAGCAAATGTAGCTGTAAAATTATTAAAATCGAAGTTTGAACTTATAGAAGAAGAAATAATAAATAATTTAATAAGCAGAAAATATATTTTTTGATCCAAGGAAGAACGCAACAATTATATTAATAAAATTGATGCAAAACTAATAGGTGATATGAAGAAAGAAGCACCAAATTTTATATATATACCTACATTTAATTGTAATTTGAATTGCTATTATTGTTTTGAAAAAGCTTATGAAAAGAATATTAGCAATGACATCGATTTAAATCAAGACGTAAACAAGATATTTGATATATTTGAGAAATTAAAAGATAAAAGTGAAGAGCGTAACCAAGAGCACTATTCGAATGATGATATATTATTTACAATTACAGGTGGGGAACCTCTTTTGGAAAGTAATAAAATTGTAATAGAAAAGCTTTTTGATAAATGTAAAGAAAAGGGATATTTTACAGAAATAGTTACTAATGGAACAACGTTAGACAAATATGTAGATGTATTTAGAGGAAGAAAAGTAGGAGGAGTTCAGGTAACACTTGATGGAGGAGAAAAAATTCATAATTCAATAAGAAAGACTAAAAATGGCGAAGAAACATTCGAAAAAATAATAAATAATATAAATTTAATAAAGGATTATGTCGAATCGGTAGTTGGAAGAATTAATGTTAATAAAATTAATATCGATTCAATTAAAGAATTATATAATATTGCCCAAAATAACAGCAATGTCAAATTTTATACGTTTATAATGCAACAAGAGGGGTGCCATGATAACGAAAATATATTAGAGGAGACAGAAGCACTAAGAGATATGGGGGGAAATGTTGTTTGATAAAGG
>Ga0065711_1010254_pt1 | contig 13618 bp, 13 predicted proteins | sample Hoacrofraction12_FD_59098 | JGI IMG/M metagenome (GOLD analysis project Ga0065711, IMG submission 59098) | Hoatzin crop microbial communities from Cojedes, Venezuela - Epithelial fraction 12 v2 (version 2) | ecosystem: Host-associated > Birds > Digestive system > Esophagus > Crop | place... | reverse complement strand
GGCGGGAGAGGTGGCTGCTGTGGTGGTCCCCGGGCCGGTGGCTCCGTGGCCTTGCTGATGGGGCCACCAGAAGCCGGTCTGGCTGAAAAATGTTGTTTTATTGGCTGGGTTGATTTTGCAGTTGGACCTGGTTGTGTGTGCCTGTGTGGGAGACCTGTGCTGGCGTCGCCGGGGCTGAGCGGGAGGCTGGGGGGAGCGGGGCTGGCTCCAGTGGCAGCCCGGGAACGCTGCCGAGGGTGCGCTTGGGAAACGGTCCCCAGGTGCTCGACCTGGTCAGACTCGCTGCCAGCCCAGCCGAGGAGGTGGTCCCAGAGCTGGAGGGGCTTAGCTTTGCCCTGTGTTTTCTGACTGAGTTTTGTGGGGAGAGCGGGTTTTTTCTTGCCGGAGCCTGGGGGAAACCAGCAGTGGGGCAGAGCATCTCCTAAAGGTGTCATTGGGACTGGTGCCTTCATAGCTAGCACGACGACGGGAAGAAGAGCTCGCAACCGACTTTCCCGTGTCTGAATCTGATTTAAATTCCTCTAGCTTGTACCAGGAATTGTACTGGAAGACATGGGAAGACTTGTCCAAAGGAGTTTAATGGGACAACTTGTACCCTGGTGAAGACAAATCATACAGCTGAGGGTGGTCCAGTCACTGACCTGCCCCACCACCTTTTCAGGCTGGGCTCTTATCTCGGTTACTGGAAGAATCTGTTGGTAAATGATTGATTGGTATTCTGTGCTGGCGGAGGTGACCGCGCGCTGCCAAGGCCAGCGTTGCGCTGTGCTCGGCGTGCCGAGGAGCCTCACCGCCCCGCAGCACGCTCCCGCTGATTTCAGACTTCAACGTTCTGGGCCTGATGTGATGCTCGGTTGCGTCAAGCATGGGAGAACTTCGAGTCTTTCTCAAAGAGAGGGGGGAGAGAGACCTTACAGCCAGCTTGGGGAAAGTCCTCCCTGTGCAGGGGCTGGCTGCCCGAACCTGGTGGCCTTGAGGGCCTCACCAGGAGCGTTTCTGAAAAAAGAAATGAAGAAAGCAGTGTGGCAGCTGCTAGGCAGGCAGGTGGAGGCATGCGTATGCGAGAGCTGTGCAGATCGACCACTTCCTTGGAGAGAAATGCTTTTTTATGCTGGCTGATTGCCATTCATGAGACCTGTTTAGTAAGGTTACGTGCTTTGCTTGTGGTGATGAAGACTTAGCTTTAACTGCTCAAATAAAACCCAGAGTTCTTGTTCACAGAGCCTAAGGTTACTGCTCCCCCCTCCCTTTTAAGCTACATGCATAGATAATTGGCTGAACAAACAACAGACAAAACTGCTCCCAATAGAATAATAACTGCTTTTCACTGCCACTCATCCAGTCAAGTGACATCTGGAAGACTCTCTGGATAGTCGCAGGAGGTTTGGTGCGTAACAGCAAGACGCAGAGCAGCCAAATCCTACAGCTGTCGGTCTTCTCTGGTGTTTCGTGCTTTTGGATGGGTTCTGCTGGCTTGGTTCGTTCTCTGTTTACGCTGGTACTCACAGCTTCCACCCCAGCCACGAGGTTCTGCAGCACAAGTACCCAACACATTTAAAAAGCAGATGAATTGCTTTCTCAATCTTACAGAGGTGCTGTGGGGATTAATTAGTTCTGACAAAGTGCTTTCTGGCTGGGATGTCAAGCTGATGTTTCAGGACTAATGGTATTGTTCAGTGAAACTATTTAATTCTCCTCAAATGCTTAATCACTCTTTTAGAAGAATTTACTCTGTGGAGGAAAGCTTTATTGATTTAAAGCACGCAATAAACAGTATTGATTTGCGAGAGGCAGTCATTCATATCTGCTCTATGCAGAGTTGAGATGCGAGGTGGTCACATAACTATTCTGAACTAAAATGCAAGCGAAACTATTGCTTAAAGGACCCTGCAACAACTCACAAATTTCTCATGTGTGGCTTACAACTGCCTTAACAGCCTTGTACTCAGAGCAAGGGCAATCCCCTGCTAAGGAGAGGGCTCTCTGCTATTTCATCCCTCGCAGTCCTACCACGGGGAGGATGGCCTGCAGAGGAACAGCAGCAGCCAAAGTAACCCTCTGAACCCTTAGAGCAGCACAGGAAAGCGTAGGTGGCCCCAGAACTCCTCCGTAAAGCTGCGCTGTGGATAACTTCGCAGGTAATTTTGCATGTGCCAGGCATGACTCTTGATTTCCCAAGGCCTCTGAGCCTCTGCAGGTGCTGGGAGAGGTGCTGGTGGTCCGCTGCTCAGGCTGTCCCCTGGCACAGGAGGCCCACAGGCATCCATTGGGAGCTCAGGCGGGCTGGCACCATGGCTTGGCAGCAGCGGTCTGTTGGACCGTGGCACCTAGCCCTGATGAGTGAGAAGGGTCGTCTTGCCGACGGCTTCATCCTGGATGCTGAAGTTCTCGCAGTTGGAGACAGAGTGTGTTTTGGAGCTGCTTGTACAAATTACCTCCAAGGGGGTTTGGGTGGGGGTGATAATGGGAAGCATTTGAGTGTCGCATGTGGTGCAGCTCTGCAGATGACCCGGTCTGTACCCTGTGAAGTCTCTCAGGTTGGTGGCCTGCCTGGGGCAGTGCTGGCTGGTGGCTCCTCGCTGCCAGAACTGCTGTAGTGCACCTGGGTGTTTCACAGAGCTCTGTAGCCAAGACCACTGCTCGCCCCAGCGCTGCTCTCCGGGAGGGGATCTCTTCAGCCTGCTCCAGCGGGCTCCCGTGGTTCATGGGGGTTTGTTTGGATTCCTGAGGCACCATACACACACTCTGCTTCTGCATCTTATGTCACTGATCATAGAATCATGAAGGCTGGAAAAGACCTCTAAGATCACCAGGTCCAACCGTCAACCCAACACCACCATGCCTGCTAAACCATGCCCTGAAGTGCCACATCTACATGTTTTTTGAAGACCTCCAGGGATGGTGACTCCACCAATTCCCTGGGCAGCCTGGTCCAATGCCTGACTGCTCTTTCAGTAAAGAAATTTTTCCTAATATCCAGTCTGAACCTCCCCTGACACAACTTGAGGCCATTTCTTCTCGTCCTATTGCTAGTTACTTGGGAGAAGAGACCAACACCCGCCTCACTACAACCTCCTTTAAGGTAGTTGTAGAGAGCTATTAGCTTAATAGCTATTAACATTACTTGAGGTCAGACAAAAACTTGGTTCTACTTCCAAACATATGGACACATTTTGAGTCTTCTTATCAAGCAGAATTTCCGAATTTTTTGAGTCTGGTTTTGCCCAAGCAATACTTCCCTGTACTCTTTAGTGCAAACCAGCCCAGGGTCCCTAAGCTTGGGGGAAGTCACCAAGTATCACAAAACAGAGTAAAAGTTTTTCAAGCCTGTAATACAACCACATTAACAGTCTGTAGCTGTCTCTCAAAAATCGTCTGAACCTACAGATCGGGCAGTTTTGACCTGGGCTTTGGACAGAGTTGCACAAGTAGTTGTAGAGAGGGAGAAGGTTTCCCCTCAGCCTCCTTTTCTGCAGACCGAACAGCCCCAGCTCCCTCAGCTGCTTGTTGTGCTCTAGACCCTTCACTGGCCTCGTTGCCCTTCGCTGATCCGGGAAATGGAGAGTTCTGCTGCAGCAGCGCACCCAGGGTGAGCTCCGTGCGCGATTAGCGATGCTGCTTGAGCTTGTGACAGCTGTCAGGGTGGTGCAGGGCTCTCCAGACAGGCGTGCGCTGTTCCGACCCCACCTTTGTGTGGAGTGGTGCCACTTCAGTTCCTCGGCCTCGGATGTGACTTTGGTTCAGTCTGCTGGTTGCTGCTTATGACTTCTGCTGTTCTGATGGGAAGAGAGGGGCTCGGGTAGCCAGAGACCGTCCTCCTCTGGAAGGCCTCTGCTGCCGCAGCAGCTTCTCTGTTCTCGTTAGGGTTTTTCCAGATGCTCCCTGTGACTGGTAGAGTGATGCTAACGATGCAGCTTCATTGACTGCTGTTGCTCCGAGCAAATTCCTGTGTAGCAAAGATGGAAACTTTTCTCGAGGGAGAACTTGGTATGAAAAGGAAGTGCTTTTAAGGTAAACTGTTAAGGTTTATCGAAATTAGGATGACCTGTACTGTAGATAGCATTCCAGATGAGCTTTTCATGTTGAATTGTGTTTAACCAAAGAAAAAAAAAGGTCCTTAACATGAGTAACGCTTTTGTATTGCAGAGTTTTGGCAAGGTTAAACCTGAAATCAAACCAGCAGTTTGAGCTGACTTCTGTGTTGGAGCGTGCGTGTGGTGATGCTCGGGTGTGCTTGATCAGTGGTGTGTGTTAACTCTGCAGAGAATAAGGGGTTACACTCTGCTGTGCAGTGTATTATTCGACATTTCTCAGCATCTGATCTCTCTCCAGTTGTCAGTACACTCGCTTGTTTAGATTTTTCAGAAATTCCTTGAAGTTACCTCTCCATCCAGCTAACCGAAGTAGCTGGTCAGCCAGCAAGGCACTAAGCCAGACCTGCAGTTTGTCTTTTCTTGTGCCACTGGTGAGTATTTCACACCGCAAGATCCAAGCGTCAAAGTTAAACAGTCTGTTGCCTGGATGGGACACTGACTGTTTAATTCTTACGTGGACACACACATAGAAGGCTTTAGGCTGTTTGACAGCTAGTTCTCAAAAAGAAAGTTTTCCAATATTCTAGAAATAGGCAGATTTGTCTGGTAAAGAGCTCTCCTTACAGCCCTCGGTGAGTGTTATTCTGTCTTATTTTAACCTAAACGTGTAGGAAAGTGAAACGTCATGGCTGCTATCATGTCCCATGGTGTTCTGTGGCACCAAAGTTTTGCAAGGTATCTTAGACTTCCTGACTTAACTATTTTTTGCCTTTTTAAATGTCAATGTAGAAGCTTCCAGGTTTAGATTAAATCCAGTCTGTCAAATACCAATGGGATATCTTTTCAGTTGAGATGGTCTGTAATTCTGAATTAAGGTAGATGTATTGTCATATGTCATCTGTTAATTGCTCATAGACTGTCGTACGGCATTGCTAATTTCCCGTGCAACTGGCTCTGTAGTAATTTGGTTTAGAAGGTATCTGCCATCATGGTCTCTGCTTGATGAGAAGGGAAGCAGAACCTGAATATAAATACTTTCTTAAAGCACACGTTGTTTGCTTGCTTGGTCTCTTGCACTCCTTGGGCACTACTCCTCACTTCCTTTTCAAGATCTCTTTTTAGGAGAAGAATGCATGGGTGGAAAGAGAGGGGTGTGTGGCCGAGGAACCTGGCGTGGTGATTTGCAAAAGGGTCGCATGGATAAAAAAACTCAGTTTGCAAAGACAAATCTGCAACTGAGCTGGTCACACAGTTCTCCTCCGCTCGCGCTTGGTTTCAGACATCCTTTGTAAATGCCACTCTTATCCCTAAAGCAAATGTTCTATGTTGAATTTTCTCATCTTTATTCTCTGTTTGCCCGGTAGTCTGCAGCTAATGCCCCGTGGTGCTTCCTGGTTTATTTTCCATCTGCTTCCCAGAGACAGGCTCCGGCGGTTTTGGACGGTGGTTCTGACAACTTGTGTTGCACCTTCGGTAGCTGTGATGGGCTGGTGGTCCTTGCTGGTGTGGTCACTGTGGGTTCTGAGTCGGGTGCTGCGGGAAAGGATCCCTCGATTATTGGTGGGAGTCACGGCTGCGGCTGATCGTGCTGCAGTCCACAGCCTGGTGGCTGTGTGGGGGTGGGAGGACTTGGTCTCGTGTCAGGCTGTGTCCCACCATGTCTCTGTGGCTGCTGCCACGGCCCTTGGGCCATCTCCCGCAAGGCAGCGAGGTGAGGGCCGGGGCTCGACGGCTGCTCCCATTTTCGGGACAGAGCCAAGTGACATCGGCTCCTGGGAAGAGGAAGGCGGCTGGGGCAGTTACCTGCGCAGAGTTTAGGGTTCGGCTGTGTAGTAACAAAAAGGAGAACAGTCCAAGTGGCAATTCACGCCCGTGGTCGTTCTGCGTGGAAATCTGCTGGTGACACCTGCTTCTGATGGAGCGCTGCCCGTTGGTAAGTGTTTCCTCGCAATCAGGTTTATTGCAGAACAGAGCTGCAGTGAAATAGCCTAAACGAAATAATTATAACGATGACCTTTAGAGGCATTGCTGCTTGGGTTGCTTCCCCGGAGCGGCTGGTCGGATGCGTGGCAGCACCTCTCGGAGTGACAGCCGTGCCTCTGGCCAAACGCGCTGTCGAGGACGGGCTGAAACGCTGCGTCCTGGCCAGCCTGGACCTGATGCAGGGCGGGGGGAATAAAGGAGTTATGTCAGCAAGAGCTAAGGGTTTTACAGTAAGCCTTGTGTTACTTATGTTCCTTGCTAGATGCTTATGGAGGGTTTACTTCCCCCTAGCTGGTGTCGTTGCAGTCGAAGGCGAGCTGTTGACTTGTCATTTCATGCCTTTGTGTTCCCAGCCCTGATGCTCAGAGCGCGCCTTTTTCCAGCGATCGCTGCCTCTGCTTTCTCTCTCACGAGCTGTCTAACACTGTTGCTCAGTTCTCTTGCAGCCGTGCTTGCAGAGTCTTTAAAGCCTTTCATAAAGTAAGCGTTTTGCCTGATGGGAGAAGGAGGTTTACAGAGTTTACAAAAAAAAAAAAGGACAAGAAATACACTGTAGATAATAGATTCCAAAAATGCAAATTAGTTTAAGTAACTCCTTAAAAAGAAGGGAGGGAGGAAGGAATTGAAGATTAAAACCTGTGTTTATATACATGTAGGAGCTGGAGGCAAAGCAATCCATTCATAAATATACAATAGGATTTATGTCGTGGTGAGAAGTGCTACATGCATATTCATGTGTAATTTGCAAATCCTTTAGCGATTAAATTCTTTACTCCAAACTCCAGAACTAAATAACCCTCTTGTTGAAATGAGATGTCCAAAGGCTCTAATGCTGCTCCAGTGGAGGGGAAAGGCTGGGTGGTGCAATAGATCCGATACTCTAATTTTCACCCTGTTGAAAGGTTTTTGGTGTGCTTTGGGCATTATTTTATTAGGCTCACCAGTAAGTCGAGAACAAAACACGCGAAGCAGAGACTTGCACGAAATGCTATAAAGCTTATCATGCTAAGAAAAGCAAATAGACTTGGAAACTTGTTAGAATGTTTTTCTCAACTGATTTTAATGTCAAATGCCTTTGTCAAAACTTTCATATCCTGTAGGGAAGGAAGGAGGCAGATGAGTAGTAGAGCTTGGAGTGACAATGTCTGAAAGAAGTAGCCTTTGTACGGGTGAAGTGAATCACCTTTGAAGGGTGTAGCCTCAGTTCTCTCGTCTTGTTCAGCTGAATCGAAGCGTAACACTAAAAAATGAGTATGAATGTACTGTTGCTGATGCTCTTGGGTTTCAAAAGCTTTAAAGTATTATAGACAAAGTGTACGCCTTCCAACATCAGGAACGGGCAAAAGCACTGCGACAGAATGACTGTTTGCTGCACTGTGCGTTGTTGTGGCCGGCGAGCGCTCAGCGACAGCGCGGAGCTGCTGGGTAGGATGGGGTGATGCGGCTGGCGTGTCTGGCCCTGCAGTCATCGGACTAAATGATACTCTAAATCCAAGTGATACTCTAGTGATCAGACTAAATGGACCATCACAAGGTGTTGCTTGCTGCTGTCTGTCCTGGTGTTCCCCATGGCTCATTTTGGAATTGCTCCGTTTTGCAGCTTGATGAGCTCTTTTCTCCTTTGCACATCAGTTTTGCCTTGGGAAGAATATAAAGTACATCCACGCTGGGTGGGAAAAGCCAGCAAAGCTCTTGCGTTCTTTCCTCCCCACTGAGCTTAGTCCCTCTTCGAAAGCTGCGTTGTCTGATTTAGCTTTCCTGCGCCTGTTTTGTAACAGCCTGCTGCTGGCAGGCTCTGATTCAGCTGAACAAGAAAACAGGGCAGTGCACTCAATTCACGAAGGACTATATGTGCGTTTCTCTGGCTGGCACCGGTGTAACAAATTGCCCTTTTAGTCCTGTGTACTTGTTTCTCTCATTGGGTCGCAGGTAGGTTCTGCTCCTGGGTGATCAGAGAGGAGCCCTAGACTCCCCGTTGCTGTCTCATGTTGTAACCAGGGAGGCACGTAGCAGAGGTGATGTCCCCTTGGTGCTCGGGGCTCTGCTGTACAAAGCTGTGCTTCGGCTGATGTGAAATAACGTTTCCAGGTAACTGCGAAAAGTTGTTGCTTTAACAATGAGCACTGAGAATTCGTTAGCGTCTGCCATGTCGGAGCATCAGTGCGTCTGAGCTGGCGGCTGGTCGCATAAGGGGATGGAAATGCAGCACTGGGTGCTCCAAGAATATAAATTAGTTTAGTTCCATAGAAAGGACAAAATTTGGGGTAAACAAACCCAGTCCTTCTCACACTGAACCCTGAGTGGGTGACTTCTTGGTTGTGTGTGGTGGGTGCTTCACCCATCAAGCAGTTCATGTGGGGACAGGGGAATGGCTGATGTGTGAGGTGTAAGGCTTCTGATTACGGTGAGGCTGTATGAGCTGGTTTTATGCCAATATTTGATATTATATGTTAATGAGGAAAAGTAGAAGAGAATAATTTATTAAAAAACCTCACTTTTTAAATGACCACTGCTCAGGTAGAGGCTGGATGGGATGTGAATTTGGTGGGTTCCCCCCCCATGTTAGTAACCGTCAGTGATTTGCCTCTGGATTCATCTCAAGAGTGCAGTGAACCTTTGCTTACAGTATTGTAACCCCTCGTACATTTGCTGGTGGCAAAGCTAAAAAAAGGTGGTGAGCGCGGGTTCGGCGAGGCAGCCGTGTCACTTGTGGTTTGCCTTTAGAGCAGACAGCTGAAGTGTCAGACTGATGCTTTCGCAGTGCTGCGCTGTGGGCTGTAATTCCATCTGCTGCGACGCTGTGAAGGTGACACCTGAAAAGGTACGTGCTACTTGCTGGATGTCCTCCCTGTATCTTCTGCACGCGTAACCGGAGGCACCGTCTTCCCTGCGCGTTGGCCGTGCCCAGCGTGTGGTTGCTCGGGAGCCTAGCTGAACGCCCAACATTTTTCTCCAGAATGCTGTTGGAGAGAATTTCAATGTCATATTTCATTCACCCCAGCCACTGCAGTTTCTGCGGTATCGCTGTCCTTTGTCTGCTCTGCTCCGGAACAGTACGCGCATCTGTTCATGCCATTGATTTGGCAATTATCAGAAGGACAGTGAATAAAGGACGCGAATAACGGAGAGGAGGAGCGTTCAAAGACCTCTGCCAGTAAGGTCTGCGTTATTAATAGTTCTGCAGACTCATCACTGATTTTGGAACTTGATAGCAAGTTGGTTCTCTGGATCAGTCTGTAGGTTAGCTTAAAGGTACTAGGCAAGGGCAACCCGAGTGTTTTGTTTGCGAGAGAATTTCAGCTTGCTTTTTGCAGACGAGCTGAACTTTNGGTAACGATTTATTTAGCTAAGCTGATAGGAGTAANTTAATACACATGTTGAGACTTCTGCNTTGATGGTGCAGATCAGCGTTTGGGTAGAAATGAGTGAAAGGGATAACACAGTGAAACTATTTGCTGAAAAAATTACTGGCATGGGAGCTGTGTTTCCTTCAGGTGCTGGTGGTGAAGTAGTACTCCGTCACGCAGCGAACTCCAAACCTGTGAGCTCTGGTGATGGCTTGCTGAAGACCAGATGTACGGTGCAATAAGGGACAATGTCAGATCCATTAAACACCGCTTTGACTCAAAAAGAAGGGTGGAAATGGACAGTGGAGATACTTTAGGTAATTGCCTTGATCAGCAGTGATGGTTGTATTCTAATGGCTTCAGTAAGTTATCAGCAAGCTGTGGCTGAGGCCAGGTGAGGCAGCTGATAATTTGCTAATTTGCTAATTTGGTGTCTGCCCTGAGCTCCCATACAGCGAGGGGTGTACCTGCAAAGGTCTGGTTCCGATAACTTCCCACCTCCCCAGCTGCCTTAGTTTTACCTGAAGTATCTTGCTACGAATGCTGTTTTTTACTGAATAAGAGTTAAAATGGAGGTTTTACTCGTTCAGCTGCTGCTTATCCTTTGGCAGCTATAAAGGCTACAAAAAGTGATAGTTACGGGGGGAAAAAAAACATTATTGGGGGATCTTGGAACACAATATTATTTTACACTGAAAACCTCCCAGATTTTTTCCTTTTTTTGGGTGGTGAGAAGAAGGGAAAACATGAATGAGGTAAGCTGGGCAAGGATGTCTTTCTAACAATGTCAGCTCTACAGGATTTGGGTTGTGCATAGAGAAGACTGGCTCGGAAGTAATTTGCTTTTCAGACCCTTGCTCTCTAAAGTCCAAGGAAAGGTACTGTTTAAGGTGACTGGAGAGGAGAACAACCCGAATGTGTAGAGAGACGTCCTGTTCTGGAATCTGACATCTCTTGACACGTGAGCATCTCCTTGTGGAGGTCTTTGGTGGGAAATCCAGTGGTGGGGATCTATATAATCAAATTTTTTAGTACTTTCTCGTGTGAGCAAGGTGGATGTATGAAAGAGTTGGCTGTAGCAATTGAGTTGCTAATTAACTTGGCGCTTAAGCGTGGCTCTTTGGAAAGTAGTGCTGCCTCTTGTCCCGTTCCTCCCGGAAAGGCGGAGTGTGCTCTGGCTAATGTCCCTGGTGACCCGGGGCGCTTTGTGCCCAGCAAGAAAATCTCAGGAGGGAAATGCCTCGTGCCTTAAAGCACCTGGAGATCCTGTGACTGGTTTGCTAGGTGGTTCTACAAGGAGGGATTATTTTGTGAGGAGAGAGCTTAGGGGTATCTGCACCATCTTCTTTTCCTCGTTGCATCCTCTGCGTTGAAAACAGAGAGAGAAAATACCCAGTTACAGACGAGCAGATGCTGGGGCTTGATACGGCATAGAGAGAGATGTGATTTCCTGCTGTACCTTGCTGCGTTTGTGTGGTCTCTGCTGGGTTTTAAGAGCTTATTTTGATCAGCTCATGTTTTCCAAGACAAACCTGGAACTCTTAGAGTTGGTGCCTTCCGCCGTTTCCCCTGACTTGCGGGGAAGAGAAACGTGTGGAGATGGAGGTGGTTTGGCTTGACTCATTACAAAGCCCCTACATAATATTTTGTGCCTTATGCACCGAAGGCTTAAAATCCTTCTGGTTTGGAGTTCAAGTTAAATAATCAGGCTAAATGGCAATGCATAGAAGGTAAAAATGGAAAATCCGGTGCTGAGTACATCCCTTTGAAAGTATAGTGTAAGGTATAGGTATATGGTTGCTCAGGGCGGGGTTTTCCATAGGATGGAGCCATGCTATGGGGATAAAGCCAGTGGAATTGGGGGCGGGTGGAGCTCACCTGCAGGTGATATTGGATATTTGGAGATCTGGGAAGCTGAAGCGAAATCCTCAGCAGAAAAGAATCTTTTAAAAACTAAGATATGTCCTACAATCCATGAAAAGCATAGCTGTTGCTCTCAGTTTTTACATGAAAAGCAGGTGAGGCCCCGGGCTGCTGGGTGCCCAGCGTGGGGTGCTGGGAGGGAGCTGCTGCGGGGCGGTCGATGTGCCCGAAATCGGCGGGAGCAAAACCGGGCGCTGGTGAGTGACAGCGGAACGACCGCGGGGACGAGACGGCATCTCCGATGGGCCGTGGTGTTATCTGCCTGGCAAACGTCTCGGCGAAGGGATCTTCGTGTGGCGTGGGCTTGGCCGTTGAGGAGCAGCTGCTGCCGTAGGAACCCATGTCCCTGCCTGCCGTGGCCTTGCTGCCGGGGTTAAACCCGGCGCAGCCGCGTTAGGGCAGGCAGAGCTGCTGGCCCCGACGTCGAGCTCTTTGTCTTCACAACCCATCACCTGCGCTGCTGCTTTTTCCTCACTAAAATTGCTCTGATAGCTTCGTTATGTGGCTGAAATGTTATGCTGTGCTCTGCTTTCAGATGTTTAGAGGGGTGAAAAAGGGGATAGGGGTTTTAAACGTCGTTGGGGGAGCAGTCTGTGCAACTGGGGTCACACACAGCCGGTCGCTCTTGCAGGGCTCAGCTTTGTATTCAGATGCGCTGGCCGGCGAGCTGCAGGCATTCCAGATACTTGTGGTCATTTCGGCTGTATCCAGGCACGCACTCACAAAGAGCAAGATGCGTGCAGTGAAGTATAAATCCCGTCCTCTCACGACTCAAAGCTCCGTTGTGTGCGCGTACACGCTCAACAGATTGTATAATTAGCTGGCTTGGTAAGCGGGCAGCGGGTACGATCCTTCAGCAGTGATCTAGAAATCTGGTGTGGTGTGGGGAGGGTCCGCGGGTCCTTACGCTTGTGGTATCCAAGCCCTGATGGCTGCTGGGTGGAGGAGAGCTGACTGCTCCGGGGCTGGGGGGACAGGACGACGGGGCTGTCCCCCAAGGCAGCCTCCAGGCAGCACCCTGGAAGACGGGCTCGCCGGATCGTGCAGCCATGTGCTGCAGAGTGCACAGCCGGAGCCCTGCGCTCAGCCCCGTGAGTCTCGTTAGGTTTTTGGCCCGGGCCGCAGACTGGTTTTCTACGAAATATTCAAAAATGTTAATCCTGGAGGTCCTGAGCCTCTCTGAAGTGGCACGGGGGCTGCTGTGCCTGCTTGCTCTTGGGAGGGAAGCGTTGCTGAGGCCCAGGAGCTGGCTGCGAGCAAGCGGGAAGGCTGAGGCTTGCTGCTGCTGCGGGATGCGACGGGCTGCGCCGGCGTCCCGGAGACGCGGAGGGTGGGAGCGCTGAGCAGGGCCCAGGGCTGCGTGCCTGGGATTTCACCGGAGCCGGGGAGGAGCCAGGAGGGAGGCGAACATGACCTTGAAAATCCTTATCGAGATGAGAAGGTGCAGCCAGCGAGCGCGTTCCCGGGCTGGCAGCGGGCGCTGCGGCTGCGCGGAGCCCCGAGCAGCAGCTCCTCGTGGAAGGGGCTCCCCGCGGGCCGTGGCAGGGCGTCCGTCCATCCGTCTGTCCGTTCTGTGGCAGGGCTGGCGTAATAGAAGGGTGCACGTGTGATTCGTTAACAAGTAGTAACGAGTCGGAGGGCAGTAGCGAGGCAAAGTCTGGCCGCTGGAGAAGATGGGCCGCTGGCGAGGACCAGTTTTAATTATGGTTCCGTGGCAGGTGAAGCTCGTCTGCGAGTTTGGTGCCCAGCAATCTGGTGAGCAGCCAGACAGCTCAGCGCACCCGGCAAGGGGGGCTGCGGTTTTCCCCAGGGCCGCTTGCCTGCCCGACGCTGCTCTGTCCCCGGCACGCTGCCGACTGCCGAGTCCCGCTAACCCAGCGGCAAATTCCCCAAAACGGGCACTCTGCTGGTGCGTTGCCGAACGGAGGCGGCTTGCGGGAGGGCTCGGAGGGGGCTGCAGGGGAGAGCGGAGCTGAGGAGCGAGGAGAGGGTGCGCCGGGCGGAAGGTGGGACAGATGCTTTTTATGGGAGCAGCAAACCGTTAGCCTGGCTCAGCTGCTGATGGCCTGGTGCTGCGGATCTGGCACAGCTCGCCGTCCCTCCCTCCCCTCTAGCAGCGTGTGTCCTCGTGCAACCGCATTGCCTAGAAACTGATCCTTTTTTAAAATGCTTTTTTGGGTGCATTTAATCCTGATGCATGTCACAGAATCATAGAATGGTTTGGGTTGGAAGGGACCTTAAAGACCATCTGGTTCCAACCCCCCTGCCATGAGCAGGGACATCTTCCACCAGCCCAGGTTGCTCAGAGCTCCATCCAACCTGGCCTTGAAC
>Ga0065711_1045219_pt1 | contig 13619 bp, 3 predicted proteins | sample Hoacrofraction12_FD_59098 | JGI IMG/M metagenome (GOLD analysis project Ga0065711, IMG submission 59098) | Hoatzin crop microbial communities from Cojedes, Venezuela - Epithelial fraction 12 v2 (version 2) | ecosystem: Host-associated > Birds > Digestive system > Esophagus > Crop | place... | reverse complement strand
GCGGGTCTTGAATATCTCCAGAGAAGGAGACTCCACAACCTCCCTGGGCAGCCTGTTCCAGTGCTCCGTCACCCTCAGAAGGAAGAAGTTCTTCCTCATGTTCAGACGGAACTTCCAATGCTTCAGTTTGTGCCCATTGCCCCTTGTCCTGTCGCTGGGCACCACTGAAAAGAGTCTGGCCCCATCCTCCTGACACCCACCCTTCAGATATTTATAAGCATTTGCTAGGTCCCCTTGCATCCTTCTCTTCTTCAGGCTGAACAAGCCCAGCTCCCTCAGCCTTTCCTCATAGGAGAGACGTTCCAGTCCCCTCATCATCCTTGTAGCCCTCCACTGGACTCCCTCCAGTAGCTCCTCATCTTTCTTGAAGCGGGGAGTATAATTAATTTCATGCAGTAAATGAAGTCTTCTTATGACCGTTAGCAAAATACATTTTAAGTTAACATACTAGATGTGTCTTTTCATACATGGATAGAAGAATCACAAGTTACTGGGGTTTAAGATACTCTCTAGTGTGATTCTTCAGAAAGCAACATGTCGCATAGTAACGCTTCTTTTTTCCAAGAGGAAACATACAGTGGGGGAGGGAGGGGGAAGACTTCCCTTGGACAGAAATAAATTTATTCCTAAATTCCACTAGTAAAGCCATAGTTATGATTTAACACAGTATCTCTTATTCAGTGTCCTCAAATCTGTGAGTCTAAGCTTCTGGGACATATCCAGTGTCTATTTGTATGGGCAGGGAAGTCTGGTGGAGGCAAGAGGAGCGTGATTCCCAGCACAAGTTGCTGCCCGTGCACGTAGCGAGGGATAAAAGATTCATCAGCAATACAGCGTCTTTGATTCATGTATTTTAAAGCACAGGGCCTGAAAAGACCTATTTTATTACTTGCATGCTCCCTGCAGGGACCTTGGTAATGACTGGCTTTGTGTTGAGTGCCGTATGTATTTATAGTCCTGATAGTAGTGGTCATCTTTGTATTTTCAGTACTGTGTTGTACCTAGTGCTGAGTGACTTGTTAGTCTCATGGCCTTTCTCGCTCTTACTCTCTAACAAGCTATCCGGCTTATTAGAAACAATAATCACCAGAAAAAGATTCCCTTCTATGACTGGCTGCAGAAGCAAATGTACCATTACAAATCGGTGACAGAGCCTTCTGTATCAACAACTTTACAGAAAGGGCGAGGGGGCTAGCAGTTCCCTGTCAGCTGTCAGTGCCTCAGCACTTTCATTTGCTCTTTCAAATTCAGACTGGAGTAGTATCTGTAATGTCCTAACCAATCACTAATTCTCAGGGAATTTGAACTGCCAGCCTGCAAGATGTCTGTTTTTTCACAGGGGTCTGTGCAGCAAAGACGTTAGATTCCTGACAGGAACACTGGACCGCATTACCGAGTGCTATACCCTTCAGTCTTTCTTGTGAACCAAGCAGGAATTTTCTGCTGGTTTTGTGTTTCCCCTGCCTCATCCCAGGAAAAGCAGCCGTCATCACAGCAGGTCCCAGAAGATAAAGAACTGAAGTCTAGTACCACAACAGACGATTGATTCGGTTCACACGGGTCTAAAACCGTATGATCAATAGTTCTCAGACTTACAAAACCAGCGACATTGATTTGGAACCCTTGGTTATGGTTTTGCTGTTACATGTCATATTATCAAGAGCTTTTTACCTCCCAGAGGAGAAATCCTAGGGAGTAACAGGTCAATTAAATCAGCTTCTAAGTCATCTTTCAGGATCAGTAAAAACATCTCAGCATTTATAGTCTCTCACAAAACATTCTGTGCTTTGTCTACATTGTGCACAAAGTTGACTGAACCCACTAACTACCTGGTAGATGCCGCATCAGATATCTATGGTACACAAAGAAGTCCTCTCCTCATTAAACTGAACAAACGATACTCAGTGCAGTGTTGTCTTCATACCTTAATGTACCAAGGGTCTGGGTGACAGACAGGTCCTAGTCAGAGGTAGGGATCTGCTTGCATTCATAATCTCTGTGATGCTCAGGGGATGCTTTGTCTTCATCTAAATATCTCAGAGTCATGACCCTCTGCCTTGAACAAAAAGTACGTATGGTTTCGTTTTTCAGGGACTTACCAAACGGGTGCCAATAGTCAATGTGACAGTTAATTCTGTGTTTTGTCAACAAGCCAGTGAGGGGCAAGACCATCTTCTGGAACTTTTATGTGACGTACGGCTCTGACTTAAGCCGGTCAGAACCAGGCAACATTTTGGGTTAGAGCTGGTAACGTTAGAGGCTCTGAGCCTTTCTAACCTTCAGCATACCTAACCCTCGTAGCAGGGAGTCAGTGGCAACGGTCTGTCATCCAGAGTTAACATTTTTCACACGGGGACTCCTAAACGTGCACTTGTTCGTAACAGACACAAATAGGTGTCCCGTTCTAACTAGAGGAATGCTGAGAGCTCCTGAAAAAATGTTTTGTTTACCTGTTTAATAACATGGGTTTTGTATTCCTTTTTGCTGTTTTAACCTTTCTTTTTGTCTTGTGAAACTTTCAGTATGGTCTTTTTACCTGCTTAGCCAAACATACTCTTCCGAAATAATAATCAGATCCTGCAGCCAAACCCAGTATGATTATAGCTGATAGACTGGGTGTTGCCTAGGTGAAATCTGCTGACAGAAACTATTTTGCAACAGTACAGATCATTTTGTGTCAAATAGAGTCACTTTAGCCAGAGTTACTCACAAATCTCAATGAAAAGACTTTCTGTTTGAGTATCCTAGCATCATCAGTCTCCCTTAACCTCCTCTGCTTCAGTAGCCTGGGACTGTTTAATAGCTTTGACACTAACTGGAGTTTACAGAATTTCTCTAAGAATGCATTTTTCTGCAATAGCTGCTTATCTTCTTCTGTACAGGGATACAATATACCTTACCTTGTAGTAAGATTTCTGAAGGGCCTTTGTTTATATTTTTGCCTAAGACGGAGACCTGTCTTGCCTATCCGCATAATTTTTTACAAATAGAAACTGTGCTTTCCTGCCTGCTGGAGAAATATTCCTGTGCCTTGTAAACCACATAGCAGGGAAAATGGGAGAATACTGCGTGGGTTATGGATCTCCTACTGAAATAATAGGAAACTCTCACAAGCTTCTGCTGTTTTAATTATTATGTTAACTGTGCCCACTTAAGGTCTACTGCCACACTCTAGAAACAGTGCCCTCCTTTAGAGCAAACTTGAACTACTGTATCTTCAGTTTTTAACTTCAGTTTTCAGATAGTTTACATTGATTCCTTGAGCTTTAGTTCTTCGCAAGTAATTTTCTTAGAATGGGGCTGATTTCTGTGGATTGGCAAATTTTCTTCTCTTCATTTCCACTCCCTACTATTCTTTTAGATTCTGCTTGCAGAAAGACCAGCAGGGTTTTAAGAGCACAGTATGCATGACTGCATCTTTTCCTCTAATGCATCTTCCCTAACAGTGGGAAAGAATGGCTCTCTCAGAATGTGCTCATCTAAGCTTCCAGTTCCCCAGGAGCTTGGAAGGACTTCTGTGCAATAGCAGCTTCAGCATCTGCCACAGATAGCAGGCAAACTGATGGTTGATTGGCAGAGCTAAGAAGAAATAGATTTCCAGCACAGGGGCAATTGACTCTTCTTCAGAGACTTTAATTACAGCATCCCTTTAACACTTCTTCAAAACAGCAATAAATGTTTTAAAGTCACACATGAAAAGGACAGACAGAGGTCAACTTTTCACCTTCTCTATCAGTAAGAAAATGAGGGTGTATCAGATGAAGCTGGCAGTAGGCATATTCAAAGCGAAAAATACAATAAATTAATATTGTTTTGTGTTTCCATGGGTAATATACTCATTACATTCTTTGCCTAGACAGTATGGATGAAAGAAGTTCACATGGATATAAGGCGAGACTGTACAAAACCTCAGAAAAGAGATCTCGTAAAGGTCACCGACTAGCCAAACCACATCAGGCTCAGGAAACCCCCCAAGCTAAACTAAAGTTGGATGCTGGAACCCATGGGCAATGTCAGATATGCTTGTCCTGGTCCTGCTGTTCTCTGAGTGAGCACTTGGGTAAGAACTGCCTTGTGTCTGCGGTTGGAGATAGGTAAATGGGCCAAGTGTACGCCTGGCCTGAACCAGTCTGACCTCTCTGGTATTCTTAAAATATGGTTTATTTATGAATCTTGGCATACTCACAGTCTTTGCAAAAATGAAACAAATACTTTCAGGACTTTCCCTTTTCTAAATTCAACCAAGTAGAACCAACCTTAGTCAGTCCTTCCCTTCCCTGTTACTGCGCTGTCAGCTTTGCTAACTTTGTAGTCTGTGTGTGGTATTTCAAAGACTTTATGGCATATGTTAATGAAATGCTGCTACCTCATCTCTTTTTCCTCACTTCATCACGTTCTTACCTAAATCAAACTTTCTTCATCTTTATCTCTCTAGGAACTTGTTGCTACCGTTGTTAATTTTGAGTAGTGACTTTTCTTGTTCCTTATGCTGGCCTTCAGAGTCTCTCTATACTACAGAGAGGAAATCTTTGAGCCCACCCAAAGAAAAGAGCAAGAAAAAATACTAGAAAATCCATGGGACAGTGTTGTTTCAATCACAGTAATTTGGGGGGAGCAATTTTGTTCTAATCCCTGTTAAGTGAATAAATCGAATTCACAGATCTGAAACGCCAAGTCTGTAAATCGTGTTCCAAAATTCAGCAAGCCAGGATGACAACTTTTGCCACTCTCAGAAATAACTTTTCTTCTCTTCCTTTCTGTATGGGGAGTTGTCCTGATAGTAGGTTTATCCTCCGAAGTCTCTTAGCAAGGACAATGAAATTCAATGGGGAGTCTCTATATTTAGCAGAGATTAAGGTGGTTGATGCTTACGTTCAGTTCCCTGGTTAGCTTAAAGCCCTTCCAATGTTCAGTGGATGGTAGGCATAGGTGAACGCAGCTACAACTTGGGGAGGAGGGGAATAGCAAGGGATGGAGGAACAGGGGAGGGTCTAGAGCCCTTCGTAGCATCCTTTCACCCTCTGCCTCCTGCTGCTGGTAAATCTGCACCTGAACAGCCAGTGCTGGACAAAAAAAAAAAAAGCCTCTCCTGTTTGGCTTTTTACTTTTAACACCTCAGGTGTTGAGCAAATGAAGGCAAACCTCTGTGCCAGGGCTCTGTCTCCTTAACTTTGTATGTACACCAGCAGGCACAGTAGGAACCCATTCTGTTTTGAACATACTATAGCATCAAGGGCTGATAAATCAGAAAGGAAGGAATCAACATTTTCTGTTACTTGTGTGGCCTCTTGGAATGATCAGTATATATTTAATGAGTTCTAGATGAATGCTTTATTTAAATTAAATGTTTATTTTTTAACAAGACCACTTAAAATTAAGCACGGAAGTAGGGCGGCCGGTATTAAGGTTAAAGTTATTATAGTATTTTAAAATAACACAATAAAAATACTATGCAATACATTTTTTTGATGCCGAAGTTTTAGAGAAAGTCAAACCACTGAAGGGGTGGAAGTCATTGGCAGAGCAGTTGGAACTGTAACCTACAGAATGCTGACCCCGCTTCTGATAGCTTTTGTTTTTAATCTTTTAATGTACTCATCTACTTCATATTAATGACTAGTATGTTCAAAATCGAAAAATCCACTGGGAGATGAAAAAGCAGGCAATTTTTTTTTCTCATCAGGTCCATGAATGAACACTGTAAGAAGATGAGATGTACTAGTTCTAAGTCTTGAAGGTCGTGCTGACCAGCAACAATCACTTAAGTTCACCAACTAACAGTGATTAGTCCTTGTGAAATAAATCAGTTTTCAGTGCAATATGTTCTGATATTCTTTCCTTACATATTATGTACATCTGTCGTTATTTAACTGATTAGAAATGAACTGCTCTTTTGCTACATTTTAATTGAATTCCGTCTACACACAGTTTACAAATTATAATTGGAAGGCTGAATTACATAGTAAAGAAAAGCCATTAAATTTTCCATCATAAAATGTAAAAATTAAGGATCAGAGGTTAGCTATATAGATGATTAAATAAAAATTGTATGGGCATGGAATAACAATCTGCATAGCAAGGAGAATCCCATTTGCTAAAGAGGGTATATTTAGTTGAATAAGGGCCTTTAAAATGAAAAAAAAACCAGGCAAATGTACAATCGTACCAGAACAGACTGTGTAAGACAAGGTCTTTCTCTTTTCTGTTTTAAAAGGTAGCTGGCATTGATAATTTAACTCAGAGACACAAACCAATCCACCCAGTCGGCTGATAACATGCACTTGTAGTTCTGGGTCCTAAACAAACACAATATGGGCCTTGCAAGCGCTTTAGAAAGCCCTAGTTAATAATCAGTTGTCCAGGAGTCCCCTCTGACCTGTGCGAGCCCTCCTTCGTCTTGGAACAAAACCCCGGCAGCTGCTGCCGATAGGAGCCATGGTGGTGCAGTCACTGCACACCTCGCCGCTGCCTCTGCCTCCCTCGGCCTTCTCCCTGCCCACAGCGAGAGAAACCTGCGTCTGCTGCTTGCCTGAAGAGCAAACTGAAGAAAGCTGGGCAGCTGAGTTACTGAGACCTGCCTCAGATCAAGGTAGAAGGAGAGGCCTGAGGATTAGATGACCCTAACTGTCGAGTGTGTTGCCTTGACAAAGAGTAATTGCTTGACAATTGCTGTAGGCTTGGAAAACATATGTTATCATGTTCATGCTGTATCCACTGATAGAGGTTGTTTTCATTACGCATACTGGATAGTTCTAACTCCACTGGACCTACTGATGTGTGAAAACACAGATAAGTTCAAACCAGAGGTCTCAGACTGGAAAGTCTGAAACTTGAAAGTCTCCCCTTTGAATTACTCCTTTTGGCAAGCGGATGGCTGTCTTTAACTCAGGAATCAGCCTATGTTCAGCATCTACAGTGGTCTTTGAAATGCTTTTTTTTTTAATGGTGTCTTTGTTAGAGCTGGAGAAGTTTTAGTGAAAGAATATCTCAGTTTTTGTCATGGTGAATGCTGTTGTGTTAATTATGCCCTTTTACGGGTTTCAGCATTAAGGCTGTTGGACACATTAAAGAGCAGTCCACACTCACAGCTCAGTATTTAAGGCAAATGCAGAAGTTCAGCATTGATTGCGTATTTTATACACTGTAAGAACTTACATTTTTTTTTGTCTGTACTGTAACAGAACTTCCTTTTGAACAGTCTACAGTTACTATTTCTTCCCCTTTCAGCAAAAGTTTTGGTGATAATATAGATGTGAGCCTCTTTCAGTTGAAGAAGATTTTATTTTCTCTGAAATAAAGTATTCCAAATATTTTCTGAAAGGCTGCTGAGTCTCTCCCTGAAATAATCTAATCTTTTCATGCTGTTCTTTATATCTTAGCAAGTGTCTGCTTTACGTCTCAAGAAGCTGCTCAGTGCAAGAAAGGCTGTAGAGAGCTATAAAAGATGGCAGGAATTTTTTTTTTTGGGGGGGTATAGATTGCTAAAATAAAAAAAAAGGAAGGGAAGGCAGCATACGATACATAGCACGGATGTGAGCTCAAGTGGTTGGAGAGGTGTATGCTTGCTGTATTAGAGAAGAGGTGACAGGAGTCTGTCATGGGTCAGTATGTGGTCATTCATGACCTCAGGGGATAGACAGGTAGAATCCTTTTGACATGATTTGCGAGAGATGTGTGGGCTTTGATGCATTCATTTACACAGCATCAGAAAGTAAATAGAATACTGCTTTCTTATTTGACAAAGAGTTCGGTCACCCACCTCAGCATCTTCCATTTAACTTGTTTTCTTATCTTTCCCTCCGTTTCCATGTGCCTCTTGCATATTACCAGCAGGCTGTCCCTCTAGAATGATGAATCTTGTGCATGAGAAAAGGACAGTTTTGCTGCTACTTTTAAATTTGTTGTCATATGACACAACCTGTCATTATTTTAAGTCTTGCTTTAAAATGAAATGTCTGCTAGTCTGTATGTTGAAATCGTGTCTTATTAACAAATACAACAGTAATACCTAGATGTAATACACAGCTTTTTATCTAGAGATCTCAACCTTTTTTTAAGCCGGAATGAGATTTTGTTCCTTTAAAACTCACAGAGCTCAGGCAGAAGTGGCTGAGGCAAGGTTAAACAGCATTTACACCTGCTCACCGTTGGGCCGCTTGACAGATGCTACCATGATGATACAGCTCTTGTAGCCTCTGAGTGCGGCTGACTCACAGCCCAGCATCTATCCAGTGCTTTGTGCAGACTCTGCTGCTGCACCCAAAACTTCCCCGATTCCAGCAGGCGGAGGCTTATGGCTTCCTTCTGCAATTCCTACAGAAGGATCCTTCCCTGGGTAAGACAGGAGGCTTTTACGGACTTTTCCCCATCTGGTCTTCCTATCTCTTGTGAAGGGTGTGAAAGGTTGGTGAGGATTTCAATCACTGCAGCTTTCAGTTCTTTTATGGAGAGATAGGATACAGTGTGAGAACTCCTGTAAGGGAGATCTTCCTAGCTGGATTAGCCTTTCGACATTCAGTAGGCACTGTCAACTAGACACCTTGCCCCTGGAACTATGACTTTTCTATTTTGAAAAGACAAATACATAGGTAAACAAAACGTTGCTAAACACTTATCTCAGATCTTATGTAATTTTAGACTATTTATAACCTTAGTATATGTAGCCTTGGGACATCCTGTAAACATTATTTTGTCTCTCAGATTCAATGAGAGGTGGGACAGTTTTAATTGTCCCTATCTTAGAATCGAAAAGCCATTGGTGACATTCTGAGTCGTGGGCAGGGTTATGGCCCTCGTTGGAACTCACATTCCAGACCTTGGTGAGAACACCCTCTATCTTCCACCTTGGTATAGATTTAACATCAGGTGTATGATTTAACTTGAAATGTCTGTAGGAACAAGAAGCAGTAATCTGCGCTCAGATGGTGGGATGAAAGAGATAGCAATGATATTCTTTGATGTGTTAATCAATCAAGTTTATTTAAGCGTGTTCAGGAAATTATGTGAAGTTGCTTAATTTATTTTTTCATTTGTTTACAGGCCTGCTGTACCTGTAGTGCTGAGCTATGGTGATAGTTTGGTTTTTATGGCTTGCGTCAAGCGTGAAGCTTTCAAAACCATGTGTCAAAGGTAAGTTTGTTCAATAGTTTTCTTATTTGTATGTGTCCCTAAAAATATCGTACGTTTATAGGGGAAGTTTTCATGACTTAATTGAAGGCTCAGCTCTGTTGATAAGGCACAGTCCTGGGCAGAGGATGTTGTGAAGCAGTACATGTTCCTGCAGGGAGCTCTGAGAGAGATTTTTCTCCCAGTGCTCTCCAGTACGCTGGGAAAGCGTGCGTACTGCACCCACTTTTAAAATAGTGCAACCTGATCCTTTCTTTACAGCTCAAAGGGTGGGGGTGGGGAGCAAAGGTGAAAGAATGGTAGACCAGATCCTCCTTCCCATTTTGGGTCTGGTTTTCTCTGTTGAGTGAAGAGAGCATTAATTGTGCATGACCGTTGTGAGAAGAGACCCTTTGCTCCCACCCTTCGCAGTTCTTGTGACATAGGCCAGGATTAATCTAGTCTGTGTTAGGAGAAACTAAGTACACTTACAAGGTTATAATAAGCTTCCCCATCATTTTCATTTTCCCCTCACTGGTATGTAAATCATTGCGTGTAAGGGATAAAAATCTGTAGGAGTTACAAAACTGAAGTGATTGCACTAATGTGGAGCTCCTTCTGGTTAGTCTGCAGTGTTTATCGCACTGTTTAGTGTTGTAAAACTAAAATGAAATAAACTCCAAATCAAAAGAGACTATCTAATGTTTCTCTAGCCAACTAATAAAACTAAAATCAACGACCTAAAGTAAATTATTAAACAAATCTTTACAAACAAGGATAGACAATGTGCAAGTCAGGAAAGCAGTTTGCTGGAGTTTGATTTGTGGGTAGGGATTTCAAAGTTATCCAGATGTAGTAGTTTATAGATTTAGCGTGGAAAGACTACCAAAATTAATATTTAGTCAGCAGTTGTGACAGCCAGTCGGTACACTGACATACAGTGGATCTTTGTGAAATTTATTCTTTTATAAGAAAGGATGTTCATGCACATGCCACATTTAGCCAGAAAAGAGGATGCTAGGAGTCCTGAAAAGTACAGTGGGTTCGATATTCTGTTTTGCCAGCTAGTGTTGCCCAGTTTTCAGCGTATTTATTTTTTACTTCTTCCTGCAGTCTAAAGGGCGTATTTCTCATCTGATGAACTACTACTGATTTCCTCATTTCCTTTCATCTTTTACAAAAGATTTATGGCTGTAATCTGTGCTGAGAGTGCTTTTTTTAGTCTGTGTGCTAGGTATGTCTTGTGTACACATTATCTACACATTTTTAGGTAATGCCCTGATGAGCCAATACCATCTATACATACATAGTATTGACAGTGTTAACTGTACATGTAGAAAATACTCATTAAAACTACTACAGTACTTTAAAATGTTCAGAAAAATATATTGGTTTTTATGAAGCATTAATGGCAAGCTTGAAAACTGTTCCATCAGACATCCGTCAATGTAGCTAGAGGATAAGACTCCAAATCCAGAAGTAGGTTCAAGAGAAGGAACTGGGGAAAACAATAGTTCTCATTTCTAGATACTAGAAATGAAACCTGCATAAAGACTTCTCCAAGAATGCTATCAGTCTTCAGTTAGAAGGGTCATGCCATCACAGTCTAGCTGCTGGAAGGGAGAGTTTTCTTTCCCACTTTCCATAAAACACCAGTTACTATAAAAGGACAGCTGGAGCTGTGCTGCTTTCTCCCTGTGCCTCAGGCTCCATTTTTTTAAAAGTTTTTGTCTCCCCCTGTATCTTACCCGTTGTGAGTGCCTACTGCACTTTCCTGCGGTTAATAGTTTTATCATTTGACTGCAACAGTGTAAAATGGACATTTCGGATAACTTAAGAGCTGGGTACAGGCTTCTAAAAAGCAGTAGCTGGACTTACAGTCTTGTTAGTTATGCATGGCTGCTGCGTGTTAAAGTGCTGCTGTGCAAAAGCTGAAACACTGGAACTGCCTGCTTGCAGAACCAGGAAGACTGTGCTGTCTGTATCAGTCACATTTCCAAATGCGAGTTAGTAACACCCTTTACAACTGAAAAGTAGAAGTGTGGTTGAACGAAAGCTTTAGAAGTTCATAGCACGGGCCTTTACGGTCACTGGAGAAAACTGCTTGTTATCATTAGGAATTATGAGGCTGCACTTTTTAAAAGAACTGTGGAGGGCGGGGAAGTACAGAATTACATTCAAAAAATAAAAAGTATCAGACACCAAATGGTACAGTCAAAACGGTCACAGCTACAACACCGCGGCAGGACTTTGCTGATGATCTTTTTCAAGAGTGAAAAGGGAAAGGAATGGTCATTCAGACAATCATATGCTAAATTACTCGGTTTTGTAATTCAGGTAATCAAAAGAAAAGCAGGCCTAGATAAATTAATAATAAGCTATGTTTTTGTAACCCCCCCCCAAAATATTATCTTAATCTTGCAGACCTAAAAAGCCTTTGTATCGTAACATAAAATCGAGTAAAACCTGCATATAGTGTATATTAAAATACAGGTTTCAACCTCCCAGTGAGTTAATACAATTTCACTTTTCTTTGTACTCTGGTAACTCAACTCCCGTCTCCAATGCTTTGAACAGTTAAATCAGAAGAGACTATTAATGTGAGGAGATATGTATGTGTGTGTGCATATATATATATATATACACACACATATCTCCTTCCTTAATGGATTAATTTCAGACATATATGCAATACAGAGAAAGTACGCTCCTATTTTATTTGCTGACCACTAACACCTTTACGTGTGGGATATCGAATTAACATTGGTTGTCATCTCCGGGGGTGTGACAGACCTGCAGAACGACTAATCGCCAACCCCAAGGCCAGAATTTGAGAGCGAGGTGGGTTTGAGGTACACAGAAACGTAGCTCCCGGTACTGGGAGTTGGCTCCAGTTTCTGTGCCTCGGTCTGTAAACCACATCCCTACCCAAGCCGTTTTCCAATCCACCTAACCCATCTACCCGCCTTTTGTTTTCAGAAAACGGGCGGCGTTGGGGTTGGTTTTATAGTGTTGCCACGTTGATTTCTTTCTGTGACAAGCTCCAGAGCCGGAGCAGCAGCCCGGCAGCAGCACTCGAGCTCCGCGCGCAGCACAACCAGGGAGCCCTCCAGGAGCCAGTTACAGCTCTCGGTCACCGGCCAACCCGTTGCTTGTAGAAGTCAGCATGCTTAAGTTGACATTGATCCCTCAAGGGACGAGCTACCAGCTAAAGAAAACTGGAGCACAGGGCTAGCCAAGCATAGATTCTCTGTGACCCCGTGTCAGGACCTGTGATCCTGTTGTAAAAGCCAGCTATGTTATGTTACCTCCTTGCCCTCCAAGACTCCCAGGGAATCCCCAAGTAAACGAGGAGGGGAGTTATTTACATCTCCTCCGCGTCCCTGTCCTGGTCTTTTTTTAGGTTTTGGGTTTTTTTGATCTAAAAACAAGAGATGATGGAATGCTTCAAAAAGGCGTATCTGTTCCCTTATGAAGGCTTACTACAACAAAGCAAGAATAATTTGCCCCATTAATTATAGATAATGGAAAATGTGTACGTATCTACGCGGTTGAAGAGGTGAGTGTAGCGTCATTGTAAGTATCTACGCGGCTGAAGGGGCGAGCGTAACGCCGTTGACAGTATCGTGGCTGTTACGTACAGCCTGGAAAGGCAAGATGCATTTGAATTTCACTGGTGGGTCTGAATATTTAGAAGCTGGGAGACCTGTAAAGCCTGTCCATGGAGCACACTGGGGGTAGAAACGCTCATTTGCTTGTGCGGAGGAAATAGAGCAAAGATACACCAGGGCAGAGCGAGCCAGCGGGACAAAGGAGATACTATTGACTCATTCCAGACTGCCGACTTAGCAGCCCAACTTTGTTTCCTTTTAACTTTTGTAACAGTAGGAGCTCAAAGCCTCTCGGTCTATTTTCTGCACAAATAGAAACACCCAGACTTCAAAAAGTAACACGCTTTGAAGAAACCCAAACCATTAACACATTAAAAGCTGCGCGTGCGCGCGCTACTACACGGGGCTTCACGGTTACTTGAGCTTTGGAGTGAGTAAATGCGGAGGTTTTAGTAATAATTTTACGCTGCTGCGTTCTAGCGGGGAATTCCCGACGAGGATCAGGGCTTTTTGGTGCTTTTAGCGCGATACGGATTTATTGGCTTTGCAGTGGGGTAAGTACTACTACAGTATTTTCGCAGACTGAGTAAAAAACTCTCACTTCCCCCCCGCAGTAGCATATTGCAACAAGTTTCTAACCTTAAAATATTACGCTGGTAATCCTAGGGGAATATTATTATGCTGATAATCCTGGGGGAATATTATTACGCTGGTAATCCCGAGGGAAAGCACACGAGGTGTGAAGTTTAGATTTTTTGCCCTCGGTGCTCGAATCTTATTTCCCGTTAAAAAAAAAGGGGGGGAAAAGAAGTTAAAAAAAATCAGTTTTTTGCGTTCCGCTCCGGACAATGCAGTGCCCAAGGCCATCGCTGTGACAGCTTCCCCCTGCTCCCCGACCCGGGG
>Ga0065711_1045217_pt1 | contig 13620 bp, 5 predicted proteins | sample Hoacrofraction12_FD_59098 | JGI IMG/M metagenome (GOLD analysis project Ga0065711, IMG submission 59098) | Hoatzin crop microbial communities from Cojedes, Venezuela - Epithelial fraction 12 v2 (version 2) | ecosystem: Host-associated > Birds > Digestive system > Esophagus > Crop | place... | reverse complement strand
CCCCCCCCCGGTGCCAGCTTCATGGAAGAGCTCAGATAAGATGACTCGCTGTAGCCAGAAGGTGGAACCAAATGTAGGAAGGTGCAAAGGTATGAAATGAAAGCACAGCAGAGGGGGGATTAAAGCAGAGGGTGCATAAGATTTAAGTTCAGTCCTGTCACAGGCAAATCAACAGCCTCTTTTTCCCACTAAAAAGAGAAGTCAGCTGAGTGATGCCTTGAACTGTGTTCCTTAACTGTACAGAAAGTTTTTTCACAGAATATGTCAGAGAATTTTCCTTTTTTTTCATCATGGGTTATTCATGATGGGAGGAAAGGATGTAAGGAGTCAGTCCACCTCTTTGGTCTGGTCAGTGTTCTATGTACTCTTATCACACCACTCCTTTCTGCCAAGACTTACCTCGTCACCATGGGAATTTGCATTTAAATGCTGATCCATATGAAGGTTATGTTTGGCAGATCATAGCTGTCTTTTGGAGATATTTAGAATGCATCTCAGAAAACTTTTCTGTTGATACACATTTTCATCAGATAAAATCGATTTCTTAGCCCTACATTCTTTTTTCTGGACGTGCTGAATGCCTTTGTAATCACACAAGCTCCACACCAGACTGCACGTCTCATTTCTTTCACCACCTGTGGTCTATCAGATGCACATCTAACTAATAAGATTTTCAGTTTTCCTACTTCATTAATGTGTCATAAAGTTTGGCCAAGAAACAAATACTTATATCAGCCCATCTAAGTCACCATTAGTAAATAAGTCTCTGGATGATTATGACAGGACCACCACTCAAAGAGAATTCTCGTGTTGTTTTTTCTAGGTCTTTTCCTACAAAAACTTCACAGAAAAAGCTAAAGAACTTCCAAAGTCGAACTTCATACTCAGAAAGACTGAATATAGAAAACTGAAATACAGAGTATTAAACATTCTTTGTGGAGAAAACTCCAAGTTGTGAGGGCAGGCTGAGCAGGAAAAAAAAAAAGGTTCATACGCTGCCTTCCCTCTGCCCGCATGTCATTGGACCCAGGAACTTTCTACACTGTGACACACTCCCCATCCCCACCCAGTCCTCTGAAAATTGCAAATTGCTTCCTCCTTTCATCCATGCTTGGAGGTCAAACTGGCTGCACCTGCTCCTTGCTGTCATGCCTTACTCCTTCCAGAGTTTCTTAGCTCTAAGAAGCGATTTTCTCTCTCACTTTCTCTCTCTGCTTTCTACATCTTCTCTTCTGTTTTATAAATCAGTCTTATCATACTCAAGATTGTAAATTTATCCATAAAGTTTGTAATCTGATATAAAAATAGTAAGTTGATTACTGTTTCTTTAGCAATTGGTGCTGTTTATTTCTCAATTCTCTAGTGTTTACTTTTTAGTCAATACCTAACTTAGGAAAGCAGAGTGGAAAGGTGAAAGCTGCAGATCGGTTTCCAAAGTCATCCTAGGAACTGGCACAAGCAGTGATCCTGGACAAACCTCTGTACCAGTCCGTGCTTTCATTCCTGCCTCAGCATTTCCACCACTTCTCACAATGAATTCTAATGTCCGAACACGCTTTACTGACTATTTCCAAAGCTGGAGCTTTGTCTCACTGGATCTGCTGCTTTCCTGTTTTCAAGTCTCTTTCTGCTTTACCAAACAGACCTTTTGATGATGTCTTGAAGAGTTTTAGTGAGAATATCTCAGTAGAAGGAGATGGTAAGCCCTCAGCAGCTGTAAGCACTCTTGAAGCTACCTGCTATGGAGAGATGTTTTGTCTCCTTTCACTGTACCTCAGCTGTGTAAGTTCAGCCACACAGAGGGAGATATTGCAGATCGACCGGAAACACTGCACTCCCCAGAGAAGCTGGGCTAAGGCTGTGCCATAGCAAGCAAAAGAGAGTGTTTGCAGAGGATAAAAAATATGCCAGGTATTCTGCTTTTAGAATAAGAAAGGGACAGTTTGCTGTGAGAAGCATGATGTTGCTATGAGCCTAAGTGTTACAAGCTCAGGTGCATAGTAAGGGAAATAGAAATATCCAAGTACATTTTGGTAAAAGTCACTATTTCTTTTTCTCTGTGTATAATCTTACAAGATAAGTTTAACAGTAACATTTTTTTTTTATGAAAAAGACAAAACCACCACCACAATCGCCTTTCATTCCCCATCCAGAGCTGTACCCCAAACCTCTCCATAAAGAGAATCTGTTTCAAAAGTGAATTAATTTCTGATATCACTATATCACATCACAATGGCTTTCAGGCTAAATTTTATCAGATTATGGGAGACAAAAGTCCAAAACACGTTTCTATTCCTTTTACAGGAACAAAGTTCATTCTGGAGTTTCCAATATATAGGGATATATTTTGGTCATTAATTTATTCACAATAGAAAGCTTGGATGTGAAATCAAACTTCATACACTTAAAATAAGATTTCTTTTTTGAGTTGTATCTTCTTCAACCCCCCATAACTACTAAAAAGGAAAAGAAAAATGAAGAAGAGACTGAGGTTCCTGCTGCCCCGTTTCTACATTTCCTATGATCAGTAACTTGAAGAACTGATGTTTTTGCAGCTGCATATTTTAAGATGCATATTTACTCAAACTGTGCCATAAAGTATAAATCAACACAGGGTCAGGCTTAATTCAGCACTTTCATTAGGATCAAATAAGTACTGCTGATGTTTTATTTTTAATGTTTGCATTGAAATGTATCTTTTACTTATCTTCATCTACATAAACAACAGGCTTAACAGATTTTTCAAGCCCTTTGGTTATGAATTGAACTTCAGAATACTAAATTAACCGTTACTATAAGTATTGCTATAAATATGTCTATAAAAAACAAACTCTGTTCTTGATTAATAGTTTAAGCTGAGGTTGAATTGAATTTTTTCTCCATTTGTATTCTCCATATTAATATTATTAAAAATACCTCTGAATTTAATTAACATTTAACACAGAAATTGTGTTTGGTAATTGACTTAATTTTTTTACTAATTGGTTATATATTAAATACTCATTTTCCAAGAACACTACTCATTAAAAAAGAATAATAATTCTAGTGAAGAAAATATTCATCTTTTTGTTGGGGAGATTTTTCTTTTTAAGTTAATAAGGCAAAAATTTATATTGAATCTCCTCTAAGTTAGGATTATCATAACCAATCAGTAGGCTGGTTCTCTAACTTCTTGTGTGTAACAGGCAGTACATTATATTTCCTTGAAAAGCATTGGAAAAGCCAATAGTAAAATTTTATTCTTAGGAAAGTAATTTGTCTTTGTTTAGACAAAGACAAACAGCCATAGATGCTTGTATGGTTAATTGTTTTGTAAAAATATTTACTCGGACAAATTAAAACATTGCCACTCTTTTCAAAGAAGTTATGTCTTATGAACAGCATCTGTAGAGACTTCTTTTTAATTGTGATGTTATTTTAAGAATTATTTGGAGAATGTTGATTTCATTAGGGCATCCTGTTCATGAATAAGCATCTTGTGGGAGAATACTCACAAAGAAATCTGTAAATGAAAAAAACACAACAAAACATGTCAGAGACACAAAAAATCATTTGCTGTATAATGTCTTGTCTTGTACAACACAGGTCTAAATAGAATATTTTTTTCTTCTCAGTTGACAAGAGAAGGACAAATTTGCTTTCCAGGTTTAACGTCTGGAATCCCAGTCCTGCAAAGTTCCCACCATCTCCTGTACTATATATACTATAAAGCTGCTAACTTCTCCTATGAGTGAAAGTCATGGATACATCCATGTTGAACAAAATATGGCATTACACTGAACAGAAATATGACGGCCATTTTATACACTGTTTTTTAACCTTAAGGAACAAAAAATAAATGGGCCAGAGAGATTACAACCAATGTGTAGGAATAGAAGTCATGTACCTTAGATGACAGAGGTCTATAGGTGCTCATTTAACCGATAACATGCAAGTTACTTATGTATCACCTTCTGTGGCCTGCCTCGTGCTACTAGAAAAGAGATTACTGAAAGATCAGAGTCTTGCATTTAGCCTATCCTGGTTATCTGTTATTACATGGCATTTATAAGCACGATGCTCTGAACTTCTGTGCATGATCAAATTCTGACTGCCCCGTGCTACCTTTACCGCTCTGCTTATTCCTGTATGCCTGCCTTCTTACTGGGGGTCTGTAACAGCACAAATGATCACTGAAGTGTATCCTTCTGCTTAGGCTAAAAGGTCTCACCATGTGTGGGTCCACTAGATATGGGTGAAACTGACTACAGCTGATTTAGTCATTTAGCTAATGTCAGCAAAAAAGACGTGGGAATATTTTTTATGCTTGTGTACAGGTAGATAAATATTAGTATATGAAAGTTACAAAAACTTGTTTATTTATTGACCTACTTAAGTTAAAACGTGTTTGGGGTTTTTCCCCCCTTTTTTAACATGAGCATCTGCATTTTGTTTTTCTTCTCCTGAAAGTAATTGCATAAATCAGACACTAGGAGGAAGAGTTAGATACAAGTACCTTTCAGAAATCCTAAGAAATCACTCTAACAGAAATCACTGAGGATATGTACTATATACTGCAGACTGACTCAGGCTCACATTCTGGTATGGTCATCCCCATTTATTAGCATACTCTCATTCATTTGAGCAATTTTATTGGTGGAGCCTCGAGTGTTGCTGTGTCTTCCTTGAAATTGTCTTGAAAAGCATGCTCCTGACCAACCACATTGCCTTGGTGTGGAACATAATTGGAAATGTCATCCAAGTGATACATCTGGGATGCTGGTAGAAAACCTCAGCCTAGCTGGCCCTCCCAGTACCCTTCCCAGTATCCTAGCATCTTGAAACTGCTGAGATAAACCTTGCAAAGCAGCCTGGTTTGCAACAAACCACCCCATCATCATTTTGCCTCTTATCCGCTTGATCTTACACTGCCTGGTTTTGTGTATGGCTCCTCAGTGAAAAACCAGAGCACAGGAAGGGCAAAAGCACCGGCACTGTTTGGCTATCCGCATTCATATACCAGCCGCAAGATGCTGTTGGTGAATAAATGCTTGATTTATGCCTAAACACCACCACACTCTCATCCTACAAGATCTACTTGTACAACCCCATAGCCACAGCACTGAAAGGACAGCTATCAGTACAAAATAACAAAGTTAGAAAATCTGCTCATCCAGACATGTCTTTAGCAATATTTTCTGCTTGAAGAAATTAATCATACTAGATCTTCTTGCCAACCAGCCACATCAAGCCTTAGGAGAATATGAGGAGATGACAGTGGACACAGACAGTCCAAGCTGTACTCATGTATGTGCCAGAAGCCAATTTTATTTTGGAAGCTACTTCTCACAACCACTTCTCACGCCTTTCAGAACACTCTACTCTTTTTTTGCATTTTGAGTAAGCACAGGAGGGCTAAACCATTTTTTAACAGGCACAGACAGTAAAGCAGAACAGTTGAGGATTGTTTTGCATAAAATATTTTCTGTTAAGTCTGAATTTGCAGTGCATCTTGCTGGCTGAGTGGTTTTATTTGTTGTGTCTGCACTGTCCTTTTGCGTCTTCAAACACAGATTTTTTGACCATAAGCTCTCTTTTTCTTCAGGGTGTTCTTCACAGCCTACTGTCCCTCATTGTGCTAGCTACTTATCCTCTGTCCTCTCCTTTGGGGATCAGCTCAAAAGCACCCTGAAAATGGAAAACATTGTGTGACTCATGCAGACCTCATGCATCTCCCAGAGCACAGGCCTAATCTGGTGCATCATTACCCTTCTGCCTCCAGTTCATTGGGAAGATAATAGTCCTTAAATTGCACGTTGCTGAGTGCACAAGTTTTGTTCTCTTTCCTGCAGTTACTGTTTTAAGATCCATCAAAGCAGACACAAAATATATCTTTATTTCTTCTTTATTTGCCACCCCTAAATGTAGGTTTTTTGCATAAATCATCATTTAATACATATTATGACAATGTGTCATTATAAAATATTTCATGCCCAGTAACCTTTGAGTGTTCTTTCTTCAAAGATTCATGTAAGTTTAGCATGAGATACGTCTAATGATGGCTGTATAAACACTCTGAAAGCTCATTTCTACAAAGGTTCAGGCAGGTCTAAGAGTCATTTTTGAAACATCCTTCAGTCTAAGGTCCTTTGGCAGTGCTTGACAGTTCTCATTTGTTAAATAAAGTACAATGTGCCAATCTGAAATAAATATAAATTATCACCTTTCTTCCGTGTTAATTAAGGTCTGATTAATGCATTTCAGCAATTGTTGCTGGTACAGTGGGAGAATGCCTTTTGCTGCAAAAACAAAACTCTCATACATCATGGTTCTACTTCATCTCTTGAACTTTGGGTTAATCTGTAAAGATTGCCTTCCCTGAAAATAGTGTCAGCCTGGTCTCTTGAACAAAAGAAACTTGAGAAGTTCATGCTGGATTTGCAGTTATCCACCCCAGCTAAATTCTGCTATTGTAAGGAAAACAAAAATGCAAAATTAAGATTGATTGCAAACTCCTTTCCCCAAAGATGCTCAAGCAAAAGCAGGACAAGTCCTACCAAGCCATTTGGGCCAGACACCTACCTGCCACATGTGTTAATGATTCACAGAAAGTATTCTGAGTTTGTGCTGAAAAATGGATGCTGAAAATTGACACAAACTGTGTAATTATGAGAGATCTTCAATATATGATCAAGATGAAATGCATCTTTTTAATTTGTATCTTAAATGAACACTTTCAGTTAGTTTTGAATACATATTTTTGTAGAGCTCTACTAGTGAAATCTTCCTGTGTAGATCAAAAAACACCAGGAGTTTGTGAGCCCTCCAGCAGAGAGACACTGCTCAATAGTAGCAGACAAGTGGCAAAACCAAACAGGACTGCCACACCAGAAAGACAAGAAATATGAAAACTAGCTTCTAATAATCCTGTCCTAAAAAATGACGAAACTGTGAAAGACAAATGAGATGTGAGTAGCCAGAAAGGCAGCCTGGTTAGCAGGGAAAAGATACTGAACAAAAAAAAAAGTGCCTGCCAGCCTGGGAACTAGGCCTGGGAACCAGAAACATCCTTGAAAAGTGCAGTTGGTGTCTTTGAATTTCAGCTGGGATGAAACTGGAGACATCCTGAGATACTACTGGATAAGTGCAAAAAACTCCAAAAAATGCAACAACTTTCAGATGTGGAAACAGTCTGGGAAAATAAAATTGGTCTGAAAGAACGGAAAACATCAACACCTGTTGGCTGTTATGGGTGAAAACAGAAATCAAGAGCATCTATTGGCTGCTTGATGTGGTGGTGTCCCACGCCCTCTTATGTCTCAAGGATATTACAAGGATATCAAAAAGGTCTCTCCAAGAACATCCCATGCTGCATGTTCTTTTCCTTTCCTATGCAGGCTGAAATTTAGACAAGCTCTCTACAATACCTTGGGCTCTCGCCGAGGACTCCTTGCTGACTCCAGGTTCTGATGTGGATTGTCTTTGAAGTCAGACACTGTCTGTTGTCATATTGATACCACTTAGTCCACGTTTTTGGGGTTGGTTTGGTTTGTCCTTCCCTTTTTTGGGCATGGTTGCGTCCTCCTCTGTGATTGTGGTGGCATGGTTTCTGCTTCTAGAGGAACTCAGATGGAAGAGAAAGATCTATGGAATGTGAAAAGAGGGACAGGCTACTTGGGAGGAATACACGAACGTTGCTGGAGCATACAGTGATGCAATGAGGAAGGCTAAGGTCCACCTGGAATTAAATCCAGCAAGGGATGTCAAAGACAACAAGAAGGGATTATCAGGTACATGAGCAGAAAATGTATGACTAGGGAAAATGTGGGGCCGCTGCTGAACGAGGTGGATGTCCTGGTGACAGAGCATGCAGAGAAAGCAGAGTTACAGAATGCCTTCTTTCCTTCAGTCTTCAGTGCTAAGGCTGGTCCTTAGGAATCCGAGGCCTTGGAAATAACAGAGGAAGTCTGCAGAAAGGATGACCTTCCCTTGGCCAAAGAGGATTGTGTGAGAGATCGCTTAAGGGATCTGGACGCCCACAAATCCATGTGTCCTGTTGGAATGCACCCACAAATGCTGAGGGAGCTGGCAGATGTTATTGCTGAGCCACTCTCCATCATATTTGAAAGGTCCTGGAGGACAGGAGAGGTGCCCGAGGACTGGAGGAAAGCCTGTGTCATTCCAGTCTTCAAAAAGGGCAAGAAGGAGGACCCAGGGAACTACAGGCCGGTCAACCTCACCTCCATCCCTGGGAGAGTGGTCAGTGAGATGGATTGAGAACTGGCTGAATGGCAGAACTCAGAGGGTTGTCATCAGCGGCACTGAGTCTACTTGGATGCCTGTAATTAGCGGTGTCCCCCAGGGGTCAGGACTCGGCCCAGTCTTTTTTAACTTCTTCATCAATGACCTTGATGAAGAGTTAGAGTGTACCCTCAGCAAGTTTGCTGATGACACGAAACTGGGAGGAGTGGTAGATATACCAGAAGGCTGTGCTGCCATTCAGCATGACCCGGACAGGCTGGAAAGCTGGGCAGAGGGGAACCTGATGAAATTCAACAAGGGCAAGTGCAGGGTCCTGCATCTGGGGAGGAAAAACCCCAGGCACCAGTACAGACTTGGGGCTGACCTGCTGGAGAGCAGCTCTGTGGAGAGGGATCTGTGTGTCCTGGTGGAAGACACGTTAACCATGAGCCAGCAGTGTGCCATGGCTACAAAGAAATCCAATGGGATCCTGGGGTGCATTAGGAGGAGTGTGGCCAGCAGGTCGAGTCAGGTTCTCCTTCCCCTCTACACTGCCCTAGTGAGGTCTAGCATCTAGAGAAATGTGTCCATTTCTGGGCTCCCCAGTTCAAGAAAGAAATAGCATCATTGAGGAACTACTGGAGAGAGTCCAGAGGAGGGCTACGAGAATGATGAGGGGACTGGAACATCTCTCCTATGAGGAAAGGCTGAGGGAGCTGGGCTTGTTTAGCCTGAACAAGAGAAGGCTGAGAGGGGACCTTAGAAATGTTTATAAATATCTGAAGGGTGGGTGTCAGGAGGATGGGGCCAGACTCTTTTCAGTGGTGCCCAGCAACAGGACAAAGGGCAACGGGCATAAACTGAAGCATAGGAAGTTCCAGCTGAACATGAGGAAGACCAGCTTTACTCTGAGGGTGACGGAGCCCTGGAACAGGTTGCCCAGAGAGGCTGAGGATTTTCCTTCTCTGCAGATATTCCAAACCCACCTGGACAAGGTCCTGTGCAGCCTGCTGTAGGTGATCCTGCCATGGCAGGGGGGTTGGACTAGATGATCCCCAGAGGTCCCTTCCAACCCGTACAATTCTGTGATTCTGAAATCTGTCTAGTTCTCTTCGTGAATATATTCTGTATCCATACAATTAAACTGTCATAAGTATATCTGCTGTTATATTGTTTATAAATTTCCTTCACTAATGAGAAGTTTGTGACAACCTGTGATAGTACATACCTACTTGGTTGTTGCTGTTATTGGTTGTTGCTATGACATTTATTGCTGCTATATGATTGGTTTTTGCTATATAATTTATTGCTGCTATTATTGATTACCGATAGTAATTTGTAATAACTTGACATAGAAGTATTTATATTCCCTTTGTTCATCTGAGGTATACTTGGTAGTGGTGGTTTTGTGGCAGTATACCTGTTTGTGTTGGTTTTTTCAGTATTTGTGGTAATCTGTAATAAATTACAAAAATTTAGAGGATAAAAACCTCCATGTTTTTGAATGCTATGGTATCCTATTAGCCCACAGTCATGATCTCTACACATTCACTGGCTGTGTAATGTTTTAGATCATGACAGAATGGTGGAAGAAGCTCACTCCAGATGAATGGGAACCCCATGACCTGATTAAGGGCTAGGTCAGCTACTGTCACTTCACTCAGAGGTCTCATTTGAAGCTACTTGGCCACCCTCCATGTTTAAAGAAAAGATGCATATTTGTGCAAAGAGAGCATGAATGGTATCTACTATCAAATCATACTAGATCAATCGCTGCTCTGACCCAAAATGTATTAGCTGTCTGAGAAAGGAGAAGAAATAAATCTGTCTCATGCAGTATCTAGTCTTCCTGAAGTGCCATCAAAGTACTTATATATCTACATAAACAGATTTTTTTTTTTTTCTGTTTGTAATTATGGGTGGACAGGAAACTACAGAACATTGCATGGAAACAGCTTCATAATATCATATTCTGTTGTTCATTAGTGCTTTTTAGAAGAAAGGTTTAAAATCATCTTTCATATGTAAACTTAAATTTGGCTGTTCTTCAGCCACAGTGATACACTTACCTGTTTCATTTGAGCCCTCTTTTTTTTCTTGACTGCTGTTGTCAAAGCACACTCAATAGTACAACGTCGTTCTGTGAGCATGTGTCCATTAGATTTTGGGCACAGAGTCTCAGGGTTTAAGGAAGATGCTTGTATTTTAAGACTGAAAACTGTGCATGATTTGTTATCATACCTTTTTGCAATTAAGTCAATTATTAATCGCAGAATCATAGAATATCTTGAGTAGGAAGGCCAGGATTCATAATTGTGTGGAAAAATTTTCTCCATGAAAAGAAGCAGAGACCAGCAGCTCAGACCACACAGCATGGTAACTCTCATGTTTTAATCACTGCCAAATTGAACAAGATGCATGTATGGGAATCAGCTGAGAGTCTCTGTTGCAAAGTTTGCATTAAAAGGCAAAGAATGACTGTTTCTTTTCATAACATGGGATAATGCATTCATAAAAGTAGCATAAAATTTAATTTTATTTAGCTTCTGAATTTCAAGACCCTATGTTTTTAGCAGAGAGATGAAGAACAACTAAGTATACCTGTGTTTATGAAATAATCAGAAAACATTCCTTCAAGTACTGACTGTGAAAAAGGAGGCCAGGAGGTCTATGTATTTATATAAATAATTAAATGTTGTAACATGTCTTCATTTCCCTGGGGTTCATAAATTTATATAAGACTACTAATAATTGTGAAGTATTACGTTAAAATAATAATATAATTATAAACAAATGCCTTTACGTATTTCATACAACAAGCATATATACAGCTTGTTTTCAGCAAAAAGGTGTGGTAACTAAGAGCTATAGAAAGAAAGTGAAAGTCAATGGGAGATTTCTACTGTTCCTCCAAGGGAAATTTTATCTAAATCATTGCTCTAAAATCTTGGAAGATAGTATTCTGCACTATCAGGGACAAAACACAAAGTATTTCTGTTGCATTCAGGTAAGTCTCTACCAACAAAGCTAATTATCTAGATCAGCTCTCAGACCAATAATACTACATTTTCAAAGCTCTGACATACAATAATCTTGCTAATAGAATAAATGCCCTTGCTAATAGAGTGTTATAAGCATGAGTTCTTGCAGCCACTGTGGTCCAGAATTTGCTTCCCAAATATGAGGCTGTCAATTTATGCTGTAACTGAACTCTATTTTCACTTTCCTAGGAAATATGATAACACTCTTTTAATATGAATGAGCTTCAGTGTCAGAGCTAAGGTTTTAGTTTTTTCCAAAAATATTAATTTTGTAGTGTTTGGTTTGCTTGTTTTGAAAAAAAATATCTAAATGGTACATTTACGTCAAGATAGATCTATGATTGTCCTGGGCTCATTGTATTTGTTTTTCATCTGTCTTCTTTCTTCAAGTGATACAGAATATTTATGGAAATTTGTTTCACTGTGTGTTATTTTTGGTTTCCTTTGAACATGGTGTAATAAGAGAAAAAAAAAAGGGTAAATTTCTTGGGTCAGGGAGAATTGTATTAATCTACTCTTACTGTGAGGATCTTCCTAACAAACAAACAAAGAAACAATGAAATTGTTTGGATGCACTTTTAATGTTCGGTCTCAGGCAAAAAAATACCAAAGACTATCTAAAGCGAAAAACTAGGTCATGACTGGAAAATACCCTTACTGGGCTTTTAATCCCCTCTTCTATACCTTGGAAAGGACGTTAATTAATGGCGTCTTAAATAAGTCCTAACCCTGTAGTCCACTGGCCTTTGATTTGGCACATTCCTGTAAATTCCTACACATTGTTATCTCCTAGTCTCCTTTTTTCTTTTTGGTACTAATTTTCACCTCATTCTGCATGCAAAACAAATTATATTAGTATTTTGAAAAAAACATTTAATGTGTCACAATACTGTTTTTCCAAAAGTGGGAATGTTTACCCCCTCTGCAGTATGACCATGTACAGACGGAGCAGAGAGATTGTCTTTACTGCATATTTGCGCAGACGTGGGTGCTAGGTGACAATTCCACAGTCAGCTCACCGCTTAGCAGAGTCACAAGACTATAAACTCTTACAAAAACAAAGATATTGCTCATTACATTCTGAATGGTTCCTCACACAGTTTACTCATTTTAATGTTATATTCCTTCCTTATTTAACTACGCTTGCTCACAAGATGGGGGGGATGGGAGAGGGGCACAGAGCAGTCTTCCTGGCTCTGAATTGAATCACTGGTAGCGATCTCCCCCTGCCAACTTTACCTTTTCCATAAGCCCCCTAAATTTGTGTTAATTTCATGCTTTTTTAGCAATCATCCAGTTTTCGGCACCTTCTGAGCAGGATGTTCCCCTTTTATTAGTCTATGAGCTCTTCTTCAAGGTTCTAATTGATAGTGAGGCATACATTGTTTGTACAAAGTAGTTAGGCCTAAATTAAACAGTGTCACTGTGACCCATTGCCTTCTTTCTCACTATTTAAACAGAAAATGTTCTTCTTTTGCTGCTTAGCTTTTTATTAATAAATTTCATATTGTTGTCACTTCTTCCTTCATATGTGCTTTTTTGTCACAGTGCTTTTGAAAGTACTGTGTTCCACTATTCATATGGCTATTCATACAGCTGCTACTAGTAAGTTGGAAAAGAAAATCCTTCTTGAGAAATAGTTAACTAACTTTTTTTCTAGATAGTTTGGTTTCCAAACCAAACTTGGTTTTGGTAAATTATATGACAATTTAATATTAAGCTTTAATGTCACAGAGGATATATTGAATTTCTAAACATTTTAGATAGAATTTTAACAGCTGGATGTTTTTAAGTAATTAAATCTTTCTATACATCTGGTCACTAATAGAGAAAATATTAATCTTCAAACAAGGCATTATGTGTAGTAAATATACTGAATTACCACTTTCAAATGAAAAATTACTTCTCTAGCCAAGAAAGTTTGTTATTGCTAGTTGCAGTGACAGAGGGGATATTTAGCAACAAGGGCTTCATCAACATTGTGTATGGTTTCCTCCCTTTCTGGGACATGCATTTAAGGGAAAATTATGTAACTCTAGATACTAGTCCAAATTTACTGTTGTGAATTCTGATACTATTTACTTGTGATGTAAATAGCATCATTGAGTAACTACTGGAGAGAGTCCAGAGGAGGGCTACGAGGATGATGAGGGGACAGGCGCACCTCTCCTATGAGGAAAGGCTGAGGGAGCTGGGCTTGTTTAGCCTGAACAAGAGAAGGCTGAGAGGGGACCTTAGAAATACTTATAAATATCTGACGGGTGGGTGTCAGGAGGATGGGGCCAGACTCTTTTCAGTGGTGCCCAGTGACAGGACAAAGGGCAATGGGCACAAACTGAAGCACAGGAAGTTCCAGCTG
>Ga0065711_1045216_pt1 | contig 13620 bp, 12 predicted proteins | sample Hoacrofraction12_FD_59098 | JGI IMG/M metagenome (GOLD analysis project Ga0065711, IMG submission 59098) | Hoatzin crop microbial communities from Cojedes, Venezuela - Epithelial fraction 12 v2 (version 2) | ecosystem: Host-associated > Birds > Digestive system > Esophagus > Crop | place... | reverse complement strand
TCCAGTCACTGGGAACTTCCCCTGACTGCCATGACTTTTCAAATATCATGGAGAGTGACTTGGCAACTACGTCAGCCAGTTCCCTCAGGACTCTGGGATGCATCTCATCAGGTCCCATGGACTTATCCATATTTAGGTTTCTCAGGTAGTCATTAACCTGATCTTCCCTTACAGTGAGAGGGTCTTTACCCTCTGGTCCCCATATTGCAGTCCATCTACTCAGAAGAGGTGAGAAGTTGCCAGTGAAGACTGCAGCAAAAAAATTGTTGAGTACCTCAGCTTTCTCGTCATCTGTTGATATGAGGTCACGATTCTTGTTCATCGGAGTGGGGTATGCTTTCTTTAACCTTCCTTTTCTGGCTGACATACCTGTAGAAGCCTTTCTTGTTATTCTTTGCATCCCTTGCCATGTTCAGCTCCAGCTGCACCTTGGCCCTCCTGACCCCATCCCTACACAACTGGGCAGCATCCCTATACTCTGCCCAAGAAAGTTGTCCTTGCTTCCATTGCCTGTGCAATTCCCTCTTGCTCTTTAGTTTGACCAGTAGGTCTCAAGTGAGCCATGCCAGTCTTCCCTTCCTTGCCTGATTTCTTACACCTGGGGACTAAGAGCTCTTGCGCTCTGTGGAAAGTGTCTGTTTTGCCCTCCTGTCCCTGAGGACCATTTCCCAGGGGGTCCTACTGATTAACTCCTTGAAGATATGGAAGTTGGGTTTCCTAAAATCTAGGGTCCTGATTATACTCTGCCTTTCCTATATCCCTCAGGAGTGTGAACTCCACCAGTGCGTGATCATTGCAGTCCAGGCTGCCTCAAGTCTTCACATCACTGATAAGCCCACTTGCATTGGTGACCATCAGGTCCAGTATTACATTGTCTCAAGTAGGGCTGCTAGTGATGCTCCAGTCATGTGATTCATCCCACCAAGTTTCAGTAAGGACAATTAGGTCATAGCTTTCGTGCAGCACGGTAGCCTCCAACACTTCCTGTTTCCCATGCTACTTGCATTCATCTAGAGGCACTTCCTCTGGGCTATTGGCCATGTCACATTCATACAGGAACACCCCTTGTTTCCCTTGGGGTGTTTCACAGAAGCTTCCTTGTTGGCTCCTGCTACCTCAGGAGCTCTCAGTTCATCTCTGCAAGGCTTCAGCTGTGCTGCAGTGTCCCCAGAACACCTCTGGGCAACAGACTGAGGGCCTGTACTAACAACCCACCCATCCTTCGAACCATTGTGTATCATTCCACAGCTTGTCAGTAAATGATTTTACTGATTTGTAGTAGTCCATGTGTATCACAGAATCAGACTGAAAAATACCCATATTGCCTTGGACCTGAAATTCATACAATATGGTGAGTTAACATGACCAAATTTGCCCTTGACTGACAACAGATAACCTGCTTGGACTGCTTTGGCTCATACTTTGTGTTTTCTTGGGATTTTCCTTTTCCTTAATTAGATTTAAAAAAAACAAACCTGTTGCGTCTGAAAAAGTCCAGCATCACCATCAGACAGGGCAGCATTTTTCTTTGTTCCTTGCTTATTAATGCCGAGAAAAGAGCATCAATGTTCTTACTGTTTCTAAAGTGTAAAGGGAAGCAAATATCTTCTTCAGTACAGGACTGTAAAGATCCATGTTTTACTAATTAACATATCGGTTAAGTTGTAAGTTCTTTCTCATTCTTGGTTAGCATATATTACACCAGTCTGGCAAGAGCTTGGCATCTTCTTGTGTTCAATAGTTCTGTGGCTATTTGTTTCTTTATACATCAGTACTAAAATTTTACTACAGTGAACTTAGGAATTATGATTATTTTCTTGCAAAATTACACTACTATTCTTTCGTTTCTTGCAAATGCTTGGATTTTTTTTTTCAATTCCAGGTCTACTGGCATGCTTCATGTTAAGCAAACTGAAGTATCAGATGACTGAGATCCACTGTCCATTGGTTCTCCTCACTGTATCCATCCACACCATGTTGTGGAAAATAGCATGCTCTGGTTGTGTTCACAGCATTCAGACCTTGGCTTCAAGTCTCCTCTGAGTCTTGTGAAGTGATCTTAGAGCTAGAGTGCATGTTTTTCAGTTCAAAGTACTTGAAATAGCATGTGGCTGTGCTGTGGAAGAGTGTTTACTTTGTACCAGGAAACCAGCATTTGTATCACACACTCTGGGATGTGGCATGACAGTGTGTAGGGGTGTTTAAGGATGCAAAGCCTGTCTAGATAGTGGTGCATGACAGTGTAAGGTGGAAGGAGCAAAACCTGAGGCGTATAGTCTACAGAGGAGGGTCCCTGAAGTGCTTGATGACTAACAAGACTTGAAGGGTTCACTGGAAGAGAGCTTTTGGCATGGGCTAGGCTAGGCCAGCAGGTGTGCTAGCAGTGAAATGGCAGGGAAGATGACTTCTCCAGTGCTGGAACTTGCTCCTTGTCCATGTTTTATACAGCGATAAGCACTAGGTGATTACACAGTAATAAATATTACTGTTTATTTTACATCTTATAATTTCTAGTGCCCCTCAGTCATTGTTATATTCTTCAAGGAGGCTGAAATCAGTTGTGTTCTTGTACTAATTCTACCTGTTTCTTGAAACCACTTGAGAGTGTTGCTTTGCTTTGGGATGAAAATAACCTCAGCTGTGTTTCAAGCATTGTTAGTTTGAGACATCAAAGAATTATTTGTCCGATGAGATATCTAAGCACTATATGCAGATACTCAAAGTCGTCCTTTGTCATTACTTTAATAGGCTTTGTTGACTCCTTCATTTCCTTCAGGCCTTGACTCAACAGAGGGTTAAGTATATGCCTGGAATTAAAGACTTGGATAGATCCATTCTCCTTGATGGAGCTACTGAGGTTTTAAAGGCAAGCAAGAATCTTACTAAACCAAAGCCTTAATACACTGCTCCTGGTCAGTGAAGAGCACCATAAACACGTCAAGTAGCCCTGTTCTGACTTACAGATAGCTCTCTCTAATTCTTTCGAGCCTCACAATGTACATATGAAATTAGCATAATCTAGTTGATTGGTTTTGTATCTACAATGTAGGTGCCAGTTGACCTTAGGATGACTTAGAGTGCTGTGCTACCAGTTTAGTCAGTAAGAAGTTTAAGTGTATGTCTTCACTTTGGGTGCAGGCATGCACTGCTGTCTCTGCAGGACTCAACCACAGAGTTGGATGAGACATGAAATGGCTTCTGAAGAGATCTGTAGCTGTGTCTGTGCAGAACTGCACAATGGTGGTTCATTCTGGTAAGTTTGTACAGCACTTTGCTGGGAGATATGGACCTACTGACTCAAAGCAACAACAGTTTAGGGATTGCTGCACCACAATTGTTAGGTCGCATAGACATACTCACTGGCACTTCCAAGTCTGTTGTGCAGTGTACTTTTCTCCATAGGCACCATGCTCCTTCACAGTGAATCTCTGCTCACATGCCCAAAGCAAACCTGCAGCCCCAGGGCAGGAACATGTCCATAGCCTCACTCTTTACTAGAAAAGCAGTCCCTGGTTGGGATGGTACTGGCATCTCCATTCATGTGGAGTCCTCCCTTCTCCATTCTTACAGCAAGAACTCTGTGAGCAAGGTGGCAGTCAGTAACTCCTCTCCTCTGTCATTATCAAAGCCCAAGTGCCTGGAGTACTCTGCCAAGAAGTGATGATGTGGTTTCAGTGCACATCCGCATCCTGAGGACATTTTGACCAACAGAACTGGAGATTTAAAAAATGACGTAACTGAACAGGTACATGTCAGTCTGGAAAGCTTTTTGAAAATACTTAAGCTTTCAATCAAAAACTGTCAGATGGAGCTGTTTTGCCTGCTTCACAACTTTTCTCCCTTGATTTTATTTCAAATTTTGTATCACACATTTATAATACTGGTTTAGTAATTTCTAGAATTGGTTTGTCTCCAGGAAAAGACACCTTTGCCCTTTGGAACAAAGTGGTTTGGCATTTTTTCGGTGGCAAATAGTAATGAAACCAAACTGCTTAGAAATTTTTTTTTTTAATTACTTTCACTGGTATTTCCATTCTGCAAACAAGTAGAAATCAGAGGTATTATTCTAATTTCAAAAGATCTGGTTTTCCAAAAGAGTATGGAAATTCCATGGGGTGGAAATTCTTCTTTTTCTAAGAAGCGACCCAAGCTGGGCTGAACAAACCATTCTCCTCAGCGGTGAACCCAAACAGGGCTCAGATCCCTGTAGCACAACACGCTGCGCTGTGCTGTCTGCATGCAGGGCAGCCACCACGGCTGACAGCTCCTTCAGTGATTTGTGGAGGAGCACCCTTTAGGACAAGAGGATAAGGTTTACATGTGTCCTATGTACAAATCATTTTAACAACAACTTTCTCCTGTGCTTTTTTTTTTTTAACATCAAAGAGAATGATCAGACTGTGGGAAGTACAATATTAACTTCTGCTTTTAATAAAAGGTAAATACAAAAACAAAATGCAAATGAAAAAAATAGTCAAATCTGCCACAAATGTTCTGAGATCTGGTAAACATTTAATTTCTGGATTGTATAAAAGTACAACAGCTGACAAAGTTGTTCATTATGGGAAAGACAGAATGTGAGTGAAATGTTTTTATAAAGATTCCCAATCTGAAAACTTCTTGAGTAAAAGAAAATAGCATGGATGCCTCTGCCTCAAAGAAAGCTAAGCAGTGCAAGTGCATTCTTGTCCAGGTATCTGGAATTTTTCCTAATTATTAAACAGTCGAGTTTTTTTCCTCTCAAGTTTGGAAATTGCCCTTGCCTTTAGAACTAAGTCCAAAGAGAAGAATTCCCTTTTTTGCCTATCTCCCAGTCCTGAGTGACAGTCCTGTCATTCAGCATCTTCTGAAGACAGGCACAGGCACACTGGACCTTGTGAAATAGGGAGGCCTGCATCATTTAATACCTTCCTCTGGGGTTGCTGTTTTTATTCTACTTTATTGAAGCTGTTCAGCTAAGTTGCACCCATGAGAAAATCCAAACAGCTAGGTACCTAGACTGGCTTGGTACCCCGCAATGCACATTACAGCTGATCCAGCAAAGCAAATAAACAAGCATGCAGAGGAGCATACACGGGCATCAGGCAGGGGAGCAGACCCACTGCAGCTTATGGGGCAACTTGTGCACTTACAATGCGCACGGAGCCTATGTTTAGTGAACCATGTCACATTCTTGTTACAGGCTAAAAATTCCAAAGTAATACATGTAGACAAGCCTGGTGTGAGAGCCTATTTAAGGAAATTGTCTCTGAGTCCTGGAGCCATCTGTGATATAAAAGCATACTGCATGGACTCCTTGAATAAAAGGATTCACTGGCAAGGCTTGCTGGAAATCTCAGTCAGAGATGCTTTTCATACAGCAGGCATATAGATCTTCCACACGATGAATCAGATTTACTAAGAACGTCTGCTGTTTGGAAGTGATTTCAGGCTTGAAGAATGTCTTACTGGAGGCCTGATTTGATCCAGGGAAGGGAGCGGGGGTCACATGCTGCTGGAGCAGACTTGATGTTCTTTTGGGCTGGCCTCTAGAAATAACAATCATAAGGAAGAACCAGCTCAAGAGCTGTAGGCTAGTACCATTTGGAAAGCAGTTACAGCTCTGGTTGAGCAAAGCACTGAAGTTTCTCTCGTAGGCTGCAGCACTGATTTACTTGGTATGTTAATACGGAAGTCTAAATTGAATCAGGCTTGTGTCAGTGCTATCAAAGAGGCACATTCACTTAGCCCTGCAGTTTTATAAAATGCAAAGAAAGAAAACCATATGGCAGATTAGGGCAAATTGCTTTAAAATTGTGGCTGAGAGCCAAGGGAGAGAGAGTGAGCTTGAGAGAGAATTCACGTCTGTTTGAAATATGCCCACTTTCACTCCGCTGCTTTACATGCTTGAAAGTGGAAGGCTCATTTCCCTGTGAGTTGAAATGTATTAAATGCTCTACATTTCTTAAAGAAAGTAATATATCCAGTATTTGTGGAAGGCACAATAAAAACATTTTTTTTAATTGGGATTGGATTTACTGCCGAAGACTGAATAAAAGAGCTTAGTGCAAACCCAGGAGCATCAAGGGGAGAATGAACACATGTAATAAGCAACACTTAGTAGACAGTCCTGGCTATTATTACTGCACATATAGCACAACAGTGAATACAAGATTTATGCAGGAACTGAGATCATGCAGCACTGAAAATAAATATAATAATGATCCCTGCCCCAAAGAGCTTTCACTGTAGTTTTATTTTCTGAGGTATAAGAAGCTTCAATAAGGAAATGAAACAGAAAGGACAATAAATAAATGGAACTTTGAAAACCCCTTTAGTTTTAATAACCTAGAAAGCTATCCTAACACTTTCTTATTCAGAATAAGGAGGAAAAATGAAAGGTTGTATTTTCTTTGTAGGAATTTGGCTTTGCTCTGCAGTTCCTGTGCGTCACTGCACCAGCTTTCTGTGGACACTCCATGGATGCCTGGGGCCAGGATGAGGCAGGATCCTGCGGAGCTAAAACTCTGCACTACGGATCAGTGAACGAGTACTGAAACGCACAGCGATCGCAGAGAACACCTGGGTCCTAGGTCCAGTGCTCGCTACAGCGGCCAAAGGCACCCTCCAAGTTGCCAGAACAGCTTTCTCCACATCACCAGAGTCCTCTGGATGAGGAAACTTCTCGTCTCTATCCTGCATGTCCTAGCCCTTCTTAGAGGAGCATCAAGCCAGAAGTCTCATAAGCTGCAGCTTCAGGCAGTTGCAAGTCCAGATCTGGGTAGGGTCTCTGAATTTTTTTCTGAAGCCTCATCTCCTCTAACTGCAGTCAGGACTGTCCAGCCTGTGACCAGGAGGAATATTGCACTTGCCCCTGAACAATGAGGGTCCTCCTGTGCCAGCACAGTGGGTGACTCCACCAGCTGCCACCCTACTGCTGTGACACTGTGGCCAGTCTACAAGCTAACCCCAAAACCAGCATCCAGCTGTCTGCTCCAAGCCTCAAAAAATCTTGGTCTAACTGCTGAAAATGCTTTTGGAGGCCGCTGTCCTTTGCACAGGGCTGTGCTGCACCATGTTACCAGTGTGGGGTACCCAGCAGATCCTGCTCTGGTTTCCATGGTAACTCTCTCTGTGCATTTATAGTCTCTTACTTACGGTCTTCATTAGATTTAACATTCAAAGAGACACTGATTAAAACATGACATTCCTAAAACACCGAAAAATCAATTTTGTACAAAATGCTATTATGTGGCATAGACAAACTGGTTGATGGCCAAATTAGTTAATAGAAATTTCAAATGACATTGGAACAGACCACAGAAGGGTGAATTCATGTAAAGTTAAATGTCTAAGTGAACCTCTCACAAACTGCGATGTAGGCTGGAGAAATGTGGTAACATGGGTGCATCAGGGACAACTCACGTAAAGTGTGTCTGACGAATCCAAATTTAACCTGAAGTGACCTCATTTAAAGCTTTCCCAGTGGTGATCTTAAAAAGTATTGGGGTACTATTGAACCAAGATGTTTTTCTAGCCAGGAAGGCAGCAGTAGTATCTTGGAGGACAGTGGGTGCCTCTTTCCCCTCACTAGTTCCCATCCCTCAGTCAGCTGGATATTGCTGGGCACTAGGATGTGTGGACAGTGGCCTTCAGTGTGCAATGGAAACAACAGTGCAAAAAGGCTCTGATCTTCCAGCTATGAACTGCCCCTCCTTCAAAATCTGTTTGTCCACCAGTTGCTATCCCATGACTTTCTGCTCTTCACTTACCATCCTACAACACGAGAACTATACTCCTTTCCCACTCCTACCTTTGGGCTGAAATTCTCCACTGATCATCTCCCTGATCCCATGTATTGGGTTTACATGGCAAGTGGCGGGGGGTTGAGCTATAGGGGTGGCTTCTGTAAGAAGCTGCCAGAAGCCTCCCCCCTGTTAGACCCAATGTCAGATGGCTCCAAGACGGATCTGCTGCTGGCTGAGGCTGAGCCGATCAGCGATGGTGGTAGCACCTCTGGGATAACAGATTTAAGAAGGGAAAAAAACTGCTGCAGAACAGCAGACAGGAGAGAGGAGTGAGCCGACGTGAGAGAAAACAACTCTGCAGACGCCAAGGTCAGTGAAGAAGGAGTGGGAGTAGGTGCTCCAGGCGCTGGAGCAGAGATTCCCCTGTGGCCTGTGGTGAAGACCATGGTGAAGCAGGCTGTCCCCCTGCAGCCCATGGAGGTCCATGGTGGAGCACCTATATCCACCCGCAGCCCGTGGAGGACCCCATGCTAGAGCAGGCTCCTGGCAGGACCCGCGGACCCGTGGAGAGAGAAGCCCATGCTGGAGCAGGTTTGCCAGCAGGACTTGCGACACTGTGGGGGACCCACACTGGAGCAGCCCATTCCTGAAGGTCTGCACTCCATGGAAAGGACCTACACTAGAGCAGTTTGTGAAGAACTGCAGCCTGTGAGAAGGACTTATGCTGGAGATGTTCGTGGAGAACTGTCTCCCATGAGAGGGACCCCATGCTGGAGCAGGGGCAGATTGTGAGGAGTACTACCCTGAGGACGAAGGAGCGGCACAGACAACATGTGATGAACCTACCATAACCCCTATTCCCCATCCCTCTGTGGCACTCGGGGTGAGGAGGTAGAAAATCAGGAGTAAAGTTAAGCCCAGGAAGAAGGGAAGGGTTGGGGGACAGTGTTGTAAGATTTAGTTTTTATTTCTCATTACCCTATTCTGATTTGAATGGTAATAAATTCAATTAATTTTCCCCAGGTCAAGTCTGTTTTGCCAGTGATGGTAATTGGTGAGTGATCTCTCCCTGTCCTTATTTCAACCCACAAGCCTTTCGTCATATTTTTTCTCCCCTGTCCAGCTGAGAAGTGGAGTGACAGAGCAGCTTTGGTGGGCACCTGGTGTACAGCCAGGCTAAACGCACCACTCCCCGACTCTGCCTCACAGCAGAACTTGGCTGGGGAGGGGGAGAAGGATAGCAGAAACCCCACAGAAGCAACAGTGCCCTTGTGTGGGAGGGGTACAGAGGTGTGGGTCAGAAACCCAGGGCAATCAGGTAGCACAGAATGAGGAACACGATGCATCCTAGCATCATGAGTACCACAACTGAAGTAGTAATTTATAAAATGTGGGGGTTTGATAAAATACATACTTAGAACAGCAGAACTATCATGGTACCAGGGCACTGTTCATTCCAAGTTCAGCCTCCTTATGATACTCATTTCCATCTACCTCCTGCTTCTGGCTCCCTCTACACCTAAGTACAAAGGAGAAATACCTGGATTTCATGGAATTGTAAAACCAGCTCCCACCCAAGGCAATGTATCTGCACAGTCTTTCAAGTAGAACACAGTCATGGGTCTGGCTAGACACCAAGGGGTCACCTAGCCTGCTTTTGCTCAACTCTTTTTAACCCTACTTCCAGATAATCTGTTTGAAATTATGCCAAGGATCATCTAGTACAGCATTGCCATGATGGTTTTCATTTATATCCGAATAAAATTCAGCTACCCTGGGAAAAGTCTACAGTGACTTTTACTTTTCCCCATTGTGTTTTCTTGCTTGCATGCCTGGAAATATATGTGTGTGCATTTATATTTAAAAGCTTTTGAAGTTGTTTCAAAACAATTGAGAAATCACCTTGTGATGTCTTACAGATCACCAAATGGTCCACAGATCACAGCTTGAGAAACATTCATCTACATTTGATGTCTATATTGGGAGGAGATGAGTTGCACCTTAAGGCTGTCTCTACACTAACAAACTAAACCTGGCCAGGAAACAGTGCTGGGCACTGGAGTTCAGCCATCCCTACCGAAAAATTGCTAGAGCAGTTTCTGGCACAGCTTGGCCTGCACCAGATATCGCTTTACCAAATAACTGCTGGGCACAGCTCAGAGGTCAGTATGGGTGAGGAACCGTTCTCAACATGAATTTGCTGTGTGGCCACTCTGTTTTGGAGGGTAAGAGAAACTGCAGGCCAAGACGTAGTCAGCACAACTCAGCTTGGCCTCACTGCAAGGGAATAAGCCTGTTACCGTTTGTTTTACTCGTACATATTTCAGTTGATGTAGTAGGCACTTAAATGTGATCAAAAGAAATACAGACTGTCTGTCCTCCATTTCAGAAGGTGTCACCTCATTTTATCCTCTCACCTGTCACTACAGAATCAGAATATTTCCTAACAGCTCAGCAGGAGTGATAGAGTCTCCACCAGATTTCATGGTCTCTAGGATCACACTGTTTGGCACAGTGTTTTCATCAGGCCTTGCCTTCTCTGTTATAGGTTTAATTAAACATTTCTTTCATGAGATTTAGGAGTTGAAAGGTGTACCAGAAAAGCTAGTATCACCTTTATGGAAACTCTTTTGCTTTCATTTTAGGTCTCTAGAAATAAGCGTTACAGTCTAGGCTAGTAATATAGGCTTTCACTGTACTTATGGACCATGATAAACCCTTCCAGAGGGTGATTCCTCCCAGGCAAACCAGACATTTGAGAGATGTATAATTACTCTAGGAAGGATTTACAGACACTTGCCATAGTCATAAAAAGTCATGAGACCAAATTTTCAGGTGAAATAAATATCAATCATGTAGCATACATTTGAAATAAAATAGTGAAAAAGAGTTTCAGAAAGGAAGTGAATATTTAGGAAGGCGATGCGATAAAGGCTAGACTGATTTCCCCCACATTTTGCTTTGAGTTAAGCTAAAAGCTGTGCAATTGTATCTCCATAGCAATGAAAGATCACCTTATCTAAAAGATTGAGAAACATCGGGTTTGAATCTTGACAGTGCTTCAGCATTCTACATAAAAAATGTACATTTATACCCTTCTATACTTGATATGATGCATTCTTTCAAGCATTAATTGTTTACAGCAAGGAGTCTGTCTATGTATTTCTTCAGTGAACAGTACAATAGTGTCTCTATGGTCAGTTGTTCCACAAGGTGCTACCATAAATAGCTACAAATAAATGGTAATCTGTGTCTCTTCTCTGTCTGTTTTGCCTAGCTAACGATGCAGTCGCTCCTTAACTTGGATATTTCCTCAGAAGGATTTTCTATGATCATACAAAACACACAGGGGAAAAAAAAAAAAAAGAAATTCCGTGACTCAATACTTGCTCAGATTTCCATATGCTCCCAAATCACTGTTTTATGTCTTGAATACATCTCCTGTGTTGCCTTTATTTTGTAATTGGGCAGAAAACGATCTTTATCCAATTGCCAGATTAGTCCTGTGTGTGTCATGAGCATAGTTCGAGAGCTCTCATTAAGTTTTGGAGCAGTTTATCTCAGAGAGTTCAGACGGTTACCTTTCATTACACTGCAGCTGTACTCTCCCAGAATACAAAGGACTCATGAGTTTCAGGATGAACCAACACATGATCTTCCTTGGTAAAGAAAATCCCACTTTATGTAGATATTTTCCAATGGAACTGAACGAGGAAAAGAAAACAAGACTTGGGCAGATGGTGGGGACAGGCTGAATGCTGCTTATTCTGCTTCAGAAGACCCATCAGACTCACAGCTGGGAGCAGTCCTCACTGAAAAAAAATGATGTTTCAGTGCTATTTTTCAAACACAATTTTTCAAACCTTAGTATTCTTGATCTAGCCTGTGAAAAAGTCAAAACCCAAGCTACATCTCGAGCCACTGTAAGGCTTCTCACCCACAGCTATGCTCGGCAGCTGGAGGCTGGGCTATCTCCTTGCTGAGAAGGGGAGCAGAGACCACCACGGCCAAGGACAGATGCTCCCATTAACAGGGACAGATCCAAAAGACATGCTGAATGCCCCATTGAGTTTAGCGGGAGTCAAAATGGTTCAGCATCTCAGCTGATCAAGTCCTAGGAGGTTGGCACTTGCAGCCATTATTTCGCACAGCACCCAAAAGCAGTTCGTCTTGCTCCTTTCAGCAGGACGGCACGCATGAGCGAGCTCTGCTCAGGACAGGAGGGTTGTAAATACGGGCTCAGCTCTGAAGTACTGACTCTCTGTTCTTGTGATGGATGTCACCAGTGGGAAATCATTGTCGTAGGAGTCTATAAGCCATGTCCCTCCATTATATCTGGTTTGAATATATTTGAATAAATTTAGGAAGCAATTCATTTCAGCAGTAGACAGTACAACACAGACCATAAACAACAACACTATGCTTTTCAGACATACTAGTTGTACTCAGAGATTGAAGTGAAACATGAATATTTCCTGTCCCAGCAGCGCTGAGTTTCTTCCATTTTCACAGGGCCAGCCCATGGGTGGCAAGGTGATGGACGTGCTGTGTTCAACCCAGCAGCACACATCTCTTTTCCCCTAGTTTTTCTCTGAGAGCAATTGCTTGCTTATTCTTTTTGCACTCCCACTCTTTCTTTCATGCCTGCTGTAGGCTGTCAATGAGGTACTTGACCTCCCTTTGAGGGTCCAGGTATACTCGGTTTCCTGCGCAGCTGGTGCCAGCACTGCTTCATGGATCACTTGACGGGAAATCCTGAGAGCCAGCCAGCTGGCACTGTCTTTGCCAAAACCTAAAAATGTTGTCTCGAACTTCTCAACCCCTATCTGGAGACTCATAAATCCTATGCACTTGTTGAGGGTAACATAGCATGTGTAAGAACATGCAGCATGCTTGATTTTGCTGGTGAGTGCAGGGGCAAATGCTTTCCAAGGAAGCGTGCCACAGATGTAAAGGGCTGTGCACAACGTATTTTCACTGAAGCAACCTGGACTCACCAGTAACATTTCAGTCTGAACTATTTTTGCTTATGGTTGTTATGAGAGAAGATTTACTTTAAGAGAACAAGATATGGAAAAAGAAAATGTCGATTTTTAGTTTATTTCAGCCTGTTTATTTCCTGAATTTGGCAGCATTTTCTATATAGTCAGCAGCGCAGTTTCCTAAGCCCTGGCAGAATTATTTTACCCTATTGTTTATTTCAGTCTTTGACACAGAAATAAGAAAGAGAAAAATTTTTTTTTAGATTTTCAAAGCTTGTGAAATACAAACAAAAAATTACCGTTATTATTCTTGTCCTTCCTCCTTCCATCCTATTGCTTATTACATTTTTATCACAGTACATCTACAGACTTTGTCCACATTCTATCCACCATGCTGATACAGCTGTCTAGGTGAAGCTATGCTGGCATAAGCCCTAATGTAAACAGCTTTGCTCTGCTTTAAGCATAGCTTTTCAAATTAACTTAAACCTCTTCTTAAGAGGCATAAACAGACCAAAAAAAATATACTTTGATATTGGTTTAAGACTGATCAGTGTGAGGTTTATTTGCGTCCTACCCTCAAAACCTTTTCCATATAGGCCAGGCCATATCTGAAGCTCTTTTGAGAGAAACTGTGTAAGCTTATACCATGTTCTTTGGGCAAGTATAAGCTTGCCTTTGTCTACTTCCAGACTGAGAAGAAACTATCTATCTGACCATATTATGTCATATTTAGCTAAGCTAATAAACCTCATTGAGGTCCAGCGCTTAATTGCTTATAAGTGCAAAAGCAGATCACAGAATCACAGAATGGTAGGGGTCGGAAGGGACCTCTGTGGGTCATCTAGTCCAACCCTCCTGCCGAAGCAGGGTCACCTACAGCAGGCTGCACAGGACCTTGTCCAGGCGGG
>Ga0065711_1045213_pt1 | contig 13621 bp, 22 predicted proteins | sample Hoacrofraction12_FD_59098 | JGI IMG/M metagenome (GOLD analysis project Ga0065711, IMG submission 59098) | Hoatzin crop microbial communities from Cojedes, Venezuela - Epithelial fraction 12 v2 (version 2) | ecosystem: Host-associated > Birds > Digestive system > Esophagus > Crop | place... | reverse complement strand
AGCCTGCTGTAGGTGACCCTGCTTCGGCAGGAGGGTTGGACTAGATGACCCACAGAGGTCCCTTCCAACCCCTACTATTCTGTGATTCTGTGATTCTGTGATTCTGTAAAGCTGGCTCCTTGCTCCCAGCTGGGATGGGGGAGATTACCGGTGTGTCCTCACTCACTGCTGATGCCGGCGTGAAACCCACCTGAGCACACCACGCTGGCATGCTTTCCGTGGCTGCAGCTGCTCTCTCCCCATGGGCTCGCCTGGCATTTCGTAAGGGTCAGCTCCGTCCCCTGGCAGTTCACGTTGTCCAGCCAGACACGCTGTGGCCCGGTGCCGAAGTCCGTCCCATCCAATGCCGGGAGCGCCATCCCGCAGCCCAGCTGCCGGCACACGACCTCAGCGTCCTGCTTATCCCAGCCGCGGTCACAGACGGCTCCCCACTCCTCCTGGTGAAGCACCTCGACTCTGCCAGCGCAGCGGTGCGAGCCGTTTGCCAGCTGGAGGTGAGCTGGCTCAGGGATGATCGCGTCTGCAAACACCCGAGAGAGTTATTAATGCCTTCAGACAGTCACCAGTTTCCCTCCATGCTTATCCTATTGCAGTTAAGCTCCCAGGCCCTCTTCAAGCTGCCAGAAGGCACAGAGGAGGGGAGAACAGGAGGGGTGAAACCCAAAACTCCTCCCAGGAACACCCTGCACCAGAGCATCTCCCTGCAGAGGTTGGTCCACGCTGGTCCTGCACCTTCCTCGGCCCCAGCCCCACTCCCTGCAAGAATTGCTTGCCAGGCAGGTTGCTTTCGATGTGCTTCCCCGCAATTTGATCCTGTTGTTGGAGCGGAAGGGTTCCCAGAGGGGAGGGAAATAGGGAGGATCCCTGTAGGAATGGCTCCCGCTGCCTTAAATAAACACCATGGGATGGGAATAGCAACCCTCTGATGGGAACATCAGGTGCAGGGAGGGTCCGGGACAACCCCACTGGCTGCTGATGCTGACCCCCAGAGACATGCTATCCTCCCCATCCATGTTGCGTGGAGCAACGCCAAAGAAGCATTGGTCACCTGAGCAAACCACACCAGCATCTTCCCCGTGGTAGCAATTATTGTTGCCCCACGGCCGGGCCCGGCAGGCAGACAGCGTGGTCTCCATCCCTGTACAGTTCGCCTCGTCCATCCAGATGATGCCTTCCCCGTGCCCGAACTGACCCCCCCCCGGAGCTGACAGCGCTCGCCCGCAGTCCAGCTGCCGGCAGACGACCTCGGCGTCCAGCAAGTCCCAGTTGTCATCGCACACGGTCCCCCACTGCTTGTTATGGAAGACCTCAACCCTGCCAGCACAGCGGCTGCCATAGTTCACCAGCCGGACCTGGTCGCCCTCCGAGTTACCTAAAAGAGGGAAATATGGGGAAGAGCTGGCAGGCTGCGACTCCTGGGTAAGGAAAACTGCCCTGCCACCTTCTCAGGTCGCTGAGTGCTGCACCAAGTGCTGCAGGCTCAGCTAACCTCCATGAAAAGGTGCTGGCTGATCACCGTGCCTGCTGGCTAAGGGGCAAGAGCCTGCAAGCTGCACCGTGGCAGCATCCCACCCACTGGAATTGGCACTGACCCCTCCAGAAGGACAACCAAAATTTCTCCAGCTCCCTCAAGACACCTCATGACACCCCGTGATGGAAACACCCACGAAGGGGGGCACATTGTCCAGGGCTGCTTGTGGAGGTGGAAAATCAAGGTGATGGACCTAGACCCCCGTACTTCTTGTGCTGTGTCTCTCCTGAGGGGGTTACCTGCGCACACCACGCCAGCTTCTCTCCCATGGTGACAAGTGCTGTTGTCCCGGGGCTTCGCCTTGCATGCAGAGAGGGCAGTCTCCGTGCCCACGCAGCTCATGCTGTCAGGCCACATTTTCCCAGGTCCTTGCCCAAAATGCGATCCGCCGGGTGCTGACAGCGCTGTCCCACAGCCCAGCTGCCTGCACGCCACTCGAGCTTCAGCCAGACCCCAGCCCTCATCACACAGGGCTGCCCAGGTGCCATTGTGGGTGACCTCCACCCTGCCGTTGCAACGCGTTGAACCGTTGGCCAGGCGGACCTCGGTAGTCACCGACATCTCCGAAGCTGCCAATGGCACGCAAGAGTAAGTTCACAGGGAAAGCCATCGCTGCTTCTGCTCCAGGCTGAGCATCCTCCATGCATGGTAAGTGCCCAAAGTGAAGACCAAGTGCCTGCAATGCTCAGCATCCTCTTAAAAGTGAATTTTGAGGAGTGGCTTTGCAAAGAGGCTTTACTGCAAAGTCACCTTATTGCAAGGGTACTTCACTGCAAAGGCACCTTATTGGAAAGGCACTTTCTTGCTCCCTGCTGTGAAGCTCAGATAAAAAAGCTGATCTACACACTCCATGAAAAGCCCTGAAGCATGGGTCGTGGGCAAGACAGACCTGGCCTGGTTGGATGGGCAGGAACTTGGGAGGGTGAGTTATGGCTGTGGAAAGCTTTGCATAGTACAACCTAGTTGCCCCCAGGGCAAACGAGATTTTGGGGTAGGTCCCTGGTGACTCGTGCATAATTGGCTGTTCCTGCAGCTTAGCACTGGATTCACAGCAGCAGGAGGTGGGTGAAGGATTTGCAGGGTGACTTGCCCACCTGCGTGCTGCAGGTTCTCCCTAGTGCTGCAAAGGGGGTGCCGCGGGTGAGCACCCTTGGAGGGGATGCAGGAGCCGTCCCACGACCCCTTAGGAAACCCCGAAAGTCTGATGTTGACCCTTCTTGCACCTTGAGGTGAGCGTTACCTGAACATATCACTCCAGCATCCTCCCCGTGGAAGCAGTTGTTGACCCCCCACGCACTGGCCCGGCAGTCAGAAAGGGTGTCCTCAGTGCCGGTGCAGTTCACCTCGTCCAACCAGATGGGATCGTGGCCCCTACCGAAGCGAGCTCCTCTGGTGGCTGACAGCGCCGTGCCACAGCCAAGTTGCCGGCACACCACCGCCGCATCCGTCAGGTCCCAGCCGTCGTCGCAGATCGTCCCCCACATGTGGTTGTGGAGCACCTCCACCCTCCCGGCGCAGCGGTTGGGGCCGTTGACCAGCTGGAGGGTGCCCAGGGCTGTGATGCTGGATTCTGCAAGTACCCCAAAGGGAACAGCTGGAGAACAGTTGTGCATCACCGCTGGTACAGCAGGGAGGGATCCAGGGGTGGAGGGGATGCACAGCTGGATTGCCGCCATCCCAAGCTACCTGAGCACTCAACGCTGGCGTCCTCCACATGGTGACAGTTGTGTTCTCCCCACGGCCTGGCTCGGCATTCGGAGAGGTCCCTTTCCTCCCCGGTGCAGTTGACCTCATCCAACCAGATCTGACCTGTCCCTTCTCCGTAGCGAGTTCCCGGTGCCACCGACAGCAACGTACCACACTCCAGCTGCCGGCACACAACCCGGCCCTCGGGGGAGCCCCAGCCATCGTCACACACTGTCCCCCACGTCCCATTGTGGAATACCTCTACCCGCCCGGCGCAGCGGCCGGGGCCTCCTGCCAGACGAAGGAACCCTCCTGGGCTCTCAGCGGCTGTGCCTGCAAAGCCGGGAGGGGAAAGAGGAGGAGAGGTGAAATCCTGGGGGTGCACGGGGCTCAGCTACTCACACGTTTGAAATGTCTCCTGCCCCCCAAAAAGGGTTTACGAGGTGGTGTTGACCATCCCACACCTGCTTTGGCCTTCTCAGATGGCCCTGGGCATCTGTTTGTAGGTAACTGAGCTCCATCTCTGCATCTAAATGCCTGAACTTAACTTCAGTGTGGATCCCACACCCTAGGAGCCCTTTTCTTGCTCATGCAATAGGCAGAAAAAATGGATATTTGAGCTTATGCATGTTTTTGTACAAGCGGCCAGCAGCAAAGATGTAGCTTCACCATCAAGAGCGGGTAATGCCTTGGGGTCCAGCTGTGTGGCAAGCTTGCAAGAACGAGTGGAAAAGTGCTTGAACTTAGAGTCTTGGCAGCTTGCAAGACCCATGGGGTGAGATTGCCCCTGGTGCCAGAGGCACGCTTTTGCAAGAGCACTAACTGAAGGGAGACCACGCAGAAAGGAGCCGTAACTGGACATTAGTCACACGGAGAGCTCAACGGGGTCAGCAGAAAAAAAAAGTTCAGGAGGGATATGATTGCGTTGTGTAAATAAGCTTTTTGACCGTGGATAACGATTTCCGAAGTGCCGAGGTACTGATCTGTGTGTGGTCTGACTACCACCAAGCAAGCGGCCAGACGTAGCACTTGGGAAGTCAGCGGGACCAGAAAGCGGATGAAACGGGTTAAAAATCCAATCCCCTAGTCATTCAAACACGAGCAGCATCTGGACAGCTGTGGCAGACTGGGTGCAGGCATGCGTAGCTCAGCTCTTTTATTCGGGCTGCGCAGCGGGGAGCGGGAAAGCATCTTTGCCATAAAGTGTCTTTCTTTGCAAGAAAGCGCTTTTGCGAAGCCGCCCCTCAGAATTCACTTCTACGAGGAGGCTGAACCAGATGCATTGAGGGCACTTGGTCTCCAGTTTGCAAGCTGTCCCCGGGCTAAAAGCACAGTCCTGAAGATGGCTGGCTCTTCTGTCTTGTCCTTTCCCTACTTTCCCCATGCGCTTTTTGCTCTGCTTCCTTATTTTTACTGGGACCAGTGAGGCTACCCTGTGATAAACAGTAAATCAGCTCTGCAGCTGAGACTTAGCAGAGCTGGTATATTCCTTGGCATGTTTCTTGCAAGCACTGCCCAGCTGCGTGTGCATTGACCATGGACAAGTCCCAGCCCAGATGTCTGCAGCCAGCCAGGAGATACTGACTGTTGAAGCGGCAAGCACCATACTGAAATTTCCAGGAGCAGGATTTAAAAGCCTTTAATTATGGGGCACAAGCCTTTGATTATGGGGTGAAACCACGTGTGCAAAGGTAGACCTGCAATGCATGGCTTTTGGAGCGTAGCAGAGATAGATGAGCTCCCAGCTTCACATAAAAAAAACTTTCACCCGCCTCCAAAGCCATCACAAGCCATTCCCCCCCCTGCCCCAGACCCCCGAGTGAAACTCAGGACCGCTGGCCAGCCTCTGCTGTGCTCCACAAAGTGCTAGCTGAGCAGGCTGGAGGAGCAGATGTGGCTGATGGGCTCCCTGCGGTCAGTGAGGCGAATGCCACTCACCCCAAAGGCACGCCATCAGGAGGAGGGTCCCCACGCTCTTGGCCCCACGGTGAGTGGGTTGGTTTCTGTCCCTGGGACAGCTGGATGAGGGATGGAGACTGCCTGGTATCCCCATGTTCACAGCCTGGCCACACGCTGGAGGCTGGAGCGGACTGTCCTTGTGAGAGACACCAGCTGAGCCCGGTGTCCCACTGGCCAACTGGGAGGGCAAACTGGGATTTCTGCAGTGATCCCTCCTCTTCCTCCGCCCTGCTCCCCTCTGGGAGGTTCACCTCCTGTGAAGCTCTGCCAGGAGGTGACCTGCTGCCCCTTGCAGCCGCCAGTCTTGTCATCGGCTTGCGAAACAGCAAGCTGTTCCACGAAAACATGGAGCAAACAAAACCCTCTCGACACTCAGGTCCTGTCTCGTACGTGCCAGCCCCTGCAGGCACCTCGGCTGCCACGACGCATTCTGGTACAAGATATTCACTTTTGACAAGCTAAATCAAGCCTTTAGGCACAGAACTGGGGAAACACAGCTTCATTACAAAGTGTCTGGTTGGGTTTTGTGGGGGTGAGGGACCACCTGCTGCAAGAAAATAGGTTACTAAAGGCTGGAGATGGCTTAACTGTGGATGCTGGAGCCAGTGCCTGCACTGTAGCCATTTGCCATTGGGCGAGCCTGGACACTATCCGTGATGAGAAAATGTCTCACACCCAGCTCATGATGCTTTGAATGGCTTCGTTGGGTTTGGAAAACAAGGGGAAACTGATTTTTGTTACCCTGCTGTGGCTGCACTTGCAAGACCCCAAGGGTCCCTTTTGGATTAGCAGTTTGCTTCCCGACTGCTGTTATGCAGATAATACTCCAGGCATGGCCCTTGCAAATCACTGCCAAGAGATGCCAAGAGGAAGGATGGGAGATTTTGCTCTCCTCCTATGCCTTTGTGGTGGCATGCTGAAGTTGTGCAAGGAGAGGGCTCGTAACCAGAGCAACATGCCGCTGGAAAAAAAAGGGTCATCAAATCAACATCACTCATCGCTGTGAGTGGGAGGGTTCAGACAAAGTTGGGTGTTGTGCTGGTGGTGCATTGAAAATGGGGCTTGCATTGGGCAAGGGTGTGACCCCTGCCAGAAACAGGGCGGAAGGTTCTGCCCGTGTCTGTGCGAAAATAAGAAGCAAAACTGGAGCATGTAATGGACAGCGTGGCCAGGAAGGTCTCAGGCTGAGTTTAACCTGTTCACCCTGGCAAAACCTGAGATGTAGTAGTGTGGAGAGTAGATTGCTGCCTATAGGAAGATCAAACAGGTGAAACCCAGGCCCCAGAGGCTTGCAGAGCTAGGGCTGAAGAGCAAAAGGAAAAAAAGGTGTACTAAACAAAGGTGCAAGAATGAGCAGGTGAAAATTAGGCTAGAAATGAGTCAAAACTCATCTCATAAAAGGTAGAGCAGTGGGGAAAGGTGAGTATCTTCATTTGTACCAAGGCTCAGTGAGCCAAGGACTTTGTTCCTCTTCTTTGCAAACAAACAGACCAGCAGCAAAGAGATTCCTGACACTGACCGGCACAGAAGTGCCGTGAACTGTCGTAGCCCGACGTGACCAATGCAGCTCTGGGCAAGGGTGTTGCTGCTGGGGCTGTTTTCATAGTTTGGACAAACAGCCGCTCTGGAAGTGAGCCATGTCCTACGTCCCTTCTGCTCCTTTTGAACTTGGGTGTTGTGTCTGTCTGGGAAGTCTGAAAAAAACCCGTCTTGGGAAACCGCAGTCCCTGCAAAGTAACCCATGGCCTGAGCTGGGATCTAGCAGGTGCTGGTCCTGCATGTTGGAGCCATAAAGAGCTCCAGCTCATCCCAGCCTTATCACAAAGACCTTCTCCAAAAGGTGTATGTACTTTATTGCATAAAACTGGGTCCACGCTCATGTTTTCCCCTATTCTGAGGACACTCTACCCAGAGCTAGAAGGAGCCCTGGGCCTTTGATGTAAACTTTGGGGCAGGCAAGGCTGGAGGACCAGGTCTGCTAGGGCAGCCAGCAGGAAAATGAGAAGACTTGAGTGCTAGCAGGAGGATGAGAAACCCTGAAGTCCCAGGAGTGATGGATGTCCATGGAAGAGCAGAAAATGACCTTATGGCTGTGTGTTGACAAGAGATACCCAGCCAGGGAGGCTGTATGGCTTAGGAGAAGTAGCAAGACGCAAAGTGGTCACAGCTGCCAGCCGCTCTCTGGGAGGGAAGGAGAGGTGGGAGGCTGGACTTGAAGGGCATTAAAATACATGCCATGACTCTTTCATCATGCACGTCTTCTTCCTGTTGCCTCTTGCCTTGACTCTCCTCTTCCATGCCCTTGTGTGGAGATTAGCTCGGCTCACAAGGCACACCCAACCTGGTCAAGCTTTGGTCCCTTCATTCCTTCCACATGGCACTGGGTCATTCCTCTGACCATGGCCACTCCTGGCTTCACCGAAGCAGTGGACGTTTTGGGGCTCAGACCTGACTCCATGGGTTGCTCCATTAGGAACGTGACCCTTCCTTGTTGGTAGCCAGGACAATATCTCACCCAGCGTTAGCAATCTTGAGTCTGCTGTATCCAACCCGATCATCTACAATGCCTCGATAACCCAGAGGCCTCTTCTTCCACCACTTCCACCTCGCTGAGTCCCTCCGTATCCCTCAGTCTGTATAATGCTGCATTCTCGTTCATTTGGGTTTTAAGGTTTTTACTGGTATTCAAAAGTGGATACAATAAATACAATAGGTGAGGGACTTCTCACCCCGTTGTGGATGGGCTTTTAAGTGCACCCCTCATTTTGCAAAGGTGGTTGTGTAGAGCACAGGAGAGCGCCCTGCTTGCTTGCCCCTGGATCAGGAAGTAATCCTCACTTCCATGGGGAAAATGTATAAACCCCTTGGGAATGCGGTGAGGGTGGTGGCATTGGGTGCCACGGCAGATGACTCTGCAGGGCGTTATTGGGATGATAGGGGGCTATAGGGCTGGGAATGGGGATTATAGCAGTTATAGGGCTGCGAATAAGAGAATTCTGTGCAGATTGGGTTAGGATGCTGGAGCCTATCCGGAGGACCAAGACAGGGCTTATTCTGAGAAGATCTTGCTTGGACACTGAGGGACTTTGTGATGCTGCATGGAGGAACTGGGACCCACAGAGGCTCAGTGCAGTGAGGTGGGGCTATGGGGCACACAGGGAAGGGGTCTCTGCTCTGCCAGAGGGGTTCTCTCTGCTGACCATTGCAGCGGCTGCTCCGCTTGTCTGGCTCCACACAACGGGGTCTTCTGGGGTCCTGAGGGAGCCTTGCCTTCGACACCAGGAGCGTGGCCGCCTAAGCCTCGGATGACGTCCCATCATCCTCTGTCTTCTTTATAAGTGGCTTGTCTGCAAAATGAAGGAGCAGGGTGATGTAGGGAAGGTGCAATCCCCAGCCCCAAGTTGGCATGCATCCATGCCAGCCAGGGGTGCAGCCAGCTCCACAAGCAGTCCAGTTGCACCACGTGCTGTGGTCCTGCTCTTACCCGGGAAGTGTCCAGCCCGTCTTCCATACCTCGTGCACAGGTACAGGACCAACAGGGTCCCGCAGAGCATTGCCGCCGTGCCAAGCAGGCCTGCCAGCACCGAGCAGGACTGTACGTGGTCTGTGGGAAGAGTGAAGCTCAGAGGGGGTTGGTTGGATGGCCTGACCCTCTCTGCCCCTCTCACCCTTCTCTTCTGCTGCATGTTTTTGGGGACTTGCAACATACTCCCTCACTGTCCTCCTGGGTGCTGGGGCTGATCCTCATCAGCAGGAGTGACAGCTCACCCTCTGCTTCGGGAAGATGGGTTCATGGACACCCCCCATTGGGCTGATGCAAACAGAGAGTGTCCACCAGGGATGCTCAGATCCCCGTGTCCGCCGAGATGCCTTCACTGAGTTGGTCCCACTCCACTGCCTTACAGCCGCTGCCTTCAGGTGCCTCTGTCCTTCCCACCTAAACTCTCCTGGCAAAAAGGTTTATGACAACGCTGCTGCCTGCCTGGGAGGAGGCCAAGACTGGGATGGAGATAGGAACCTTTACCCAACCATATGTCTGCACCAGGTTGGCCCCGAGGCAGACAAAGCAGATGATGGGGGATCCTGGCACTCACCTTCCTTCTCTGTGCACACCACGCTGGCTGCCGAGCCCTGACTGCACGGCCCTGGACCCATCTCTCTCTGCTGGCACTCCAGGAGCAGATTCTCGGTTCCCCGGCAGCTCAGCCCCTCCAGCAAGGCACGGCCGTTCCCATGGCTGAGATGGGCTCCGATGGGTGCTGACTGGGCTGGCCCACAGCCCAGCTGCTTGCAGACCACCCCTGCTTCCAGCAAGCTCCAGCCGCTGCTGCACACCCCGTACCAGGTTGCGTTGTAGAGCACCTCCACCCTCCCTGCACAGGGACCAGGACCATCTTTCAACCGCAGCTGCAAGGGGTTTGTGCCTGCAAGGAAGAGCGCAAGGCGATGAGTTGGGCCCTCTGACCCCATACAGTGATGAGAGCTTCTGACTTGTTCCCAGGCATTTTTTTCTGGTGTGTTGCTGAAGGCAAGATACCAGCACCCACAACCAGCTACAAGGCACGGATTGCCTTACTCCATCCCCTTGTACAAGATGCCTTAATAAGCAACGTCACTACAGGGCCGGTACCCGTGAGATGGGGCTCACTGGAGACCCACACCCACCTCCCCGGTGGCAGTGGGCTGCTGTGTCTAGGAAAGGTGCATCTGGATTATTTTATTTTTAAACAAGGCTTTGCCCATTACAGGATGCTGTCATTGATGAGCTGGAGGGACACAGTCTAGATTAAATCAATATTAGTTACGTGCACAATTCCTATCCAAGGCAGGGTGGCATTTTTGCTCAACTCCAAGCCAAGTGGCTGGGTGAAAGCTGATTTCTGCTCTGATGCTGGGGATGGGAAAGAATGAGCAGAAAGGAAGAAAGCCTAGCACAGCCCTGGTGTAGAACAGCAGCTCCAGCATCCATCAAGGCCGCCCTTGGATGGACACCAACCACCCTGGCTCACCCGCCCCAGTCCCTGCAGCCTGGTGCTACCTGAGCACACCACACCAGCATCCTCGCTGTGGCCGCAGTTGTGCTCTCCCCAGTTGCTCAGCTCACACTCAGTGAGGGAGGACTCGGTCCCCGTGCAGTGAACACCGTCCAGCCAGATGGGATCCAACCCTGGTCCGAAATGAGCCGAGCTCGGTGCTGTCAGCGCTATCCCACAGCCCAGCTGCCTGCACACGACGGCAGCGTCGTTGAGGTCCCAGGTGTCGTCACACACAGTCCCCCACTTCTGGTCGTGAAGGACCTCGACTCTCCCTAGGCAGCTGCTTGAGCCGTTCACCAGCCGCAGCAGGCGCTGCCCCGAAGTGTCCGCGTCTGTGAAGGGAGCAAGGACCATGTTCACGCCTGACTGTCATCCACGGCTCCAGCTGGACTTTGCAACATGCTAAGCTGTGGTAAAATCAGAGCATCCTTTGGTGCGTGCAGCCTCTGGCTGCCTGGGAAATGTGCTACACCATCAGGGCTGGCTTGGGATTTGCTTTGGAGGTTGTAGCTCCAGAGCTTGAGGCTTGGAGCTTGGGATTTGCTTTGGAGGTTGTAGCTCCAGAGCTTGGGGCTTGGAGCTTGGGATTTGATTTGGAGGTTTTAGCTCCAGAGCTTGGGACTTGGGGCCTGACAAAGGGTCCTGGGGTCAACAGTGACTATGGGAGGGTCCTGGGGTCAGTAGTGACTATGGGAGCTGGTAGGAGCTCTGCCTGATGAATTTGTGTAGCTAGAGCTATTGGAAAGGGGGGAAGTAGGAGAAGGGCTTGGTCTTCCTACACAAAATCATCCTAACAGCACACTGGCATCTCAGCCTGCGCTGACCCGGGGAAGAGCATCACCCACTGTGGCATTCATACCCTTCTCTCAATTTAATATTATTTTTTTAAAACCAGGGTGGGGTGAAGGCGCCCATCTCTGGGTACCTGGGATGTGATTGAGCTGATCCTGCACCCCAACCCACATGGTACTAATCCTGATTAACGTGGATCACCTGAGCAAACCACGCCAGCATCTGCCCGGTGGTCACAGCTGTTGGATCCCCATGGCCTGGCCTGGCATTCGGAGAGGGCGTCTTCTGTCCCCGTGCAGTTCACGTTATCCAGCCAGATGCGACCGGACCCTTGCCCGAAGTGAGCCGAGCCCGGGGCTGAGACGGCCGTCCCGCAGCCCAGCTGCCGGCAGACCACCGCCGCTTCGGCCATGCTCCAGCTGTTGTCGCACACCGTCCCCCACTGATGGTGGTGGAGCACCTCCACGCGCCCCGCGCAGCGGCCAGGGCCGTTCTCCAGGCGCAGACGAGCTGGTGTGTTGGTGGCTGTGCCTGATCATGACAGAAGACACGAGGGGACCATCAGACCAGGTCTGACGTCTGAGGTCCCCCAAGGTGCCTCTTCTTGCCACCATGGTGACACCCACGCTGAAGGATGCTCCCCTGTGTTTTGCACAGGGAGGTTCCTGTGCCCACACAGAGCTGTTGAGGAATATCTCAAGATTGGGGCTGGTTCCTGTCCCCACACAGAGCTGTTGAGGAATATCTCAAGACTGGGGCTAAGCATCTCAGGTGTGGGCAAAGCCAGCTGTGCAACCTCAGAGCCTGTGCATGTTGAACGTGAGCACAAGCAAACCATAAATGGCTGCAATGTTTATTTCATTCCTCCTGGGCGGCCGTTCATGAACCCTTCACATGGCCCCAGCAGCCCCTGAAGGGAGAGACTTTCTGCAGACCCCTGTTGCCACGGCCCCTGCTTCAAAAAGGGTTCAGCCCCCCCGACCCTGTCTTTGTACAGCCTGTGGGCTACTGGTCCCCATAGTGTGGTGGGTTGGGACTTTGCTAGGAGCATCTAGCACCCAGTCCGGTGCTTCCCCTCTCTCCTTGGTGCCCATGCGAGTGCACTTTTTGCATGTTGCCCAAAGGGCATCGTTCCCTTCCTATTATCCCTCTTGCTCCTCCTTTCATGGACCTGTGTGCTAAAGAGTGCCAGCATGGCATGTTGTAGGAGATGAGACAAAGGCGGCAAGGTGACCCAGCGAGGTGTCTGCTGCCCAGCCCTTGGCTGCAACTGTGGAACTGCTACAAATTCCCAAAACAGAGCATCCTCCACTGAACTTCTGGTTGTGGTCCGCAAGCACGATGTTACCTGTGCACACGACGCTGGCGTCCTCTGCATGGTCGCAGTTGTTGACACCCCAAGGTCTGGCCAGGCATTCGGAGAGAGCAGCTTCAGTCCCACTGCACTGAACGTTGTCCAGCCAAATGGGGCCTGATCCCTGGCCAAAGTGAGCTGCGCTGTAGGCTGAGACCGCTGTCCCACAGCCCAGCTGCCGGCACACCACACTGGCATCGGGGAAGCTCCAGTCATCGTCGCACACGGTTCCCCACTGGTGGTCGTGCATCACCTCTACTCTTCCAGAGCAGCGGTTTGGGCCATTCACCAGGCGAAGCTCTGCAGGACTGGTGTGGCTGGCCATAGGGTGACTGGATGAGTCTACGGAGGGCACGAGAGGTGGACCATGAAAGCCCCCTTGCCTCTCATTTCTGCAGGACCATTCTGCACTCCACCAAGGTTGCTGGCTGTGCCCAGTCACTACCAACACGCAGCCACCTCAGGACTTGGATGGGGGTGACATGACATAGTCCCAGCAACCCATGGTCTTTCCAGCTGTAGCTGGAGATCCTGAGGATGCTGGGACAGGAGGAGGAGAGAAGCTTTTTTTCCTGGTGTTCATGGGACACCACATCCCCTTTGCAGGTGACAACCGAGGGGGGTCAGCACACCTGTGTGCCAATGTCCGTTGGGACAATTCTGGCAGAGGTGTCTCCAGCATCTACCAATTGCCATGAGCACCTGCAGCTCGATCAGCCACCAAAGCTCCAAGCTTTTGGAGCTCCAGGCTTTTGGAGCCCCACAGTTTGTGGCCATAAAACAGTGTTCTCTAGCTGATCAGGGGCCAGATCTGTGGCTCGCCAGAGGCAAGTGCATGGAAACCATTCTGTCCCTCATGTTGGTGATGGGGAGGAGGAATCTGGGTGTCTCCTCCTGGCCCCTCTCTCCCCTGCCTAAGGCTGTGTCTTACGGTGCCTGCCTGCAAAACACAACCAGTCTCTAGCCATGCCTGTGTCCCTAAAACATGCAGCCAAAGCAAGGCATGTGGGGTCCGGCTCACCACGGAGGTATGTGATGTGCAAGGGGTCCCTACGCCTTCCCCACAGGTGGTTCAGCATCTCAGGAAGCTGGAGTTAGCGCAGGTAGCATTTCCAAGCCTGCTTCCCAAATTGGTGGCCAGCAGGACGAGGGAGGTTCTCCTTCCCCTCTACACTGCCCTGGTGAGGCCTCATCTGGAGTACTCTGTCCAGTTCTGGGCTCCCCAGTTCAAGAAAGATGAAGAGCTACTGGAGAGAGTCCAGC
>Ga0065711_1009394_pt1 | contig 13621 bp, 6 predicted proteins | sample Hoacrofraction12_FD_59098 | JGI IMG/M metagenome (GOLD analysis project Ga0065711, IMG submission 59098) | Hoatzin crop microbial communities from Cojedes, Venezuela - Epithelial fraction 12 v2 (version 2) | ecosystem: Host-associated > Birds > Digestive system > Esophagus > Crop | place... | reverse complement strand
CCTGCTTCGGCAGGGGGGTTGGACTAGATGACCCACAGAGGTCCCTTCCAACCCCTACTATTCTGTGATTCTGTGATTCTGTGTGATTCACTGCGGCTTGCTGAACCACATGAGGTTCACACAGGCCCATTTCTCGAGCTTGTCCAGGTCCCTCTAGATGGCGTCCCATCCTTCTGATGTGTCAACTGCACCACTCAGCTTGGTGTCATCTGCAAACTTGCTGAGGGTGCACTCAATCTCATCATCTAAGTCACTGATGAAAATGTTAAACAGTACTGGTCCCAGTACGGACCCCTGAGGGACACCACTTGTCACTGGTCCATTTTGACATCAAGCCTTTCACCACGACCCTCTGGCTGCGACCTTCCAATCAATTCCTTATCCACCAAACAGTCCACCCATCAAATCCATATCTCTCCAATTTAGAAAGAAGGATGTTGTGAGGGACAGTGGTGAAGGCTTTACAGATCACATCTGTAGATTCTCCCTTGTCCACTGATCTAGTCATGCCATCACAGAAAGCCACTAGGTTGGTCAGGCAGGACTTGCCCTTGGTGAAGTCATGCTGGCATTCTTGAATCACCTCCCTGTCGAATTAGTGGTACACTCACGAAGAAGAGTAACAGGAAGTGTTGTAATGGAACTCCCTCTTGTTGCTGATGATGAACAAGAATTCTTAAATTTAACACCCAACAGCAATTCTTACTTGCCAAAATAGCAATTCTTTCTCAGTAGCTAGCCTCTGGCATAATATTTGTAGAACAGTGCTTTTTCCCTTAATGCTCTTTACTATAATGTAGAGATTACACTTCTTAGACCACATTGCCCTTAAAATTTCCTTCCTCCCTATCTTCTCTGTCAATTTTGCATGGTAAGGGGGAGTTGGAATAGAAGACCTGTTTCATTTCTACCCAAAGAAGGCAAAGGGACAAATTTCTGGTTGTGAATAGGCAAAAAGGCAGCCAAAATTTTCATATGCTCTATACCGACACAACGCTGTTGTCGGCATTTCCAGTCTCTGAAGTGTGGAGTCTACTAGGAAAAAAAGGAATCAGTAGACACCTCCTGCACACAGCATAAGTCCAACCTCAGTTGTCCCATAAGCCTCTGCTGTAGAAAACCTCACCTTCAGCTGAATCCGTTCTCCTGGGATACATTGCATGGCACAGGCTAATGGGAGGGTTGTTGGGTGTCGCGTTAATTTGGCAGAAAATAAACCCCTTTGCTCTCTAATGCTCTTGACCAAAGTGAGAGGCTCGGTGCGGCTAGGTTTAAATTCTGAGTGATGTCCAATTTGCCACTACCAGTCCAGTCGCGTTTAATACGTATATTAAACTACCACGACTCTGGATACACTAATAGCAGTCTGCACCTTCGGTCCAGTCGTGCTCATAAACTGGCACGGCCGCATTCGGTCGCGTTCAGTGAGAAACTGTGACAACTGGCTACTGAAACAGTGCAGTTTTATTTGTGCAACATGTATAGAGGTTTTTTGAATTGCCGGTGATAGTAACTGTCTGCAAGAAAGCACATGCAAATACAAAACGCGTGAAAAGATCATAAATAATACAGCCTGGCTATAAACATTAGGGAGTAACTATTCCCGAGAAAAGCGCTTAGTTAAAGTCTCACCCAAGGCGTCCCAAGCGGGGGAGAAGCAAGGCTCAGCCCGTCGGCCAGTCCCGGTTGTCGGAGGCAGTCTGAGGCGGAGTTTCCCTTGACTTGCTCACGGTGTTATCTTCTTTTCTATCACAAACCTCCTGGGGTGATGTCCTGGCATTGCAGGGGAAGAAACAAGGCTTTGTGAGGCACATGGGAGTGAAGGTGAGACAGTGGTGTATGTGTCACAAAAAGTGTCTTGAAGTTACGAAGAAGACCTGTAATAGCATGGATAAAGAGTGGTCAGGCAGAATAGAAATAGGTTGATTTTTTCATCTGAAGCATTAGATAAAGGAGGATGTGCAGTTCAGTGCTGGGATATGGAGGGAAGATTCAAGCAAGTCTGGAGGCTATGACATCTTGGGTGCTCAGGGAACAGTAGCAGGGCTTTTGGAGAAGCTGGGTGAGCTGTGCTAAAATCACAGGCACTGGGAAATCCTCAGAAAACTTTGAGTTTGAAGACACAGTGAGGACAGAGGGACACCAGTACCTCTTGGCATTTCCCGTGTTAGAGTGAGGCAAGGAATCAGGGCAGATCTGCAAGGGAAGAGGAACAGGCATAGTACAGTGTAGGACAGCCTGGAACGTGGACAGGACAGCTACCAAAAGTCCTAGACACCACACGTGCAAAGGCTTTGCTTCAGAGCAAAGAAATGGCATGGAGAGAACTGAATGTCTGTCTAGCCCTAGGACTACACATCCAGAATGAAATGCCTAAATTCATTAAACTGAAGACATTCACCTCCGCTTGGAGAAACTAGGCTCTTCCCTGTAAACTTTCTGGTGTCTTGTCTCATGTTTGGAAAAGGAAAGGTGATTCTCATGTCCTAATCTTTTTCTAATAAAAGAAATGCCACTGCTGGAAAGAAGACTCTCTGCCCAGATGTGGGAGAGAATATCAGTGATTTCTTCAGCCTGTTTCACAGAAGAATCCCCTGGAGCCCCAAGGACACCCTGAGGGAGGACAGAGACAGCTGAGAAAATGCTGTCCTGGGCTGGTCCTCTGCTGCTGAGCTGAGCTGGGCTCCTGGGACAGAGGAAGCTCATGGCAAGTGGGCAGAGCTGCAGAGAGACAGCTCTTCCCACGAGCAGCTCCTCTGCAAAGCACAGCAAGGCTGAGGGCACTGCCTGCAGGAACCAAGCTAAGAGGAGAGAGGCAGAGAGAGGTTAAAGGCAGTCTGGGATAGGAGGAAAGCAGACATCTTCCTGGGGGAGAAATCTTCACAGCCCTCTGTGGTAAGTACCTGCATGAAAGTGAATGTAGCTGTGGTTCATTGAAAGCTCTCCAAAAGCTGACACATCCCTCAGCCTATGGGATCTGCCAAAAAGGCTTTCACAGTTTCTCTATTTTAGTGGAGAAGCATGTGCTGCACAGCAGGGCTTCCCTGCTGCACCATCAGAGGGACAGGGCATGACAGCTGCCTTCTCCCAGGGACAGGTGCAGGGGTGTGAACGTGTGTGTGCAGCCAGGAGTGCCCAGGGCTGTCCTTCAGAGCAGGGTCCCTGTGCCCCAGGGGCTGTGTGCTGGGGCAGGGACTCTGCTGCCTGCCAGGGTCAGCACTCCGCCTGCCCAGGTTGCTCCTCACAGAACTGTGGAGAGAAGTTGTGGGTTGAAGAAGTGACTCCATCAGCTGAGGATCTTTCTGTAGTGTAGAGGGAACTACCTGTGTCAGGGATGCTCACAGCTCCATATCACCCCCAGGACGTCTGAGGAGAGTCCTTTTGAAGAAGGACATCAAGGTAGAATTTACCTGAAAGGGAAGAAGTATGTGCTTTGAGTTTTCTCCTCTTGGTTGGCTGGGTGGGTAGTGGGAGATTGGAATTTATTTCTGCTTTGTGAAGCAGGCACAGAGACCCCAGTTCTTGTCAGGCTTGGTCTGAGGTGCTCCTGAGCCCCTGCACAGACAAGAGATGCCCCTGGGCAGTGAATGCCCTGCTGCCAGGAGGTGTCTGCAGGGCAGAGCTGAGCCAACAGAGCAGGTGGAATGGGATCTGTGAACATGAAGAGGGAGGAGAAGTGGGGACAGAGAAACAGGTCCTGACTCAAAAAATTCAAGGCAGAAGAGACATGGACAGGAAGGGGGAGAGAACTGTTTCCAGAAACATAACAACAGGAGGGATTTAGGAATCTCCTTGCCATCCCCTGCAGCGCAGATGCTTTGCCCTGAGTTAACCCTTGGTCTCCTCACTCACACAGCAGGGCCTCTGCCCTTAGTGTCATGGGAACATGGTGAGGAGTTGCCTTCCCAGCAGCCCGACCAGCAAACAGGAGGTATGCTCAAGTGTCTGACTGTGTCTCCCTCTTCTGCCTCCCTTGCAAGGGGTACTTTGTTCTCCTCTTCTCCCTGCTGCCATTGTTCTTACCGTCACATGCACTGGTGTGAGGGGGGGGTGGGGGTGTGAAGATTCAAGTGCATCTTAGACAGCAATGCTGCATGTACAGTCATGCACATATCACCATGGAGGAAGAGCATCCAGCTAACACCCTATTGACTTTCAGGGCTCTGAGTACAGCAGTGTGTGTGGCCGTGTGGCTGGTAATGATCTCACCCTCCTTTTTGGTACACCTGTTCTTTAGGACATTGAAATCTTTCCTTGGAGGGTCCTGCTGGACTGCTGGCTGCCCTCTGGAATGGCACCAAACTCCCCTGGCATCTCTGTGTCATGCAGGAACCACCTGGAGAAGACACCTCTTTGATAAAGATCATGGAAATGTTGCTGGGTGGCTGTATGCGGGCAGTTGTAATGAGCCCTCTGTGTCCCTGGCTGGAAGCGGAGAACTGAGATCCTCCTTGGGCACAGCGAGGTGGGCTGAGGGGTTTGGAGAGCTGAACTTGGAAACTGGATTCCTCTGCTCTCAGCCGTGTCCAGTGTCTTCTTGGGGGAACACAGGAGTGCGAGAGAAGTGCCAGCACATGATAGCTGAGAGCAGGGCTGATGGACAGAGCGGCTGTCCTCACTCTGCATTAAGGGAACGTCCCTTTGCTTCTCAGGACCCATAAGGTATCTGTTCAGTCCAGCAGAAATGCGAAGGGTTTCTGCCTTAAGCACACTCCTCTGCTCTGATGCAGTGACTAGAACAGAATAAACAAAAACAAATCCCCGCAGCCCAGCTCTGTAGTCAGGTAAATTGGGAGCAACAATGCTGAAGAGCTTTTTGATACTATGAGTAGATGTACTCAGAGATCACCCCATGTTCCTAGTTTCCTACTTATGTAGAGCAGGTCTGACTTCTGCAGAGCCAAGAGCAGAGCCTCTTGCTCCTGGGGAACGATCAGCCAGCACCAACCAGAGCTCACAAAAGGTCTTCCTGAAAAAGGAGAAGTGGTTCAGAAGAAGTGAGGTGCCTACGAGAAATTGAATAGAATTTTCACTGAGATAGGTCTGCTCTTTCTTCTCACTTCCTTTATCAGCTTGAACAGGTCCCCTTACTCAGAGGGACAAAATGTCCAACAGCAGCTCCATCACCGAGTTCCTCCTCCTGGCATTCGCACACACACGGAAACTGCAGCTCTTGCACTTCTGGATCTTCCTGAGCATCTACCTGGCTGCCCTCCTGAGCAATGGCCTCATCATCATTGCCATAGCCTGTGACCACCGCCTCCACACCCCCATGTACTTCTTCCTCCTCAACCTCTCCCTCCTCGATCTGGGCTCCATCTCCACCACTGTTCCCAAATCCATGGCCAATTCCCTGTTGGACACCAGGGTCATTTCCTATGCTGGATGTGCTGCCCAGCTACTTTTGTTTTTCTTTTTTATATCAGCAGAGTATTTTTTTCTCACTGTCATGGCCTATGACCGCTACGTTGCCATCTGCAAACCCCTACACTATGGGACCCTCCTGGACAGCAGAGCTTGTGTCCACCTGGCAGCAGCTGCTTGGGCCAGTGGGTTTCTCTGTACTGTGGTGCACGCTGCCAATACATTTTCAATACCTCTCTGCCAAGGCAATGTTGTGGACCAGTTCTTCTGTGAAATTCCCCACATTCTCAAGCTCTCCTGCTCAGACACCTACCTCAGGGAAGCTGGTCTTCTTGTTGTTGGCATCTGTTTAGTTTTTGGGTGTTTCGTTTTCATTGCTCTATCCTATGTGCAGATCTTCAGGGCTGTGTGGAATATCCCCTCTGAGCAGGGACGGCACAAAGCCTTTTCTACATGCCTGCCTCACCTGGCCGTGGTTTTCCTGTTTGTCAGCACTGGCATGGTTGCCTACCTGAAGCCTCCCTCCGTCTCCTCCCCATCCCTGGACCTGCTGGTATCATTTCTGTACTCAGTGGTGCCTCCAGCAGTGAACCCCCTCATCTACAGCATGAGGAACCAGAAGCTCAAGGATGCCCTATGGAAACTGACCCAATGAATGCTATTCCACCAACAACAACCTCCCTGACCTCTTCTGCAGATTTCCCAGATTTTATCTTAGGCCATAATTCTGGTTTTTTCTCTTGTAATAATTCTGCTTATGGAATATTCTCTTGGTGTATACTGCTTGTCTTGAGCCTTCATCTTATCATGTCTGACCCGTGCACAACACTATGTCAGATGTGGCCTATCCAATGGCAGCTCTTCAATAAAAAGGCATTTCCAAGATGCAGTGCTTCAAGGCTACGCTTGTCATCTAAAATTCCTGTTAATAAAATGTCAAAGGAATTGGTCTTTTGAAGTGTCTGGTCTCCTTGTGTTTTCCATGTGTTTGGGGTTAAGCTCATGGTACCATTGTGTTCTGTTGTACCAGAAGGTTAGGTTTTAGAGGCTCTGTTGTTTGTTTAGAGTGGCAGTGGAGATGTTGCATAGGCTCCCCATTGTTTCTTCAGGCTGCTGCATGTGTGACAGGACTGATAGCATATATGGGTCTGTCTGGATAGTAATTTGAAGGGGTCAGGAGAGGAATGGGAACCGCCTTGTGTCTTTGGCTGGGAGTGAACGAAGACTCAGAAGGTGAAACTACCTCAAAGGTGAAGTCCTCTAAAAGAAAAGCTTTAAATTGAGATATCTACAAGCAAGCACTTTTAAATGCCACAGGAGTTAGTGGGGTCTCCCCACTGGTAGCAGGCACAGGGGAGACTGGAGAGATGCGGATGATGCCTGGTGAGGCCCAGGGCTCTCGTGCTGTCCTGGGTAGTGAGGCTGGTGGGGGCAGAGAATCACAGAATCATAGAATGGTTTGGGTTGGAAGGGAACTTAGAGGTAACCCAGTTCCAATCCCCCCGCCATGGGTAGGGATACCTTCCACTAGACCCGGTTGCTAAGACCCCCATCCAGTCTGGCCTTGAACACTTCCAGGGAGGGGGCATCCACAGCTTCTCTGAGCAATCTGGTCCAGTGCTTCATCACACGCAGAGCAAACAATTACTTCCTTATATCTAATCTAAATCTACCCTCTTTCAGTTTAAAGCCACTACTCCTTGTCCTATCACTACCTGCCCTTATAAAAAGTCCCTCTCCAGCTTAGAAGAGGGCAAATGCAGTTTGGATTGAGATTCACATAGAATATGACTGCAGGAGAGCCTGAGAGTGACTGGCCTCTCTTTCCTTGTGTCGTTACTGAAGGCTGGGTCTGATGGAGAGGCTGAGACCTCTCTCTGACCCCCAGGGCCTGCTGTGCCCTTCAGAGGATCTGGGGCTGTGATGCAATGCCCAGAGCTCTGCAGCACCCTGCAGTGGGCAGTGCCATTGGGTCAGCCCACACTGGGCTTCTCTCCTCTGCTCTGCTCTGCTGGGCTGTAGTAGAGGGCAGGGGAGGTGGGGAGAGCTGGGGAGGGGTTGGGCTGGGCTAGAAAGAGCCCAGGAGAGAGAAACCCCAGTGTAGAGCCAAGCTGTGTGAGTGTGCTTGGTAGGGGCATGCAGCAGGGTGCTCATTGTGCAAGGCCAGGCATCATGGTGAAGGAACTGAGGCACCCAAGGTGCAGAAGAGACGGGCCTTGTCCTTGCCAGGTTGCCTGGACACCTTCGGGAAACCGTCCAGGAAAACTGTCCCAGATCAGTCCCACACAGCAGTCATTTCCATCTCTGTCTTTCCACAAACACTTGGACCTTAAAGAGTGCAGAGGTGCCTCAGGGATATCCTGCCTCACACACCTTCATGTGCTTCCTCAGCTGGTGTTTCTGCGATCCACGAATGGTAAATGGAGAAACCCTCTCTGAGGATGAGATGGAAAGCTTTGAGAGCTTCTTAACTTTTCTTTAAGTGATTAGACAGTGAGGGACCATGTGTAAGGATATGCAAGATGTGAAGGGAAGTCAGTGAGAAGCAAGGTGATTGTTCAGGGTTTTAGCAAATCCTGACAACCACATCTGAGCCCAGAAATGGAAAGTGATTTGTTCCCGTGAGTGGAGGTGGAGCAGGCGTGCCCTGGGACTGCAGGTGAAGGTCCCTGCTCAAAGTGGGGGTTCCACAAGAAGTTTCCATCATGGGAGCATGCCTCAGCCTGGCAGATGAGGAATGGCCACTGCTGGGGCTGGCTGAATACTGCTCATTATGTTCCATGAGCGGGCTTTCCTAACTTCCTGTCTTTCACTACCCACCCTTGCCTGGAATTCAGGAAACATCCCAGACCCTGTCCCACACACCAGCCTTTTCCATCTCTGACCATATAGCTGAACCCTGATGGATGAGGGACCTTTGCCTCATGGTCACCTCCATCCTTCCCTAAGGCTCAGTGGTATCCAAGTCCATGGCCATCATGAACAGAAAGGAAACCAGTTTCCTACTGACACTCATTACACACCAAGTCCCATAGCTCTTGTCACAGCTGAACTCTCAGCCAAGCCCATTCTCACATAGCTTCAGATAAATCAGGTGCTCATGACCTCTTCCGGACAAATATTAAAAATCTCCATTGACTGAGATCCCACTAACTAGCCTGTGTCCTCACTCCAGTGTTTGGCTCTGAGGGATTTCTCAAGAGCCCAGCTCTCTCAGCCTCTCCTGGTCCATAACGTCCTCCAGAGCCCAACCATCCTTCTGGCCTCTGCAGGATTTGCGCCAGTCTGCCAGGCTTCTTCTTGTGCTTGGGAGCCCCATACTGGATGCAGCAGTCCTGATGCTCTTCTGTAGCAGCTTAGCTTTGACCAGCAGCCAGACACCAGCCCAGCTGCTCAGTCACTCCCTCTAACCAACAAGACAAATGGAGGAAATAAGACGGACTAGTCCATGGATCAAGATACAGACAGGGAGATCACTTAATAATTACCAGTTTATTGCCAGTTAAAATAGATGTGGATAGTGAGAAGCTGTAACAAAAACATGAAAGAGCATTACTGCACCCCACTCCTGTTTATGCAGGGTCAAAGTACTCCTTCATTCCCAATTCTTTTACTCACTCCAGCCCTGAGATGCACAAGGCGGAATGGAAATGAGAGGTTACAGTCAGTACATAACCATTAACCTCTGCCGTTCCTTCCTCCTTTATAGTTTTCCCTTTCTCCGCATGGGTGCTCTCCACAGGATTTCAGCAGTTCATGTCTTTCTGTCTTAATTTTCTCCCTTATACTCAGAGAATTATTCAGGTTGGGAGGGACCTCTGGACATCATCTAGTCAAACCCCCAGCTGAGGCAGGACCAGCTCTAGTAGGTTGCTCAGGACCTTGTCTAGATGCATTTTTGATACATCTGCTGATGGAGAGTCCACACCCTCTCTGGAAAACCAGTTCCAGGATTTGACCATCTTCACAATTAAAACTTATCTCCTTGGGTTCAGGTGGAATTTCATGGGGTTTTATCTGTGTTTATCACCCCTTGTCTTGTCACGGGGAGATACTGAGAAGAGTTTGGGTCCCTTCTCTTCATGTCCTCCCATCGGTTATGTTTACACATTAATACGGTCCCCCTGAGCAAAAATGCTGCAGTCCTTAAACCCAGCTTTAGCCCTCTCTGGATTTGCTTAACAGTTCAACAACTTTCTTGCACTGGGGAGCCCAGTACTGGACACAGTGCTCCAGATGTGCCCTCATCAGTGCTGAGGAGAAGAGAAGGATCACCTCCCTTGATCTGACAACAATGCTTTTCATAATTCAGCCCAAGAGGCTGTTGGCCTTTGCCAAAGGGTGCACTGCTGATTCTTGCTCGTCAGCTTGTTGTTCTCCAGGACTCCAAGGTCCTTCTCTGCAGAGCTGCTACTCAGCTGGTCGGGCCCCAGCATAATGTCCACACTATGGTTGGATCTCAGGCTGTCTTCCCCTGGAACACTCTCAGCAGCAGCTGGTCCTTCTTGGAGAGTAGCTTCACCTCTGTCACAGGCCCCACTCCTTGCTGCAGATTCACCTAGGACAGAAAACCCCTATCCTGTGAAGGCTGCACAGCCCAGGCCTGTTTCTCTTTGGCCTTGGGGAATGCAGCATTTGCTTTCTTTCTGAGAACCTCGTTCATCACTATATTGTCACTTTCCATCCATGCCAGCATGCATAAGCTATGAAGCCTTCCCACGCTAGGGGTCCAGGCTTTTCTTACCAGCTCTCTGTGTTGTAAGTCTGTCCTTGGACCTGATGACATATCTGAGGTGCTGCAGCCCAAATGTGCATCAAAGCCCACAGCCCGGAGCACAGACAGCAGGAGCCCTGTGTGCCATCACAGAAATGTAACATCAGAGGAAAAAGAGCTGAGGTGGAGGGCAGCTTCACTGCTTTTGTGGTCCGATGGAGATACAACCTCTTTAGGAGACACCCACAGGGAATGCGAGAAGTGTAAGATGCCCTCTTTGATGTCAGGGTAGCTCACATAGTACAGAATCATAGAATCATGAAATGGTTTGGGGTGGAAGAGAAATTAGAGACCATCTAGTTCCAACCCCCTGCCATGGGCAGGAACACCTTCCACCAGACCAGGTTGCTCAAAGCCCCATTCAACCTGGCCTTGAACTCCTCCAGGGAGAGGGCATCCACAGCTTCTCTGAGCAACTTGTTGCAGTTCCTCACCATCCTTCTTGTACAGAATTCCTTCCTAATTAATATTCTAAATCTACCCTCTGTTACTTTGAAGCCATTACCCCTTGTTCTATTACTACCTGCCCTTGTAAAAAGTCCCTCTCCAGCTTTCTTGTAAGCCCCCATTAAGTACTGGAAGACTGCTATAAGGTCTCCCTGCAGCCTTCTCTTCTCCAGGCAGAACAACCGAACTTTCTCACTCTGTCTTCATGGGAGAGGTGTTACAGCTCTCTGATCATTTTTGTGGCCTTATCTGGACTCACTCAAACAGGGCCATGTCCATCCTGTACTGAGGGCTCCAGAGCTGGACACAGGACTCCAGATGAGGTCTCACCAGAGCAGAGTAGAGTGGCAGAATCACCTGCCTCACCCTGTTGGCCGTGTTTCTTTTGATGCATCCCAGGATATCGTTGGCATTCTGGGCTGCAAGCACACATTGCCAGCTCGTGTTCAGGTTCCTGTCTCTCACCACCCCCAGGTTCAAATGCCGGGTCCTGCACTTGGGTCAAAACAACCCCATGCAATGCTACAGGCTTGGGGAGGAGTGGCTGGAAAGCTGCCTGGTGGAAAAGGGCCTGGGGGTTTTGGTCAACAGCTGCCTGAAGATGAGCCAGTAGTGTGCCCAGGTGGCCAAGTAGGCCAACAGCATCCTGGCTTGTATCAGAAATAGTGTGCCCAGCAGGAGTAGGGAGGTGATCGTGCACCTGTACTCGGCACTGGTGAGGCTGCACCTTGAGTACTGTGTTCAGTTTTGGACCCCTCACTACAAGAAAGACATTGAGTTGCTGGAGTGTGTCCAGAGAAGGGCAACGAGACTGGTGAGGGGTCTAGAGAACAAGTCTTAAGGGGAGCAGCTGAAGGAATTGGGTCTGTTTAGTTTGGAGAAGAGGATGCTGATGGGGGACCTTCTTGCTCTCTACAACTACTTGAAAGGAGGTTGTAGTGAGGCAGGTGTTGGTCTCTTCTCCCAGGTAACTAACGATAGGATGAGGGGCAATGGCCTCAAGCTGCATCAAGGGAGGTTTAGATTAGATATCAGGAAAAATTTCTTTACCAAAAGAGTGTTCAGGCATTGGAACAGGCTGCCCAGGGAGGTGGTGGAATCACCATCCCTGGAGGTTTCAAAAAGTGTGTAGATGTGACACTTGAGGATATGGTTTAGTAGGAATGATGGTTTTGGGTGGATGGTTGGACTCGATGATCTAAGAGGTCTTTTCCAACCTATGATTCTATGATTCTACGATAAATCTTTCACCTCAGGGCTGCTCTCAATCCATTCTCCACTCAGCTTGTATTTGGCTTTGTATTGCCCTGACTCATGAGCAGGACCTTGCCTTGCACTGCCTCCCACAAGCAAATGTTGAAGACCAGCCAGTTTTGTAGCAGAAGGCTCCTTGAATGAAACAAACACAACTACCTCCTTCTTCTTCTGCCCCAGCTTTTGATGCTGAGTACAACATCGTATGTAAGGGAATATTGCTTTGGTCAGTTGGGGTCAGTTGTTCTTGTCCATCTCAAGCCAACTCACTCAGAGGGAACAGGGAGAGGAGTAGAGAAGGCCTTGACATTGTGCAACAACAGTTCAGCAATAGCCAAAACACTGATGCCAGTATTTCAGTGATATAATCTTCTTATTAGCCAACTCTTTAATTACGTTCATATCTACCTTTCTGGAACTATCTTTCTAATACATTTCTCACAAGATTATCCCTTGTAGAAAGGGAAGCTCATCAGAGGAGCGTGTTTCTGAAGAACTGCACCCGATGGGGAGAAGTCATATTGGAGCAGCTCATGGAGGACTGTCTCCCATGGGAGGAACTCCATGCTGGAGCAGCAGAAGAGTGTGAGGAGTCCTCCCCCTGAGGAGGAAGGAGCAGCAGAGACAATGTGTGATGAACTGACTGCAACCTCCTTTCCTTTCAGAGGATGAGATAGAGAAAATCAGGTGTAAAGTAAAGCCTGGAAAGAAAGGAAGGGTAGGGGGAAGGTATTTATAAGAATTAATTTTATTTCTCATTATGCTACTCTGATTTGATTGGTGACAAATTAAACTAATTTCCCCAGGTTGAGTGTGTTTTGTCCATGATAGTAATTCATGGCTGATCACTTCCTGTTCTTATCTCAACCCACGAGACTTTTGTTGTATTTTTTCTTTCCTGTCCAGCTGAGGAGGGGGAATGATAGAGTGACATTGGTGGGTACCTGATGTCCAGCCAGGCTAAACCACGACACTTTCCCAAAGATGATGCCATGAACTGGCATGAGCAACTCCTCCCAAGAAATGGTCGCTTTCTCTAAGAACTGTAGAGAAACAAAGTCAATATTAAGTTGGGACTCATTTGGGACCAAGGTTTGGATGTAAGACTAACTTGGTTTCTAGTGAGAGTGTAGACTGTGAATTGGCCATTCACTATGAGGTGAATATACCTCAGGTGAACACATGAGGTACACATCCAGAGATGTCCCACATATGACATGTAGATGATACCCTTAAAGAGGAGAGTCTGGAGCTGCATGGAGAGCCGAGGGGATCTCCAGGGACCCTGTGCACCTGGAGTGGGCAGTGAGCTCACAAAAGAGAGAGTCAGGCTCAATACTGGGAGAAAAATTTTTAATATGAGGGCAATCAGACATAGGAAGCCATTTCCCAGAGAGTTTATGTTGACTCCATCCCTGGAAGATTCTCAGTCCCAGCTGGATAAAGACAAGACTGAGCTGATGCAACCTTGCTTTGAGTAGGATGTTGTTCTGCAGATATCTTGCAAGGTCCCTTCCAGATGCAATGACATTTTCATTCCTCCCCCTTCATGTCTTTTACATTAGGGATAGCACTCAAGGGTCCTCTGACTCTGGAAACTATTCACAACAGGTACAGGACTGCATCACAGGCACTCCAGACTGCCTCAATGACATCCTCGACCTCACCTTTAATTTGCTGGTTCCCTTTTCTCCCCTCTCAAGTTCTTTACTGTTCTCATCATCACAGTTTCAAAGATGGCCATCCAACCCTGGCAGGCTGGCATGGAGTTAATGGTCTTCA